>Ga0082212_10005635_pt1 | contig 17015 bp, 11 predicted proteins | sample TergutNt197P3_FD_71548 | JGI IMG/M metagenome (GOLD analysis project Ga0082212, IMG submission 71548) | Neocapritermes taracua P3 segment gut microbial communities from Petit-Saut dam, French Guiana - Nt197 P3 | ecosystem: Host-associated > Arthropoda: Insects > Digestive system > Gut ... | reverse complement strand
TTTTTTATGTTAACAAGAGCAGGGATGCGACTATGTCTTCACCGAAATTAAAAAATTCTCTGTTGACCGGAGCCCTCGTTGCAATAATCATTGCACTGGGCGGCTCCGTGATGGCACAAGACGGATTGCGTCTCTGGAAGCCGTACAGCCTCGATTCGATGGGCGGAGGTCGCCGAGGCAATGACGGTGTCTATGGCTCCCTGTCGGGCATCTATTGGTCGATCAGCACTCCCACCGGAGGATATATCGGAGCAACGACCGCAAACGGAAAAGAAGACACCCGCTGGGTTTATAGTGGAAACGGCTTTAACAAAATTTTTGAGCAAACCAACTCGGTCAAGATCAAGATGATGGACCCCGACACATCGCTCGGCACTCGCTTCGAGGTGGGCAACCGACGCGGTCATCACGGTTGGCTTGTCAGCGGATACGGCTTGCCCGGTCAGACCCATCGTATGTCGGTACACAATACGTCGATGGCGATTCGGGATGAGGGAAGTTTGACTCTTCAACCATTTGCTGTTAGCCACTCACCTTCAAGCGGTGGTTGGATAGGCGGCACGGAATTGGCTGGTTTTTTATTCGTTTGGGATCGTGGACACAATACCATGTACGATCCCACGGCACCTGCCAACAGCCAGTTCTATCCTTTTGCTGATTGGCAGGCGGTGGATGTGTATGGCTCCAGTGGTACCGTATCGGGCATTGGCTACCTATGGGGACTATTTGGACACCGTTATAGGGCTGATGGAGATGGTGAAGGTGATGATGGCATGTGGGTCATCTATGCGGCAGTTCTCGCTCCGGTTCCGATAGTGTTCGCCAATGTTGATGTCAAAGTGAGTACGACTCACTTGAGCGCAGAAACGATGTACACCTATCGAGCCCATCCTTTCACTTGGGGTTCTATGGAATTACTCGCAGGAGCAAGGTACTGGGAATTTGATGACAAATTTGGGTTTTTTGGGTATGGTCCCGGTGGTCCGGGAACCGGTGCTATCGGTAACAACGTCGCACAAGATGGCGAAGGTGACGACAATGGTGTCGGTTTCGGGAGTCCTGGTCCTCTATCCATATTGTCGGATATGACGATCAATGCACGGGGGATTAACCGGGTTGTTGGTCCGCAAATCGGAATAAAATTGAGCCGGTCGAATGCTCGGTGGACGTTTGGGGCAGAAGGTCGTTTTATGGCTGGTATCAATGCTCAGACGGTAACGACAAAAGGGAGAATTGCTTCGAATTACGACATAGATGGACACAACACGTCAGCCTGGTGGGAACCGGGGGGACATACTACCGATAGTGGTGCTCCATCATGGATGCCTGTTGGTTTGCAATATAGTAATCAAAATTTTGGTCACAAGAAGACGCAGGTCTATTTTTCGCCGGTGGCGGAGTTCCGTTTAGGTACTGATTGGCAGTGGACGGATGCTGTCAGCCTTTTTGCAGCGGTGGATGCGATGTGGGCGGACAACATTGCACGGGGCGTTCGCGTTACCGACTATGTTGTTAAGTCGGACGGCACCATTTTCGGCATTCGCGGCAATGACCGCAATACTCAAGTGGCGGTGTTCGGTGTCGAAGCCGGTGTCAAAGTGCGACGGTAAGGCTTAAACCTTTCTACATTCAGTCTTTACACCAATACCCCCGACAGGAATCGAACCTGTGACCTACGGTTTAGGAAAGAATCTTTCCGGGATACAAAAAGTGCTTGAAAGCCCTTTAATTACAGGTATTATACCAAAAAAAGGGCTTTTGTAAATGGTTATTTTTGCTTTTACCTCTTTACCGTCATTTACAGGTTTTTAGAGGTAGTCGGGCTATCGGTTCGGACGGATAAGGAGTAGTAAAGGAGTAGTCCAGTTCCTCACAGGTCAACAGTAAAAGAAGGAATGCCGGAAGGAAAAAGGGGTACAAAACACTGGCTACCACCTTCACCGAATCGGCATTTGCTCCCAAACTATCCCAGAGCCGATTCTGGGCACTCACCGTCCGAAGGGCATAAAGTACCAATCGGCATCCAATCGTCTCACACGGGGCTTCTGGGAGTCCCAAAATGTGAACCAGCAGAGTTCGGTACAGAAAACAGGAAAAATCATCCCTGATACCGGGTTTTAGCCTAACCGTTCGACTTCGGATACCGAAAGCCCCGTTGCCTCTGCGATGGTGGCTATCGGGACACCAAGCCGTTTGAAATTCCTAGCATTCTCAATGTTCCTTTTCGCTTCGCCCTTTGCCTCTCCGTCAGCAAATGCCTCGGCACGGTCTAGCCGTTGGTCTATCAGGAACCGTTCCCGTGCCTTAACCTTTTCGCGCATCACCGGATCGGCAGTAAACCGTTTGTATTCATCATAAGCCGATAAAACCTCCGGCACATCTTGTAACATCGCACTCATTTTATCACCCTCCAACTCCGAACCAAAAGCCCAAAACTGTAACCATCGTTGTAAATCCCGGCACAACTGACCCAAATCCGAATCCTGCCTGTCCCAGTTTCCCAATCGCAAAAAATGTATCTGCAAATGTTCCGAAAGCAACACCGACGGATTTTCCCGTGCCCGAACCTCAAAAACCGTGTGCAACCGTTTCAATTCGGGAAACACCGGAAACTCCGTTATGACAATGCTCCGAACCGGACGGAGCAACCGGTAATCGTCTCCCCGTTCCAACAGTGCCCCGTAGGTTTCTGACCAGTAATAGAGCATTCGGTTAAAAAAGCCCGTATGCGTTTCCGTTTGCACCTCTACGTTATAAATTCTTTTCGTTTCGTCTTCGACCCGAACGTCCAGTCGAATTTGTTTATCGGTAGGGTATTCCTGAATGTTAAACGGATTCAACACCTTCGCACTGACAATCGCCGGTTCCCCAATGTCGGTCATCACACCATTCAAGAGCGAACGTAAAATGGGTTCCCTCTCCGGTGCCGACCACAGTGCGGCTATAAAAAGGTCGGTGGTCGGCTTGATAACTGGGTCAGTCGCCATACGTATAATATAGTATCGGCGAGCAAGAAGTCAAGCCGATTATTTTTCGCTCTTCAACCTCTTACGGAGTTCGGACAACGTTGTCCCCTGATAAGTAAAAAGCATCGGAGCGGTGTTCGGTTGATTTTCATAATCACAAAGTTCCCGTGCAAGGTCGGCAAGAGAATAAAAAGTTTCCCCGTTGTACTCGACACTCTGTTTATCGTCAAGAACTTTGCATTTTTTCGTCGGGTCTTCCGTAAATTCCAATTCTGCTCCCGGTAGTATGCCAATTTCACCGAATTTTATTCGGGTTCGATTGGCGGCGGCTTGTGCCGATTTGTCCTCCGGCGACGTGACCTCGTCAAGGATTTTCTGCGTATCAGGTGTTTTATCGGAAAGTGCGTGTGCTTTGAGCAAGGTGATAATCCGTCCCGGTGAAGTTGTAAAGAATTCACGTTTCGGATTGACACGATCACAATCGAAGGCTTTGTGAATGGCATCCTCTACCTTCTTTGCATCGTCAACCTCGGCGGCGTACAAGCATTCAAACGGCAAGGGCACTTCGGTAGCCCCAGACAACTCTTTAAGGCGCAGTCTAACGTCGTCCCGGTTGGTCAAGCCGATTTTGATGTAGCCGGGCATTGCCGGATTCGTAGCAACATAAACGATTTCGGTCATTCGATTTTCCTTTCAAGTTGAGGTTCTTTGTGCCGTTGCAATCACGGCGATTGCAAAAATACGGCAAGGTTCGGTCAAGTTATTTGAACAAATCCTGCCCAATGAGGCGTGTCCGTTCTTCTGCGTCGTGCCTACTACCGGAAAGTCTGTTGGATTCTGGGAGCATTGCTTCAACGACACGTCGCTTCTTGTCATTTACAACACTTTTGGCATACTCTCGATTAACCATATACCGATCAAACTGCTTTCCGAATTTTGCCTTGCCGTAAACTTGCACCTCTGCGTATCTGCCGACATCAACGTAAAGGTTGTAAAGCAATCCTCTGAGACTGTCGTAACTGAATTCGGGTTCCTCATCAAGTTCCTTTTTGGCATCTATTAAAAATCGGACCAACGTATTTTTTTCGTTGTTTGTTAGCGGAGGCATTGGCACAATCTGTTTCTCCCCGTTTTTTGTGAATTGAATAACGAAATCGATTTGCTTTCCAATCTTTGTGGCTTCTGCCGATTGCAATACATTGGCTTGATTGGACTCAGTGGGTTTCGGTGGTTGTGCTTGGGGCGGATTTGGAATTGGGGGATCGGGAACGGCTACCTGCACATCATCGTTCTGCTCATCCTCCACCGGCAGGGCTTGAGCGTTTTCTATCGGTACAACTGGTGCATCGTTGACCGGAGGAACCTGCACATTGTCTATTGCTACAAGCGGTGCATTGTTTGCCTGTTCTGGCTGCTGTTTGTCTATTATCGACCATCCTACCCCACCGACAATCGATATGAGTACAATACCAATCAGTGTTACCTGCCAAGACGATCCCCTGCTTTGTTCGGCAACGGGCACGGCGACATTCTGTTGTGCCATTTGAGCAAAAGGGGACGGAGCAGCGGTGTTGAATTGCAAGCCGGGAATCTGTCCAGCAAGTCCGGTATGTCCACTGTCCGTTTCAAGCGGCGTTTCCGGCTTGATGACTCCTTTCATAGCCAGTGTTTGAAGTTGCTGGTCGTTAATAGAATGTTTCGTACCGTTCTCATCGGTGTAAAAGAAGTTTGCCATCGGAAGTTCGGGGGTTAAAGGGTTGCCAAGCCCGACAACAAGATCGTCCCAAGAACGGGAGCGACACGTTAACAGAAACGGGAACATCCCACCGACCAAAGTGGTGCATCTTGAAAAAACTAGAATGCTGATTTACCCATTGGTAAATACGCGTACACTCCCCTACGGGAGTCACGTAGCCCTATTTACCAACAGTAGCCCTCTACACGGAATTACCCGTTGGTCTGTAGAAAACTACCCCGTTTTCACGGTTCTGTTAATTGCTGACGTACTCGAAAATTGGTCAGACCGGTACGAGACCAGTCTGATATTTTAAAATTGTGAACCCAGTATAGCGCAAATTTCGGAAGATTCAACACCCCCGGATAAATCGGCACTCATTCTCCGTATCGCTGTCGCAATAAAGCATCAAAAGAGCCGTTTCCGGCGTAGCACCCACAACTGGAAGGAACGTGAACACTGCCGAGGATTTGATCGGCGGTACTCTTTGATTCGCTGACCACCTCCCGTATTTTGTTGCCGATACCCGTGTTTGATTAACTTGTCCTGATAAATTCGCCTTCCGTTGTGCCACGAGAAGGCTTGGTTTCTGTCCCGGCAATTCTTCGGGAGTCTGTTCTTCAGTTTTGGCATGAGTTACCTCTCTTTCTCTAAAACATCGTAGTTACGATGTTTAGATGTCTTAATAACCCATACAACTGATTCTCAAAAAGTGCCGCAAACACTTCATTTTCAAGGCTTTCGCCTAATACCCCCGGCTGGATTCGAACCAACGACCTACGGTTTAGGAAAACATCGCCCTATTTTTTCGTCATGTCAATTATGGAAGCGAAATTGTTAGCGTTTTTAGTAAAAAATCCCACGTTTGTAGACTCAAACAACTCTGTCATTTTATGTCATTTCCTAGCATTGTCAGCCAAAATAAGGTCGTTTCCTGATGCCAAAGGTCGTAAAAGGTCGTAACTCATTATGACTGCCGGAAATTTTGCGTAAACCCTTATAAATCAAAACTTTGCCACAAAATATCCCCGCAAACCAACTTTCAGCGACTTCACCGAGGCAGAATCATTCAGACCAATTGTAACGCCACCAGTTCTGCCATTCGGCAATCACCTCAACGCCGCTGCAAACTCGTCCATCGACTGGCATGATGCGGCGTATGCCGTCCATGAGTTTAATGCAACCGGATCTCGTAGCTGGCGGATTGCGTTCTCGGTTGCCTTTGGAACCTTCTTAAATCTCTCTCGTAGGACGATCAAAATCGCCTCGGCTTTCGCTTCGATCTTCTCCTCGGCTCTCCCTTTGGCTTCGCCAATGACTATCCCTTTGGCTTCTCCTTCGGCGATCAAAGGGGAATACCTGTCGCGAAAAAATGCGTCCAACTTTTCCGAAAAAATGACACCTTCCTTTTTCCTTTTCATAAATTGTTCTCCCATTGTTTCTGCGTTCGCTTCGATGATGGCATAAAGGTAAGCATCTACCCCTTCTCGACCATCAGTCGCCGCCAAAACACGATCTATTTGTTCTTCAGTCAAGTCCTTCCGTAAGCTGGTCAACCAAACATTTTCATCTTCCGGTAGCTCTGCCGTAACGAGTATCTGCGTCGGACTTGTGTCCCCTTCGACATAATAAATTCCCGGCTGAACATTTTTTACCGTGTATTGCTTTTTCAGAAATGTCAGCAATTTTCGTGGAAGCTGGGCTACAGCGAGCGTTACTGAAATTTCATTTATGTCCACATTGTTTATGGAGGCGTATAATCGGCTGTAACACTGGGTTTTATGATAAACCTCTACAGTAACATGGTCGTTCTGTCGCTTGTACTCAATAATGTTGAACCCTCGAAAAATCTGACCGATGTTCTTCTTAATGACGACATTCTTTTTCTTTTTAACGATTAAAACATCAATTCTCAACGGTTCCGTTGTGAGTTGGTGTTCCGTCTCAAATGTCAACGCATTTTTCGAATCTTCGAGTTCATTCTTTATCGCTTGTGCAAATGCCGGATGCCACGAGGTGCGAGCCATAAGGGGATTTTAACAAATCCGGGCGGTGATTTCAAGTGGGCAAAAACAAGAAACAATTTTGTCCACTCCGCCACTTGTGCCTATGTTTATTGAGATTTTCCTTTGTTTATTAAGATTTTCCTTTTAACCCTTATTTTGAAAGGAAAATTCTAATGAAATCCACCTTGGAAACTACCACCGAAACCAATCTTACCCCCCCAGCACTGCGAAACAGCACCAAAATTCCTGCCCGAATCGCCGAGCTGATCGAGCAGCGCAATAAAGCCATTGCCGAAGCGACGAAGATTCAGCGGATGATTGATCACGAAGCGTTACGCCTTGAGAAAGAAGCAATCAGGGAGGAGCGGTGGAAAGCAAGGGACTGGACGGCACAGTACACGGGACAGAAGTATCGTATCCTATCGGCGATTTGGTATGCCCCGAAACGTCGCCTTACAACAGAGAAAATCGAAGCGGCAGGATGGCACAACAGGAAAACGCTGGTATCCCGCAACACTTTCCAGAGTGCGTTGACTCGAATCAAGAAAAAATTAAGAGCAGACAAATGTCCGTATAATTTGGTATCCATTCGGAGCCGTAAGACAGGCGAAGTGATGGGTTATGGGCTACGAAAATGCAAGAGTGTGCAAAAAGTGCAAAAATAAATTTTTTGATTTGCACCATTTGCACCCTAAGAGAAAAAATTATCTGGTATCATGTCGCCCGTGCAAAACGGCAACTGGTTGAACAATCGAATATGTTCTGCCATTCAGGTCGTCTGTTTTGCAGGGGAATGTTAAAAAGAGAAAACTCATGGGAAGAAATCATCAGAATAGAATTGTATCGGAAGTCGATCCTATCTACGAGAACAAGGATTGGCGACAGAAGAAGTATCTGGTTGGTGCCTACACTCGTGTGTCCACCGACAGTAACGACCAAGAGAACAGCCTGAATAATCAAAAGAAACATTACGATGCCACCATCCCCGCCAATCCCAACTGGGAATATGTCGGTCTGTATGCCGACGACGGGATCAGCGGAACCAGCACTCGCAACCGCAAAGAATTTAAGCGGATGATTGAAGATTGTAAAACAGGAAAAATAAATTTGATTGTTACGAAAGATGTTTCTCGCTTTGCAAGGAACATTGTTGACTGTCTGATCACGGTACAATTTTTACTATCTCTCGACCCGCCGGTTGGTGTCTATTTTGAAAACAACAATCTCAATACTCTTGAAGACTTCAATGACATCACCCTTCCAATGTATGCAATGTTTGCGGAATTTGATAGCAAGTTGAAATCACGCTCTGTCAAATTTGGAAATAACAGGTGTTTCGAAGACGGCAACTATTTCTGCCCTGTCAGACTGCTCGGATATAAAAAGGAGGGGAAGTATGGCATAAAAATTGAGCCAGAGGGTGCAAAAACAGTCCGGCTTATCTACGATCTTTTTTTGGCTGGTTATTCTGTGACGGAGATCGCCGAGGTAATGACATCCCTTTCACGACCGACTGCGGCGGGTCGTTTGAAATGGTCGCCAAGCAGTGTACTTGGGATTTTGAAGAATGAAAAGTATTGCGGTCATTTTATCATGCAAAAAACATTTGTTGAAAATTTCAAAACTCACAAAACCATTCCGAACAAGGGGCAACGAAAATTGTATTCTGAGCCGGATCACCATGAAAGTATTGTTTCAAAGGCGGAACATGCCCGTGCTTTGTTGTTGTTGAAATCTAACCAAGCATCACCTTGCTACGACCACAAATATACCGTAAAAATTGTCCGAAAAGGCTTGCTATCCGGTTTCATTCCCATGAACCCTGCCTTTGGCGGTTATAATGCGGGTCATTATTTGTATGTTTGGGAAACCGCAAGACTCTCTTTTCCGAAAATTGAAATAGAAGTGGCATACATCGAAGGGGCAAAAGGGATACGCAGAGAACTTTTCAGTGAACGGTATGCTACCATGACCCTTTCTAAACATGGACTCCATTTTAACTCCGGCTGTGTGTCCCTTATGAAAGAAACCGCTCACGTTGAGGTATTGTTACACCCGGCGGAACGGTTGCTTGCTGTGCGTAAGACCACCCAACAAAATCGAAATGCCATTCCGTGGAGGGCATTGCCAATTTGCGCCCGTGAACTGATGCTGGTTGTCTATCGACTGATGGGATGGCTGAAAGGCTGGAAATACAAAGTAACGGCATACTACCTTTCTAAAAATGATGATCAGGTTATTTTCTTTGATCTCACTTGTTGCGAATTTCAATTCAGAGAGGACAAGAGATTGACCAAAGCCATTCCTAGTGGTTGGATTTCTGATTTTGGAGAGAACCAACACGAACACATGGTATTATGCAGACGAGCATTGGCTGAAAAGTTAGAACACTGGAATCTATCGGAACCCCCGTCTTCAATCGAAGGTTTTGAACTTGATGTAAAACCGCTGACGAAAAAACAAGCGGAAAAGCAAATCGAAGAAATGAGGTGTGCAAATGAAAGAGAGCAATAAAAAAATAGTGAAAAAGACGGTTCTTGAAAATCGTACCAATAAGAAGGATACTGTCCCCTCCGCAAAGGCAATGCCAGAAACAAAGAGTCCGCCAGACATTAGCAATGATACTGAACCCAAGAATACCGCTCCTTTCGCCATCCCAGCCGTAATGACAGAACAGGAAAGAAAAGGGCAGGGAAAAATTAGCGGTTTTAGTGAAGTCATTGAAGAGTCCGTTGAAATAGTGCGTGGTGATTTCTTGGCAGACTGGCGTAAACCAAAAGTCACCATTGGCGTTAAGACCATAACATTCAATATGGCTTGCGTCAATGTTTTTCAAAACTGCCAGCATATTACAATCAGCATAGATAAAAAAAAACGTCGTCTTTTCATTCAGCCGACCAAAGAATATGACGACACCAATTTGAAATTTGCCAATTTCAAAAATGGCAGAAATGTTCCTCGCATAAGTACAACCAAGTATTTTTGCCCATATCTGTTTGATTTTATGAAGTGGGATCCAGAAGCAAAATATCGCATTTTGATGATCTATCAAGTGTTCGGCGATAAACAAGTCATGATATTTAATCTTGATGATGCGCAGGAAGTATTTTCAGAGGTCATAGAGGCAGCTGGAGACGACAAAAAGAAACGCAAAACCACTGTCTATTTACCGGATGGCTGGCAAGGACGGTTTGGGTATAGAAATGATGAACTTGCCGAGAAACGACGTTTGGATTTCAATAACGAAGTGGTAACATTCAATGATAAAACTGGTAAGGGACGAGACATCATTGAACCACAACCTCCAACTCCGGAGAATTTGATGCACGAGCAGTACGGTGGTATAAGAAAACGGAAGGAGACAAAAAATGATGACTAAACCGACATTGAATGTATGTTTAAGAACAAAACGGATTTACCTCAACCGTGTTACCATCACTTTACTTGGCAACCCCACACATCTCTGTTTCTGGTATGACGAAAAAGAATGTCTACTGTATATTACAGCGACTAGCGAAGAGAGTTTGGATGCATACGAAATCAAAAAAAGTTACTGGAAGTCTTCTCGCTCCTGTGAGATGATGTGTTTTGCTTTTTTGACAGCCTTGAAACATCGCTTGCATTGGGAAGATGACACCAAATACTCCTACACTGGAACATTAATTGAGCGAGAGGGATTTCAAACGATTGCTTTTAACATGAATGATGGTAGAAAGATAAGAATAGTTTCGAAGAAACCCGGATTGGGACATCAATACGGCAACAGTGGTGAACTGTCCCGAAAAACACAAGAAATCTCGTGAAATCATGGTAATGTTGATTTAGTGGTACCTGCCCTTTTGTGGCAACACCGATCTTTGGCATATAGGCAAGGCAAAAATTATTGACACCTCTCGGAGTGAACGGGTGCTTCGAGAGGTGGGACGAGGTGCACTGATGTTTTAATGAAGTTACTTCGCTTTCTCATTTTTTGTTTTCGTTTTTTCATCTAATGATTTCAAATTTTCCAAATAGTTTTTTTCTACTTCGCTTAATGTTTTTTGCTGATATTTTTTATATTCGGTGGTCGCTTTGTTCACCGCTTGTTCGTGGCTTATGCTTCCTAAATCACGCAACAAATTTTCGCCGCTCATTGTCAATATTCTGTCCAAATGCTCTGACCAATCCTTCATTGTCATGACAAGTTCACGCTCCGCCTGTCTCTCAGCAAAATCTAAATATCCCGAAACGAGTTGTCCGAGTGAGCGCAATTCTTTTTCGTCCAAATAGTTTTTGGCAATCACCGCATCTTTCAAATAGGGACGACTGCCCGGAAATGTCATCAATCCCATAAAGTCTTTTTCGGCATCGGCACGGGTATAGATTACTTCTGCGGCAGTCTGCCCATGAACCGCAAAATGAATTTTGTTTTGCACCTTTTTGAAAAACTCTATTGAAATTTCTGCTTTGGGATCATAATCAATGCTTGTGGCATAAATATCCAACACTTGGCGGTAAAAAACTTTTTCCGAAGCACGAATATCTCGAATACGCTGTAAAAGTTCTTGCCAATAACCGCCACCGCCAAGATTCTTCAGACGCTCGTCATCCATCGTAAATCCTTTAATGATATACTCTTTTAGCCGTTCCGTCGCCCAAATTCGGAATTGCGTAGCAATGCGAGACTTAATACGATAACCGAGAGAAATTATCAGGTCGAGATTGTAGAAGGGCAACTCTCTTTCAACATTTCTGTTGCCTTCAGTTTGAACTTGTCGGAATTTCCGACAGGTTGCATTTTCATCTAATTCACCCTCTTCGTATATGTGTTTAATATGCTCAACAACATTGGTTCGTGAAGATTGAAACAGGTCTGCCATCTGTTGTTGTGTCAGCCAAACCGTTTCGTTTTCAAATCGAACATCAACAGAGATTTTTTTATCTTCAATTTTGAAAATCAAAAAATCAGATTTGTTTTCCAATTTATTTTTCATGATTCAAAACCCCACCCCCGGCAGTGCTTCAATAATTTTCACGCTTTCCACGCTCAAATGGACAATTCGCTTGATGAGATCGACAATGTAACGCTCGTTGCCGCACTCTCGGCACCAGTCATTCGGGTCGTTTACAATGCCGCTGTCCTTGTGCGTCGTTACGGCGTAGCGTTCCATAATCCAGTCCAATGCCGATTTGCCGTTTACAATGTAACGATATGCTTCCGGCGGTATGCCGTTCAGTGTCAGTGTGCCGTTGTAAATGATCCGGCTCTTGTCCGTCTTGCTCGGATACTTCATCTGCACAACTCTGTAATCTGCTGCCGTCTGCTGTCTGCCGTCCGCTGTCTGCTCCGCAAGCGGATACATCTCGCCCGTTTCGTAATTCAAGTGCAATGCCGCCAACTTCCTACCGGCGATGTGAAATTTATCAAATTTCTCTACCATCGGTATCCTCGGCAACTGCTTTTTCAAGTCCGATGCAAAACGTTCCCGATAACTGCGGCTGTGCAACAAGCCGTAAATGTAGTAGAAAATATCCTCTTTCGTAATGGCTTCGGTTGTTGGCGGTACAGGTTCGTAATACTCATTAAATTTTTTCAACATCGCATCCGAAATGTTCTCCCGCCGGACGTAATCGCCAACTCGTACTCCATCACTCTGCGCAATCTGAAGATTGCGGCTCTGATCACCAACACGCTCATAGGTGTAAAGAGGGAAACATTGACTCTTCGAGATCAATTCGTAATCGGGCAAGGTATCCGTTATCAACGCAGTAAAATCTTTGGTAGTCCCAGAACCACAAACACTGATCACCTCATTCACCATTCCCGGTTCAGGAAAAATGTGCGGCATAATCCCTGGACGTTCGTTGAAATTCTTATTGAAGTATGCCCAATGCTTACAAAAGGAGCGATAGACACTCATTCGTTGATCTTTTGCATGATAAGTCAGGAGATTATGTGATGCCAAACTCTTTTTCAAATTGACTGTCCAACTGATTTTTTTCGGGTCATTGTCAATATATTTATCAACAGTCGTCTCTGGAAAGTATTTGTATTTTTCTTTGTATCCCTCTGCTTGTTCGTTGTAAAACTCAATCATTCGTTTTAAGTTGGCAACAAGTTTTTTCTGGGAAAAATTATAACACCACGCATCACGGTTCGTTTTTAGACCATTTGAACGCACATGAAAGATTGCGTCAAGCGATATGAATGAGTCGAACAGGTCTCCTCGCTGGTTGATCCAGTCATATTTTTCGTTGGGTATAACGGTTTCCCACACAATCCCTTGCAAACCGTCAGCATCGGCAATCATTGTCAGTTTTGTCTCCCGGTCAAGATAATCGCCAATGTCCCGATAATGAATTGAGGCGAGAGAAGAGGGGGCAATCGCACTCGGTTGTCTGCAATCCATTAGGATTGCATCTTTCGGTAGAAAATGTTGCTTTCTATCGACTTCGCATTCCATAGGAATGCGTCTCTTGGTAGAACCAAAAGATGCATCCCTAACGGGATGCGGGTTTTCTGGAGGATTTTTTTCTACCGAGAGATGCATTCCTAGCGGAATGCTTTTATGTCCTTGCAGGGCGTGTTTCTCTGGATTTTTTATCAATAACGTAATCGCAATCGGGGCACGGCTACCAGAACCGAAAATTTTACCTCCTTCCTTTCGAGAAAGTTCACCAGATGTTCGTTGATTCCCCCGCAGATTAAAACAATAAATGTCCGTGAACTCTTCGGCGAGACATTTTCGGAAACCGTCCATTGCGTTACCGTCGAGCCAACCACCGTTGCTCACGAAACAGATGATACCCCTATTGCCGATTCTGTCCGATGCCCAGCGGAAAGCACGAATGTAAGAATCGTAGAGACTCCTTTTCAAAACGGCACTTGACGCATTAACATACGTGTTCTCTATTCGTTCATCGAGTTGAGGGTAGGCGGTATTTTGATTGTCGTCGTTTGCTGATTTCTGTCCGGCAGAGTACGGCGGATTGCCAATGATAACCGTAATGGGAGTCTCTTTTTGTTTCTTTGCCCGCTTGCTGTTTACATCGTCCACGAGTTTTTTCTCCTGCGTCATCGTGAACGTATCGGTGTGTACGATACCCGGAAACGGTGTGTAGGAAAGGGTGGCACGGTGCTGTTCTTCCGCCACCTCATGATACGTACTGCCGATGTTGATCGCCGCAATGTAATACGCCAGCAACACGAGTTCGTTCGCATGCAATTCGTTTTCATATTTTCGTTGCAAATCTTTCGGGTCGATGAGTCCGCTTTGCAAAAGACGAACGATAAACGTGCCGGTTCCTGTGAAAGGATCAAGAATGTGTACATCTTTCGCTCCGATGCCTTCTCCGAATTCTTGCCGCAATGCTTGGTCAACGCTCTTGATGATAAAATCGACCACTTCGACAGGAGTATAAACAATACCGAGTTTCTCCGATAGTTTCGGAAAAGCGGTTTTGAAGAATTTATCGTAGAGTTCAATGATGATTTTTTGCCGTCCCTCGGCAGTCTTGACTCCCGCCACCCGTGTTCGGACGGATTCGTAAAACTCCGTCATTGCGCTCCGCTCCATTCCGGCTTTTGTGTCCGCTTCAACGTCTTCTAACAATGCGACAACTTTGTCCAGTGCTTGTGCAACCGGATTGTTTTGCGAGAAATCCTCGGAATCGAACAACGCATCGAAGACCGGCTTGGTGATAATGTGCTGGGCGAGCATTTCGACCGCATCCTGTTCGGTGATGGAATCGTTCAGATTGCTACGCAGATGGTCGAGGAACGCCATAAAATCGTAGCGGTGTGCCTCGTCATCGGCTAATTTTTGTAGCGTTTCGATGTGTTGCTGCGCCAAAACGGCAACGTCCTTCGCCCAATCTTCCCAATAGCGTTTCTCGCCACACTTTTTGACAAGCGTGGCATAGAGAGCATTTTTCCAAAGTTTAATATCATCATACGTAAAACCGAGCGTCTGCTGGGCATCGCTTGGTCTCGGTTCGCTATCGTTAACTCGTGTACTGGTTGCCGACCCGATGTAATGGACTTCAATTTTTTCCGGTGCTTTACCGTCCAGTTCACACACGTTGATTTGGTTTTGAAATTGGTCATCGTGCGCTCGGAGTGCCTGCAACACGCCCCAGACCATTTCGTAGGCTTCGTTGTCGTTGAGAGCATCTTCCGGCTTCGTGCCTGCCTTAATCACCACCGGCAGAATGATGTAGCCGTAGTCTTTGCCTTCTGCTTTCCGCATCACACGACCGACGGATTGCACAACATCGACTTTCGATTTACGAGGAGTGAGGAACATCACGGCATCGAGAGCGGGAACATCGACACCTTCGGAAAGACATCGGGCATTGCTCAAAATATGGCATTCATGTTTTTTCGGCTCTTCTTTCAACCATTGCAGTAGCCGGGTTCGTTCGAGGGAATTCATCGTGCCGTCGACGTGTTCGACTTTGCAGTTTAACGCCTTCTTGTCTGTGTCGCCGCTCTTGTTGCGATACTCCGTGATGATACCGGAAAATTGCGATTGAAACGTTTGGGACTGTTTGATCGAGGTTGTGAAAGCGACGGCACGGTGCAAAATTGGTTTTTTGCCATCGTCGTATTTACCAGCGAGAGCATTCCAGCAACCGATAATTTTGGCGGGATCAACGAGCGGCAATTCCTTCTTTTTCTTGCCCGTTGCAACGGCTGCCGCTTCGATAAACGGGGACATATATTCGTCAACACCGAGTATCACCACTTTGTAGTCGGAGAGCAATCCCTGTGAAACCGCCGACGAAAAACCGAGATAGTAGAAAACCTTGCCGTAGTGGTCTTCATTGTCCATCGACCAGAGCGGTACATCACGTTCCTTTGCTTTCTGCTTTGAATCGGCGGAGTAAAGCCGAGGCGTAGCAGTCATGTAGAGTCGCTTCTTGCCTTTGATGGTGTTGTTATCGTGAACTTTGACAAAGTGCGATTCGTCGTCGCCTTCCAATCTTGCTCCGGTCGTGCGGTGGGCTTCGTCGCAAATGATGATGTCGAACTCCGGCATCTTGCACTCGCTTTGCGCTAAGTGAATTGCATCAATGGATTGGTATGTCGAAAACACAACGGTCATTTTATCATCGCTCGCTTTGCGCTTGTTAACACTGTTCGCAAGTTCCTCGCCTTTGGTCGTTGCCGGTATCGCAAGGTCATCCGGCGAGAGTGGTGCGGAGTCTTCGTGCTTGCCGATTTTCACATCGGAGCAAACGGCGTAACAGTGCAACTGCAGAGCGGACTCGGCAGTCCACTCCCGGAGCGTTTGCGAAAGTAATGACAACGACGGTACAAGAAAAAGCACGAGTCCGCCAGCACCGGCATGCTCTTCGGCAATTTTCAATGACGTAAATGTCTTGCCGGTGCCGCAAGCCATGATGATTTGTCCCCGGTCAGCCTTTTTGAAACCATCCCGAACTTGGTCGAGTGCCGCTATTTGATGCTCCCGGAGTTTTTTCTTTTGGTGGAAGTGGACTTCCGCCTTGTCGGGATTAAATTGCGACCAATCGATGGGACTCTGTTCAAGGTCGTTGATGTCGAGTCGCTGAACGGAAACGGGCTGATCGTGAATGGCATCGTTGGCATGTTGACTCCATTTGGCGGTTGTCGAAACAATGATTCGTCGAGTGAACGGTTTTTTTGCGGAACGGACGAGGAAGGAATCAATGTCGCTCCGCTGGATGGTATCGGTTTCGATGTAGCACTTGCATTGGATGGCAGTGTAGCCGTCGTCGTCTCGGTTTTTTGCAACGATGTCGATACCGGTGTCGTGTTCGTTGACTTTTTCTTGCCAGTTATTCCAAAGCCAAACATCGCTGAATTGTTCGCTGTTGAGCGGATCGTGCAAAAAGTATTGCCGAATCAGTTCTTCGAATCGACTACCCTGGTCGCTATTGGACGTAGCAACGGCTCGGATTTTATCGATGAGTGAACGGATGGCGGACATACGGCGGTGAGGTTTGGCAACGGATTTATTGTACTGAAAATCGGGGATATTACAAACGGGGAAGATCGCCACGGCTTTTTGATTCTTTGCCCCAAAATCGGCAACATTCCGCACCCAGCCACAATCCTCCGAATAGCCCATGACTTCGCAACACGGGGCAAACGGAGCGAAACTTGGCGGATGTTTGCGCTCTGCTCGCTACTCTCAATCGACTGCCACCATTCATTTTCTTCTTGACGTTTGCCCTAAAGAATATAGAATGACGCAGACTTTCGAGCATATTTTTTTATTGTCATTATGGCATCGTCCTCACAGTCCAATCTTTTTCAGCCACCGGACGATGTTTACACTCCTC
>Ga0082212_10005634_pt1 | contig 17017 bp, 9 predicted proteins | sample TergutNt197P3_FD_71548 | JGI IMG/M metagenome (GOLD analysis project Ga0082212, IMG submission 71548) | Neocapritermes taracua P3 segment gut microbial communities from Petit-Saut dam, French Guiana - Nt197 P3 | ecosystem: Host-associated > Arthropoda: Insects > Digestive system > Gut ... | reverse complement strand
TCCTTCCATAACTGCCACACACGAGTTGGTTGTTCCTAAGTCAATTCCAATTATTTTTCCCATAATTTTTTATTATTTAATCGTTTATATTTTCTTTTATAATATTTATATTTATATTCCTATATAAATTCTTTAGATTGCTTCCTGCTTCGTTCCTCGCAGTCGCAATGACGGATACAGTATTTCATCTATATTCGTAAAATAGAGTCAGCAAATGCTGTGCCAAGCATATAAACGATCAATTATCTGACGAATTGTCATATTTTTTTAACTGAGAATTTATTTGATTATGGGGTTATTCTTAGCTGTTTCATTGATTATAATGGAAAGGGAGGAAAGTGATGCCTTCAAATTTTTTATTCGTCCGTCTGCTATGTGGAAATTTTACTCTATATTTGTATGTTTTATTATTCAATACTTACACATATGAAAAATTCAAATTTATTAATCGGGTTAGGTATCGGCTTATTGGTTGGAGCCGCAATCGGATTGTACATCGCTTCCGACGACGAAAAGAAGTCCGAATTGATGGCTGAAATTAGAAGCAAAGCAGAGGACGCTAAAAAAAGTGTCGGGAAAGTCGTTAAACAAGGATTGGAAGAGTTGGATAAAGCCGTCGAAACGGTCAATCAGGTGGTGCAGGATGCGATTTCAAAAAAGGAAACCGAACCTGAACCTGAATTTGTCTGAGAACATGGATTCGGAGAATAATTTAAATGGGCTTTTATCTGCACTAAGATCGGAAATTAAGGATTGGGTTGAAATCCGAATAAAGCTCTTGCAATTGCATGTTTTTGAAAAAACAGCGGTTGTGGGTTCTTTTTTGATTTTTGGCATAATCATTATTAATATCTTATTTTTTGCCTTCTTGTTTGCGTTCTTCGCTTTGGGGTTTCTCTTGGGGAAATGGGTGAACAGCGTTGCCGGCGGATTTGCTATTATCAGCTTCTTTTATCTGTTGATTCTGGCGCTGATGTTGGCTTTCCGAAAAAACATCTTTGCCGGATTACAGAATTTACTTCTTAAAGAATTAAATCCGGAACCTAAAGACAGTCTGTCGGATTTATAAAATAAAACCATGCAGCAGGTAAAATTAACTCCTTTGGAAATTCTGCAAAAGCAGAAAGTTGATTTGCGGACAAAATCAGATGAACTTGCCATTGCGATAGAAGGCCGTACCAAGTATTTACAGCAGAATTTCGTTCCTTTGCTTCGTGACAATGCAATTGAATCTGTTGTTTCAAAACTGCCGCCTTACTTGCGGAATTTATCCGGCAGTTTTTTGCAAAAAGAAAAGAAAACCGATACCAAAGATTCATATGCTCTCAAAGTTGCACTTGGAATTGCTGTCGGCATCGCAGAAATAGTTCCCTTTTTCCTTAAAGGGAAAAAAGGGGCATTTCTTTCTATTCTGCTGAAACAGGGTATGAAATGGATAGCCAAGTAGCTACCTATTGATGTGTAGATTTATTAATTACTCTTACCTTTTGACTGGCAGCAAGGTTTTCGTTCCTGAAATCAACCTGTTCCACCATTTGTCGAGCCAAGTCCTGAAAAGCAAGTCCTGTGATGCTGTTCTCATTCAAAGCGACGGGTTTCCCCATATCTCCGCTTTCACAAATACTTTGTACAATGGGAATCCGCCCCAGTAAAGGAATCTGGAGTTCCTCAGCCAAGTGTCTTCCGCCCTCCTTTCCGAAAAGATAATATTTGTTTTCTGGTAATTCGGCAGGCGTGAACCATGCCATATTTTCTACCAAACCCAGCACAGGTACCTTGATTTTCTCACCGGTAAACATACTGACACCCTTGCGAGCATCGGCTAAAGCCACCGCCTGCGGAGTAGTCACAACGATTGCACCGGTCACGGCAAGCGTTTGCACCAAGGTGAGATGAATATCGCTTGTCCCGGGCGGAAGGTCGATAAGGAAATAGTCCAATTCACCCCAAAAAGCATCGGCTATTAATTGCTTCAAAGCGTTACTCGCCAACGTCCCGCGCCATACCAAAGCATCGGTTTTGTTAACAAAGAAACCGATGGAAAGAATTTTAATTCCGTATTTTTCAACCGGAATAATCAGGTCTTTGTCCCCCACTTTCTCTAAAACCGGTTGTGCTTCTTCCTCTCCGAACATTTTAGGAATAGAGGGACCAAAAATATCGGCATCCAAAAGTCCTACCCGATAACCCAACTGCGCCAAAGCAACAGCCAAATTAGTGGCAACCGTACTCTTCCCTACCCCGCCTTTGCCGGACATAACCGCAATGATATTTTTCACGTCGGGTAACAAACGAAGGGGTTCGGAGGGAGACTTCTGTTTGATTTTCACCTTGATATTCCCTTTGATATCTATACCCTCGTCAATATAGGTCAAAACAGCCGTTTCAGATGCTTTTATTATTGATTTAATGAACGGATCGTTTGGCTTTTCAAATACGATTGAAAAACTCACTTTATTCTGTTCGATGCGTATATCATCTTCTACCATACCCAGTTCGACAAGGTTCTTACCCGTTCCCGGATAACGGACTTTTTCCAATGTTTCTATAATTAAACCCGGATATAATTTTATCATTTGAAAATTATGTTTTTATTGTCATTGCAGGCTTGACTCGCAATCCCCTTAACAGTATGCGATTCTTCAGGGGATCCCGCGTCAAGCGCGGGATGACATCATGTTAATTTTAATTCTTAATTGCCCTCTTCCTCCCAAAGCTTCGGTAAACATCCTTTTCTATTTCGATTTCAGGTTCAACATAAGTCGTACGCTGTTCGCAAGCAAACCGGATGTATTTGATACGCATGCCGCGACTGAGCCATTGCTGTTCATAAAACGTTTGAATAGAAAGAATATCATCCACTGCGTTACTGCTGTACAAATCGTCCGTCGCTACTTCCACAAGCAAACGGTTGGCTTGAATCATTGCGCAAGTATAGGCGTACATAAACGGGCTGTCGGTCTTCAGGTGAATCGTTCCGTTTTCCTTTAGAATCCGGCTGTAGAGTTGCATAAAACGGGTGGAAGTCATCCGTTTGTTCACTTTAGCCATTTGCGGGTCGGGAAACGTAATCCAGATTTCGGACACTTCGCACGGAGTAAAAAAACGGTCGATCAATTCTATATGGGTACGTAGAAAGGCTACATTCGGCATTTTATCCTGAAGCGATTGTGTAGCGCCGCTCCACATCCGCGCTCCTTTGATGTCGACGCCGATAAAATTCTTTTCGGGGTACCGTTTCGCTAATCCAACCGTATATTCTCCTTTTCCGCAACCCAGCTCAATAACAATAGGATGATCGTTCCTGAAAAACAATTCATTCCATTTGCCCCTCATTTCAAATTCTTTTTCCTCCAATACAGAAAAAGGATATTGAAACACATGAGGGTAACGGTTCATTGCTTCAAACCTCTGTAATTTATTTTTTCCCATCGTTTACTTTTTTCGCGCATAAAGATGTTTATCTTAGTCTTCTAAGGAATTTATACGTTTCATATTGTTTGAAATTAAAGTGCAGCAGATGACGCTACTTTGCGAATTTCGGCAAGGCGTTTGGAAAGAGATTTATCACGGCTTGCAACTTGCAAATTATATTCAGTTTGAATGTTAATAAGAGAATAAGCAGGAATTCCCAATGCAGCCTCAAACATCATCGCAGTAGTTGTAGTAAGCGGACGCCGCTCATTGATTATATCATTCAAAATTTTATACGACATTCCCATTTGTTTTGCCAAGCTGACCTGTGAAAGTTTACGGTATTCTATTTCGTCTTTTAACACTTCGCCCGGATGAGTTGGAGTAAACCCGAATTTTATATTTGCCATAATATTCCTATTTATAATGGTTCGACAATTCTATTATATTGCATATCGTTATAACTGTTTCGGAAAACACTTTGGTTGTTTTGAACTCAATGCGGTATTGGTCGTTTACGCGGCTTGATTTCCATATTCATTTTCTAAAACACGACAAAGGTAATACAATTTCTTTATTCCACAAATAAAGTGGAATATTTTTTTATAGCCCACAATAAACAGGACTATACCTTATTCTCACTGATTTTGATTGGCGTTAATTCATCGTACTGCTGATTTTCTCTACATTCAAACTGCGGGCGGCGGCGTCAAATATTTCTTTATAAGTACCGTCTTGACGATACACATCTTCGTGAGCGCCATGTTCTACTACATGTCCTTTTTTCATTACATAAATCATTCCGGAATCAATGAATTGTGAAATACTGTGGGAAATGATTATCACCGTCCTGTCTTTTTTGATGGCGTCAAGACTGTTTTTAATTTGTTCGGTAGCAATGGCGTCAAGGCTTGCCGTAGGTTCATCGAGAAAAATAATGGGCGGTTTTTTTAAGAACATACGTGCAATGGCAATTCGTTGCTGCTGACCCCCAGAAAGCAACAGTGCGGAAGAATCGTAACCATTGGGTAATTCTACAATCTGTTCGTGGATATAGGCTTGTTTGGCGGCATCTATCATTTCTTCATGCGAAGCGTCGGGATTGCCATAGAGAATATTTTCAGCGATTGTTCCGCTGAAAATATGGTTTTTTTGCAACACCAAACCAATGTTTTCGCGTAAAAAGCGGGTATCGTACTCATGTAATGGCACACCATCGAGCAGGATTTCACCATTGCCCGGCTCATAAAATTTATCGAGCAGGTTGATGACCGTACTTTTGCCTGCGCCCGAAAGTCCCACCAATGCTGTGATTTTATTCGGAAGAATGGTCATGTTTACATTGAACAGCGCTTGGGTACCGTTCGGATAAGAGAAATTGACGTTGCGCAGTTCAAACTTTCCATACACTTTTTCCGGACGGTATTCGCCCGATTGCTCTATTTGATGGTCGGAATTCATAATGTCGAAAAAACCTTCGGCATAAATCAGGGCGTCATTGACATCGTCGTATATGCGGTGCAATTGCCGGATGGGAGCGGTAACATTATTGAACAGCATGATATGCAACATAATCGCCCCGATTTGCATTTGTCCGGTTAGCACTAAGTAAGCAGTTAATATAATGATAATCACTACGCCAAACTGTTCGACAAACGACTTCAGTCCATCGAACTTAAAGTTGGTCGAGCGGGTTTTCATTTGCGTGTCGGTAAGGGAGGTTTGCAGGTCGAGTTGTTTTTTCGCCTCAATATCTTCGCGGTTAAACGATTTGATTACAGTTATTGATTCTAAAATATTGATAATTCCGCCCGACTTATTTTCGCGGTAAGTACGCATATTGCGCCGCCAGCCTTTCAATTTATTCGCTTGTTTCTGGCTGATGAAAAAGTAAATAGGCACAATGCACAGCGCTACAAGTCCTACATAGAAATTGGCATTGAACATACCGAGTAAGGCCACAATGGCAGAAGTGAAAAGCGGGAAAATGTCGATAAAAAAACTTTGCACCGTGCGTGTTAAACTCGAAACACCCTGGTCGATGCGAGCCTGCAATTTTCCCGAACCGCTTTCGTCGGCAGTGAAAAATGCCATTCGATAAGTCAAAATCTTCTCTATCACGCATTGGGCAAGGTCTTTAGAAATCATAATCCGGATTTTCTCACCGAAAAATTTCTGTCCAAAAGAGAGGAATATATTAATTAATTCCTTACTTAAAAGAATAATAGAAATAATCGTAATGATGTGCAAACCCTCTTTCAGCGGTTTATGCTGTTCCACAAGCGAAGCGATACTATTTACTGTGTATTGCAGCACATAGGCATTGACCTGCGCCGTTAAAGCCCCTATGAAAGTTAGCGTAAGCGCTAACGCAACCAACCATTTATAAGGCCGGACGTAGGGTGAAATATTTTTGAAAAGCTGAATGAGTGTCATACCTTATTCTCTTGCTTGGGTATTAATAATTTTTTCAACTGCAAAGTTACGATTTTCATTTCAGATTAATAGTGTTTTTGCGGTTGTTTAATGTAAATTGAAGTAGAGACGAAACAATAATTTTAATTATTTATTTATCTTTGCAGCATTAACACAAATGGATAACTATGCTGTTTATTTATTCTCCTTCGAAAAACAAACAACGGTTGGATTACATCGCCTGCCATATTTTCAATTCGGTATTGGGCATTGATTTTTCGATTATACAGGATAGAGAAACTTTTCTGCATCTATCCGGCGCCTGTATCAATTATTCGGAAGAAGATTTACATCATGGTTTACAGATTGTTCCGCATGGTTTGTTATTTGAAAAAGGAGTAAGGGAAATACCAAGTCCTGAAGTCACCCAATGGAACGGATATTTTTGCTTTTTCCAGCAAAAAAGGGGAGATATTCCTTTTGATTTATTTGCTTCTTCTTTCTATCTTCTGACTTTGTACGAAGAATATTTTCCAAAACGATTGGATGAGCATGGCCGGTTCAGTCACCGCGAGTCGTTGGCATATCGCAACGGCTTCCTCGAAATTCCCCTGATCGATCGATGGGCACATTTGTTGAGAGAGAAGTTAGAGGTAAAATATCCCGATACGAAATTTAAGAAACGGGCATTCCGGTTTATAAGCACATTCGATATTGATTTCCCTTACAAGTATTTGAAAAAAGGAATAATACGCTCTTCCGGAGGAGTGATTCGGGATTTGTTTAGCCGAGACTTTCAAGAGATTATTTCACGGTTTGCCGTACACCTACGATTAAAACCGGATCCGTATATGGAAGCTATTCAATGGATCAATCGCGTACACGAAGAATCGGGCAAATCCTATTATCTTTTTTCACTGATGGAAGACAGGGGTAAATACGGCAGGAAGACCCTTTATCCGCTAACCGCCTATTACCGTTTCCTGAAGAATACGGATTCCGTAACGGTCGGATTACATCCTTCTTACAATACCTATTGTAATCCCAAACAATTGACTGAAGAAAAAAAACGATTGGAAAAAATCTTGAGAAAGGACGAAGTTTCCACCTCCCGTCAGCACTTTTTACGAATACATGTTCCCGAAACATTTCGCGATTTGGAAGCAGCCGGATTCAGGGAAGATTTTACCACTGCGTTTGCCCATGCGCCGGGTTTTCGATCGGGAACTGCAATACCTTATAACTTCTACGATGTTGAAAAAGATACAACCGGCAAATTATTGCTATACCCGACTATCGTGATGGACGCCTGTTTAATAACTCACTTAGGATTACGTCCCGAAAAAGCGATTGAAAAAATAAAACGCTTAATTGATGAATGTAAACAGTCGAGTGGTGATTTTGTAAGCCTTTGGCATAATTCCAATTTAACGGGCAATAGCGATAATAATCCGTGGATAAATGTTTTTGTTGAAATGCTTAGTTATGCAATTTCAATGGAACGACACTGCATTTAGAAAGCAAGGAAGGAAAAGGGTTTGAGTTCCATAAATGTTAGCATACGCCGGATGCTTGAACAATGCTGCGAAGAAACTCCCTTAAGGCAGGGAGGGACTTATCTCAACTAAAAAAACCCGTATTTCTACTGGTGCATATTATTTTTTTACCCTGTACCTTTGCGGCATAAATTTATTTATCAATATCAAACGGCACAATATGCAACGGTTCCAACTCCCAAAGATGGAAGTATTTTTAATCAAAACAATAAAACCCCCATTTGGGGGTAACAATATTATTTTTTATTCCATACCTTTGCCTCGCAATTCAGAGATAATCTTTAATAATATCATAAAAACAAATTATCAGTATATGAAAACAACAACAACTTCCTTATGGATTTTCTTGTTTATCCTTTTCTTTCCTTTTGCCGGCCAATCGCAGACTCAGCCGGTTCCTGAGATAGAATATCAGGCGCTGGTCGATTTCTTCGACGCTATGAACGGGATAAACTGGCCCACCGCCAACAAGTGGGACATCAACCGGAACGATTTGCATGAAGGGACATGGCAAGGCCTTACCGTAGCAGACGGGCATGTCACCGGACTGAATCTGAACTTTGCCTATATCAGGGGGACGCTTCCGGCTTCTTTCGGCAACCTGAAATACCTGAAAACGCTGAACATATACAGCAGCACCACCGGATCGACAAGCAGGAATGACCTGAGCGCCGCCGATTTAAATATATTTGCGGGATTGGACAGCCTCACTTCCCTGACCTTACAAAATTGCCAGTTGCAGGGCGGGATACCTGCCACCTGGAACAGGCTTGTTAGGCTCGCTACATTGAACTTGAGCGATAACAGTATTACGGGAATAGCGCCGGAGTTCTGTAATCTGTCGAGCCTGACCACCCTCAACCTGCGAAACAACCAAATCGCAGGATTACCCGCCGAGTTCGGTAATTTGTCGGGCTTGCAAACCTGCTACCTGAACAACAATCAAATTACGGCTGTTCCGACCTCCATCGGCAACCTGAAAAACCTCACTCGCCTCGAACTGCAAAACAACCAAATTTCAGGCGCAGTGATACGGGAGTTTGAAGACATGACGGCGCTCACCTATTTAGATATGAGTAACAACAAGCTTTCCGACGTGCAGGCATATTTTCCAAGCAGGCTTACTACTTTCTCTGTGAATACCCAAACATTGACCCGCGATGTATTCAGCTTCACAGGCGCTGATGTTGTGATTGATTCCCTGCCGCGGATTATGTATTTCTACCGCAGCGGCAATACCACCAATTTCGATGCACGGAATAATTTTTATGTAAGGGTGAATGGAAGCAATGCAGTCACCGGCCTGAATCCGGGACCCGACGGCAAACTGACGATTCCCGCATCCGTGCTTTCGACCTTAAAAACGGGGGATGAAGTCTATATTTATCAAGCCAACGGAGCGGCAAGCGGCAGCCGGCTCAATTTCGATGCAACGGTGGTGGATATGCCTCCGATACCCGAAGCGGAATATTTGGCATTGGTCGATTTCTACAATGCCATGAACGGGAACAACTGGCCCTCCGGCAACCAGTGGAACGTCAACGAAAACAACCTGCACTTGGGCGCATGGAATGGCGTCAGTATCACAGACGGACACATTACCGGACTGAATCTGAACTTTGCCTATATCAGGGGGACGCTTCCGGCTTCCTTCGGCAACCTGAAATACCTGAAAACGCTGAACATATACAGCAACAGCACCGGATCGACAGTCAGGAATGACCTGAGTACCGCCGATTTGAATATTTTTGCAGGATTGGACAGTATTACTTCTTTAACCCTTCGGAATTGCCAGCTGCAGGGTGTGGTACCTGCTTCGTGGAACAGGCTTGTTAAACTCGCTACATTGAACTTAAACGAGAACAGTATTACGGGAATAGCGCCGGAGTTCTGTAATTTGTCGAATCTCACAAGCCTGAATCTAAGTTACAACCAACTTACGGGCTTACCTTCGGAATTAAGTAATTTGTCGGGCTTGCAAACCTGCTACCTGAACAACAATCAAATTACGGCTGTTCCGACCTCCATCGGCAACCTGAAAAACCTCACGCATCTTGAACTGCAATACAACCAAATTTCAGGCGCAGTGATACGGGAGTTTGAAGACATGACGGCGCTCACCTATTTAAATATGAGTAGCAACAATCTTTCCGACGTGCAGGCAAATTTACCAAGCAGGGTCACTACTTTCTCTGTGAGTAGTCAAATATTGACCCGGGATGTATTCAGCTTTACGGGCGCTGATGTTGTGATTGATTCCCTGCCGCGGATTATGTATTTTGCCCGCAGCAGCGGCGTTTCAAACTTCGACGCCCGGAATAATTTTTATGTAAGGGTGAATGGAAGCAATGTCGTCACCAACCTGAATCCGGGGCTCGAGGGCAAACTGACCATTCCCGCATCCGTACTTGCGACCTTGAAAACAGGTGATGAAGTCCATATTTATCAAGCCAACGGAGCGGCAAGCGGTAGCCGCCTTAATTTCGATGCAACGGTGGTAAATACGCTTCCGGTACCCGAAACGGAATATTTGGCATTGGTCGATTTCTTCAACGCCATGAACGGAAACAACTGGCCCTCCGGCAACCGGTGGAACGTCGGCGTAAATAACCTGCATGAAAGCGTCTGGAATGGCGTCAGTATCACAGACGGACACATTACCGGACTGAACCTGAACTTTGCCTATATCAGAGGGACGCTTCCGGCTTCGTTCGGCAACCTGAAATACCTGAAAACGCTGAGCATAAACTACAGCGGCACCGGCTCGACAAGCAGGACAGATATGAGTACCGCCGATTTGAACATATTTGCAGGATTGGACAGCCTTACTTCTCTGACCTTACAAAACTGCCAATTGCAGGGCAATGTGCCCGTATCCTGGGGAAGACTGAAAAATCTTGAAACATTGAATTTAAGGGATAATAACCTTACCGGCGTTTTGCCGGCTCAAATCAGTGAACTGACAAATCTGCGGACGCTTAACCTCAGTTACAACCGGATTGAAAATGTGGATAAGTCTTTGGCAAGCGTGGCGATAACTTCCGCCGATTTCTCTTACCAAACCCTGAATTTCCCAAGCATAGAAATCAGCGGCAACGAGCTGACCATCGAACTTCCGGCATACTGTACATACGTAATCAATGCAGGGGTGGGAAGTTTCAATAACAGAATATCCTTTAATCTGCTTATTAACGGAACCAATGTCACCAATAACTATTCCACCGACGACGGGATGCTCACTTTCCGGAATCTCAATTTATATGAAATAAAACAAACCGACCAGATACGGGTGGTACAAACTACCGGTATTGCCAATCAAACATCAATTACCTACGCATCCGGATCGTTTGGAAGCCCCTTGGTCGCCGAAGAATTTGAGATTCTCAAAAGTTTCTATGCGGCTACCAACGGCAGCGGCTGGACGCAAAAATGGGATACCACGCAGAACAACCTGCATGAAAGCAGTTGGTATGGCGTAAGTATCAGAAACGGGTATGTGATTTCTATCATACTGCCTTCCAATAATCTGTCCGGAACATTACCCGCAACTTTGGGCGGTTTGAGCCGTTTGGAAATACTCAGCCTGCAAACCAATGCGATTGAAGGTTCCATACCCGCAAGTTTCGGAAACCTCAGCAGCCTGAGAACGCTCAATCTGCAAGACAACCGCTTGGGCGGAACCATACCGCTACTTTCGGGCATCACGCCGCTCCGGAGTCTCTCCCTGTCAGGAAACCTGTTCTCCGGAACCATTCCGGCGCAATTCAACCAGTTTAAGAATATAGAAATACTCGACCTGTCGGAGAATAGTTTCGATGCTTTGGAAACGCCGTTCACCTACAATCTGACAAGGGTATTTTTGAATATAAGGGGACAATCCATTCAAAAGGATGAATTTTTGGATTACAGCGCCAACAACATCACCGTCGAACTTCCGTTTATCAATGCCTACGACGAAGTCGCCATGGATTACAACGGTCAATACCTGTTTGCTTTGCAGGCGAACGGAATCACGATGGAGGAGGCGGTTTCCAACGGGAAAATCCTTGTCTTCCCCGATGTAAACATAACCACCATACCCGAAGGCGCTGCCATATCCATTTGGCAACGCAGCGGTGCGGCAAGGGATGCGGTCATCCGCTACAACGGTATCAAAAACAATTCGATGATACCTATAGTTACAGCCGAATACAATGTCTTGGTAAAACTGTATAACCAGACCGGCGGCGCACAGTGGACGGAACAATGGGATGTGTCTTCCAATAACATCCATCAGGTGAAGTGGAAAGGAATCGCCAGCAGCGAAGGACATATCATAAGCATCGACCTGAGCGATAACAATCTTCAGGGGACTATCCCTGCGGAATTGGAACTGTTGCCGGAACTTCGCACTTTGGTTCTGCGGCAGAATAAACTGTCGGGCGACATTCCTCCCGAATTGGCGGATATGCCGAAACTGACCATCGTCGACCTGTCGGAAAATGCGCTGACCGGATTGGGCGTTTCGTTCCCGTCAGGCGTTAATCTGAAAATCGACCGTCAGGACATAACAATGAGTCCGCTTGAACTGGCCACACAGACGGTATTTTTCGACAACAGCATCAACCGTTACGACCACGCTTCCGGTTTGTTCGCCAACCAGTCCTACAATCTGACCATCGGCAGTTTCAACCGTACCATAACCGTTCCCGCCGAAGGATTTAAATTAACAAATCTGATGAGCCGCTGGGATGTTCCGAACAATCAAACCATGACGCTCCGGCAAACAGGCGGAGCCGCACGGAACAGCACATTGAGCTATACCCTCACTTATCAGGAAGGTGACGGCAATATGGACGGAGCAGTGAACGTATTGGATATACAGGCAAGTCTCAATATCATACTCAATCAGTCGCAACTATATTTCAATACCGCCGCCGCCGACTTAAACGGCGACAAAGCGGTGAATATATTGGATATTGTATTACTAATTAATTTAATACAAAGTTCGCCCATACAAGGCGCTCCTGCGCATGAACAGGGCGGCGAAGCTATCCTGAGTATAGAAGACGGCATACTGTATCTTGAAAGTCCGGCTCGGAAAACCGGCGCATTCGACATCCGCCTGAAAGGAGTTGAAAGCGCCCAAATTCAGGGCTTGGCGCAAGAACAGGGATATACCCTTTCCATCGCAGGAAAAGACGGGGAAACCGGTATTATCGGATTCAGTTCCGGCGACCTTTCAAACGGAAAGATAGCCATTGCGAAAGTAACAGGCAATACGCAGATTGTCGAGGCTTTGATATCCGACGAGAACGCAAATGCCGTGTCCTATACGGTTTCGGCTCCCACCGGTTTGAATCAAATACCGGATGAAAGCGATAGCGGTTCCGTTTCGAACTATCCGAATCCTTTCGATAACACTACGGTTATCAGGTATTCCCTGCCGGTGGATGCAGAAAAGGTTATACTGAAAGTCTTTGCCCCCAGCGGTCAAACGGTTCGCGTTTCCGATAATTTGGAAACCGCCCAAGGCGTACACGAATTGCCGTTCACGAAGAACAGCCTTTCGGCAGGCGTTTACTTCTATCAGATAGAGGTATATTCTCAGGGACAAATAAGTACATACAGAAATAAGATGATAATTAAATAGTTGTGACATGTGACAAGTGACGAGTGACGCGTAGCCCGTCACTTGTCACCCGTCACCCGTCACCCGTAACATAAAAAAATATGAAACACATAAAATCAATATTCATTCTGACAGCAATGTGGTTGCTCTGTGCAGCCTCGATTGGTGCACAAAACAGTTTGAAGGTGGCTGATGTAACAGCCGGACCGGGAGAAAACAGTATCATACCGGTCGAATTAATCAATACCGGCAGTGTGGCCGGTTTCCAGTTCACAATAACCGTTCCTACGGGATTGATTGTGAGCGAACGGGCAATCGTACTCAGTTCGCGGAAGGGAGACCACATTGTATATCCCCGGAGGGTAAATAGCACGACCTTTATGTTTATCGCTTATTCCCCTACCAATGCCGCTTTCAGCGGCAGCAGCGGGACTCTGCTTGAAATACCGGTGGAACTGCCCATCAATTATTCACCCGGAGCGACTTATCCGCTTTCCCTTTCGGAAGTCATTTTAAGTTCTCCGGAGGGGGTCGATACCGGTTCCGCTCATCAAAACGGAACGCTCACGGTTGGTGAAGCGCGTACCCCCGATTTGGAAGTGATTGGAATCAGCATCAGCGATTCGGATATTTTACCCGGCGGAACAGTTACTTTGTCATGGGGCGTACAAAACATCGGTAATGCTTTGGCAGCCGGCAGCTGGACGGAACAGATAAGCCTTGTATCCGACCTGACCGGAGAAAAATATACCTTGGGAAGTCTCAGCTATACCGGCGAAGTGAAAATTAGTGAAATCGTCAGCAGGAGCGGCAAATTCAACATACCGAAAACGCCGGGCATGGACGGGAGTGTAAAGTTGGAAGTCAATGTGATTCCAAACTCCTTAATCAAAGAATTGGAGAAGGACAAAGCAAACAACAGAGCCTTATCGGCTGTTTCCCTGCCCTTGGGCAAGCTGATTTATCTCACGTTCAGCAGGAGCCAGATTGATGAGAACTCCACGACCCCCTTTCGCGCCACATTGACCCGCAGCGGTTTTCGTAGCGCGGCGGAAACCTTCAATTTGTCATGCTCCGAAAACGATCAACTCAGTTTCCCCGCGTCCGCGACCATCGCCCTGAACCAGTCGGGTGTTGCCTTCGACGTATATCCGATAGACAATGACATAGCCGATGGAAACCGGACGGTCGCTTTATTGGCTTCCGGAAGCGGATATGCCGAAACCTCGCAGAATATAACCATTATTGACGACGAAATAGGGACGGTAACACTAACGCCCTCCCAAGCTACCGTCACCGACGGGGATGCAATCATCCTCACCTTACAAACAGACATTGTGAGGATGTCGGATGTGACCTTTACCCTGACGGCAGATCAAAAAAACCGTTGGGATGTTCCGGCAAGCGTTCTTCTTCCGGCAGGAAGTAAAACGGTTACTTTTCCGGTGACAGTAAAAGCGCTGACCACAGCAGAACCGGCGGTGACAGGGAAAATCACCACCAAAGCCGAAGGTTACAAAGCAGGAATGGCGGAGGTGTATATCGTATCGGCGAATATTCCGAGCTTTGAGTTTACCATCGAACCCAATGTTGTTTCGGAAGGCGATGGGATTTATGCCACTTACGCCGTGATTAAACGCTTAGATAAACCGCAGGTTGCATTGACGCTTAGATTAACTGCCGACAAAGCCGGCGAACTGATTCTTCCCTCATCGGTTACTTTTTTGGCGGGCGTGACCCAGCAGCGGTTCAACATCGGAGTCGTGGACAACGATATAGTTGACGGCACAAGAACGGTAAACGTTACGGCGGCTATCAATCTGATTTCTTGCGGTTGCACCACAGGCGCAGGCCTTGGGGGGGCAACGCTCAGCCAAGCGATTACCATACTCGACGACGACGGTTTGGCGCTCAACGTGAAATCCGCTCCGAGCACCGTTAAAGCCGGACAAACCAATGCCGCAAAAATCACGATAGGAAGGAATACGCTCGACCTGTCGGAAGCAGTCAACGTGCAACTCTCGTCGAATATGCCTTCTGTTGTTACTATTCCGGCAACGGCAACCATCCCCGTCGGGCAAAAATCGGTCGATGTGGATATCAATACCACCATCGATCCGGCAAAGAAAGGCGATCAGACCGTCAGAATACAGGCGGAAGCCGGCGGTTACGTATCGGGCTTCGGATGGATTTTAGTTACAGACCAGAATAAACCGGACGCCATCGTTACGGATGTTTCGACAGCTCCGACCCTTGCCGGCGGAGGCGAAGCGGAAATTAAAACCACCATCGCCAACCAGGGTTTTGCCGTTTTCTTGAAAGGCGCTAAAGTGGAATACTACCTGTCGAAAACCAAGACTACCCAAGGGGCGGTTCTGTTTGCCACCGATGAGTTAGACAGCGACATTCCCGTTGGAAACCAAATCGAATTTACGAGAAACATCCAACTGCCCGACAAAGCCGGCGAGTACTACATAGTTGTTGTGTTGAACGCCAACCGGAAAATCGACGAGTTGTCCTTCGCCAATAACCAGAATGAAACGCCGGTGCAACTCACGCCTGCTTATTTGGCTACCGTTTCCGTCGATAAAACGCTGTATAAATCGGAAGAAACGGTAACGGTATCCGGTACGGCCAAATTAGCGAACAATACGCCGGTTGCCAATAAAGAAGTTGAAATAGTTATCGGTAATAACAGCGGATTTACCCGTACCCAAACGGTCACCACCAACGAATCGGGCAATTACTCCTACAGCCTGCAACCCCTGCCCGGGGAAAACGGGCATTATACGGCTAACGCAGGCTATCCGGGAGCGGACAACCAAGCGCAGACCGCCTTTGATATTGCCGGTTTTGAGTGGATGAACAAACCAAGCAATTATTTGCTTTGGGAACTTACGGAGTTTGGTTCCCTGTCCGGAGAATTTGTATTGAAGAACAATACCAATGTAGAGTTATCCAACGTCCGGGTAGTTCTTCCGGAAAATATCGACTTCACTATCGACCTTACGCCGGTGAGCATTCCCGCAGGGGCAAGCGTTTCATTGGCTTATACGGTAACGCCCAACGAACCGACTGCCGGACGCGACTATGTGAAAATACCCGTCAAAATTGTTTCTAACGAAGGCGCGAGCCTCGATTTCACAGGCTGGTATTATTGTCATCCGCAGCGTGCGAAACTAACGCCCTATCCGGTTTCTATCAATACCACTATGGCTAAAGATACGGTACGGTATTACGAAATCAACCTTATCAACGGCGCTGTTGAAGCAAGAGACGTCACAATCAATCTGCCTTCCACCAACTGGATGAGTTTGGTAACGCCGCAAACCATTCCTGTTATAGCGCCTTACGATAGTGTCAAAGTAGTACTCCAACTGAAACCAACCGAATTGCAGCAATTGAATGTCCCGCTATCGGGAACCATTGGAGTCAACCCTTCCAACGGTAACGGTTTTGAAATACCGTTCAAAGTGGAAACCGTTTCTGAAGCAACCGGTTCCATTCAGGTAGATGCAGTGGACGAATATACCTACAACACCGCAAGCGCCCCACATTTGGAAGGCGCCAAAGTAACAATTCGCCATCCGTTCTCGGGCAAAATAATTGCCGAAGGTCTTACCGGCAGCAACGGTTTGTTTATTGCAGGGGATATACCGGAAGGATATTACACACTAACCGTAACCGCCGAAAAGCATGAAAGTTACCAAAACAATATCCTGATCGATCCGGGTAAAGTTAATCGTATCACGACTTTCCTTTCCTATCAAGCTATCAGTTACACATGGAATGTCGTACCAACCGAAATAGAAGATGAATATCAGGTAGATATTATTGTAGAATTTGAGACCAATGTACCCAAACCGGTGGTGGTATTCGAATTCGACAAAACGCCGATTGACCTGCAACCCGGCGAAAGCAAAATCTTAGACATCGCATTGGTAAATCACGGACTGATTAAGGCTTTGGATGTTACCGTAACGGCTCCGTCCATTCCCGGATTTACATTTACTTTGCTTGC
>Ga0082212_10005633_pt1 | contig 17019 bp, 15 predicted proteins | sample TergutNt197P3_FD_71548 | JGI IMG/M metagenome (GOLD analysis project Ga0082212, IMG submission 71548) | Neocapritermes taracua P3 segment gut microbial communities from Petit-Saut dam, French Guiana - Nt197 P3 | ecosystem: Host-associated > Arthropoda: Insects > Digestive system > Gut ... | reverse complement strand
CTAAGTGATAACAGTTACCGATCTCAGTCTTGGTTTCGGGGAACGCACGCTTTTTAAAGATGTCAACCTGAAATTCACCCCCGGCAATTGCTACGGGATAATCGGCGCAAACGGAGCCGGAAAATCGACTTTTCTGAAGATACTCTCCGCAGAGAGTGAACACGACAAAGGAGAAATTGCCATCGGCAAGGGAGAACGAATCGCCGTTCTCAAGCAGGATCACTTTGCCTACGAGGAATACCCCGCACGTGAAACGGTGATCATGGGTTATTCGAAACTCCACTCAATCATGAAGGAACGGGAAGCCATCTACGCGAAAGAGGATTTTTCCGAGGCCGACGGGATGAAGGCCAGTGAACTTGAGGCGGATTTTGCAGAACTGGGCGGATGGGAAGCGGAGGCCCAGGCGGGACAGTTGCTTTCGGGGCTGGGGCTGGACGAGGAAGATCACGACAGGCTTATGGCTGAACTGGACGAATCGAAGAAGGTCAGGGTTCTTCTGGCACAGGCGCTGTTCGGCAATCCCGACATTCTGCTGTTAGATGAACCAACCAACGGGCTAGATCTCGAATCGATATCCTGGTTGGAGGATTTTCTCATTGATTTTCCCAACACGGTGATTGTGGTTTCCCATGACCGTCATTTTCTCAACGCCGTTTGCACCCATGTATGCGACATTGACTACGGAAGAATTACCCCCTATTCGGGGAACTACGATTTTTGGTATCAGATGAGCCAGATCCTCCAGCGGCAGGCGCGGGAACAGCTCAAAAAACGGGAGGACAAGGCGAAGGAACTCAAGGAGTTTATCCAGCGATTTTCGTCCAACGCCAGCAAGAGCCGCCAGGCGACCAGCCGGAAAAAGGTGCTGGAAAAGCTCGACCTGGACAACGTGCCGGTCACCAGCCGTAAATTTCCCTACGTCGGCTTTAAATGCGAGCGGGAGATCGGCAACAATGTGCTGCGGGCGGAAAAGCTCAATTTCACGTTTGAGGGAACGCGGCTTTTGCGGGACTTTTCGCTTTTGGTAAACAAGGGCGACAAAATTGCCTTCGTGGGCAGCGAGCACGCATCGAAGTCGGCGTTGTTTGACATTATCGCCGGCGAAAAAAAAGCGGAGGCCGGCGATTATTACTGGGGGCAGACCACGGTTTTTTCCTACTTCCCCAAAGAAAACTCCGCTTTTTTCGATTCCTCCCTTTCCATCACCGACTGGCTCAAGCAGTACTCGCCGGACCAGGACGACACCTACGTCCGCAGCTTTCTGGGACGTATGCTTTTTTCCGGCGACGAGGCGCTCAAGCCGGTGAATGTGCTGTCCGGCGGCGAGCGGGTACGCTGTATGCTCGCCAAAATGATGCTTTCCGGCGCGAATGTGTTAATCCTTGACGAGCCGACCAACCACCTCGACCTTGAAGCGATTACCGCCCTGAACGAAGGGCTTACCGCCTTTCCCGGCGTGATTCTTTTTAACTCGCACGATCATGAATTTATCAATTCAATTGCCAGCCGCATTATCGAGATTCTGCCCCAGGACGATGCCGCTGCGGATAATTCCTGCATCGACCGCATGATGCCCTTTGACGATTACCTCAAGGACAACTCGGTGAAGCAGCTTCGCAGCGCAGCCTACCACCACACCCAGCGGATTTAGCGCATTCATATGCTATTGTCCCACTGATTCAAAAAAACCAACAAGGGGAGGGGCGGCGTGGCGCCAAAAAACTGGAGGAATCCGCTTCCATAGCCGCTGACCGTCTTTCTGTCTTCAATGATATTATAGAGTAGTTCCGAAAATTTATGTGAATAACAAGTTCCTCATGCCGGCCAGCCTTTACTGTATCCCTGGTTTAGATTTTTTTCGCTCGTCTATTACAGCGGGGAATTCCAGAATTTTTTTGGCGCCACGCCGCCCCTCCCCTTGTTGGCCTGTTCCGGTAGTGCAGATCAATTGCAGATGAGCTAGAGATGGCAAAAAAAAGAGGCGTCAGCCCACCAAAAAAAATAACCATAGCGCCTGGTAAGGCCCCGGCGGGGGGTGTTTTCCTGTTACGTGAGGCTGTTCCAAAATGTCAAATTTTGGAACAGCTACCTTAGATTTATTAGAAAAAGTGGGCTTTAGACCGCTTTTTCAAGAGCTTGTTCCGAAACCAACCGGGTTTTGGAACAAGCTCACGCTACTGGATATTGATGTAGTACCGCTGGAGGTAGGCAATTCTCCTGCGGGCTTCTGGGGCACGGCTGCTCTGGGGGTATTCATCGACAAGGCGCCGGTAATACTCCAATGAGGCAAGGATATTCCGGCTGGGGCTGTTCGCTTCGTAGCACTGACCGTAGAGCCATAAAGCCTCGTCACTGCCGGCAGGGAAGCGCTGGGTAAACAGATCGAGATATGCTATTGCTGCCGCTATGTTACCCGCGTCAAATTCATCCTGCGCCCTTTTGAGATACGCGTCCGGGGGGGAATCCGCCGGCATTTCCACCACGGGTGCAAGGGACGCGGGCGGGGGCGGCTCTTCGGCGGGAATGGGCGGACTGGCCGGCTGTACATCGTCAGAGGGCGCGGTTGGAACTGGCGGCGGCTGAACCGGCACGGGTGTTGGCGGTGCTGCAGGCGGTATTGACGGTGCAGACGGCGCGGCGGCGGGTGGTGTGGTATCCGGAGGAAGCGGCCGTACCCTGTCCTGCCTGAGCGCCTCTTCAATGGTACTCGGCCAGCGCGGTTCGGCAATAACCCGGCCGCGGTCAACAGACGGCCTGCCGGGACCGGCGGCCTCAGGGGCTTCAACAACTGTTACCTGCACATTGTCATTGATGATAATATCGCGGATAAAATCCTGCCGGTAAAACCGCAGCGTGTAAATCCCCGGCGTCTCGGTTCTGAAAACAAAGCTTTGCCCCTCGGGATCAAGCCGTCTGGAATCGTAGACTATGCCCCGGCGTCCTTCAGCTTCGCCAAGATACACCCAGCCGGTTCCACGATAGGGAACCTCGACCATCTGTCCCACCATAGCCTGTACGCTGCGGGAAAAAATGATCCTGTCGTCCAGGCCGGTAAAGGCCGGCGTCGGGATCGACACTTCGCCCAGATCGCTGTAGTCCGGATCCCGGACAATGACCGGCGGCTGCGCTTCTTCGGCAACAGGCGGCGGGGTTACCGGCGCAGCAGGCGGCGGAGCTGCAGGCGTGACCGGTGGAGGCGACTGGGGCGCAGGCGGCGGGGTTACCGGCGCAGGTGGCAGCGGAGCCGGTGGAGCTGCCGGCGCGGGCGGCGGCGCGGAAGGTACAGAAGGCGGGACACTTACGACAGGCTCAGGCGTGGGCTCCTCGATCGGGAGCGGCTCCTCGTCCTCTATTGATGCATCTTCCGGTACATCTTCATCAATAATATATTCCCAGGTGAAAGGTTCCTCCGGCTCAAAATCCTCAAAACCCTCTGCGTCTATAGAATCCGGCACATAATCATCTGCTTCAAATTCTTCATCCTCGGTTTCATCAAGGACGAGAAAGTCCTCGTCAAAAATTGCTTCTTCGGATTCCTGTTCCACTTCCTGCACTGCAGCGCTGCCGGCGGACGGTTCTTCCGCTGCCGGGGGTGTTTCCCCGCTTTTGGGTGTGCCGGCGCAGGACACTATCGACAGGGAAAGAAAAACGGCAAATATGACTATCCTGTGAAAGATAACTCTGGTTAACAGCATTTTTTTCAAGGAACACTCTCCATGATATCATCTATTGTCTTTTCAATTCGATCCCGCCATTCCTGCTCGCCGTTTTTCAGCGGATCCTGCCAGAGGGGCGCGGCGTCTTCCGTTGTCCATACCGTACGCCTCTGCCTTTCCAGCATCACCCCAGGTACAAAGTCCGGCTCAAAGGGCAAAAACAATTCGTCCGATGGAATAACGATCCGCTGGGACACAATGTTCCCGGAAGACTCAGTATGCCCCGAGCCGGTATTTCCTGCCGATGAAATCACCGGTTTTCTGGACTTGTCCATCGTCGCAAACGAAATTACGATGATAACCAATAGCAGCACCCCAAACGATCCGCCGGCGGCAATTTTAACCATGCGCCGCTTTAACGGAGGAACCCTCTCAAACAGCCTGTCCACGCCAGACCGCATTTGCTCCATGAACTGTGCCGACAGTTTCCTAATTCTGCCGAAAATGCCCGCAAGTACCGCCTTGATGCCGACATGGGATTTTGGCTCTTTCCCGGCCTCAATTTCCGCAGCGGATTTCGGCTCTTTTGGACGGCGGCGGATTCTGCCGGCAAGGGAGGCAATCTTCTCTTTCAGGCGCGGCGGCGAAGCCATATCAATTGTAATTGTACCACAGAAACAGGTGATTGAACATATGGAAAATGGCGTATATAATGCCTGAATGAGTGGAAATCTTTCTTATGTATTGGTAACTCCATACACTATCGCCAAAAGCAGAACCGGCGGCGTTCTCGCCCGGCTGCTGTCACGAACCGATCTTGAGCTGGTCGGGGCCCAGTTGTTTGCCCCGGATGAAGCCTTTGCCAGGGAATACGCTGACAGCATACGGATACGCGCACCGCAAAATCAGCTTATGCTGCTTGCCGACTATGTCAAAGACCATTTCGCCCCCTCGGGCGGCAGGGCACACCGCACACTGCTGCTTTTGTTCCGCGGGGAAAACCCCTGTGACCAGCTTCTTACCACCTGCGGCCATATATACACCGAGCATGTTGAGGTTGACGCGCTTTCGGGGGAGACCATTCGGGACACCTATGCCGATTTGATTTTTTCACCAAACGATCCCGAAAAGGTAACGTATTTTGAACCGGCCTGCCTGACCCCCCGTTCACAGGCAGAGGCGAACCAGGACCTTCTCTTTATGGCAAGATTCATTGAGGGGAAGAAAAACATTGTTCAGAATATCAATTATTCCAACCCCGAAAAAATCGAACAGACGCTGGTAATAATAAAACCCGACAACTGGACATTCCATTCGTCCCGCCCGGGAACCATTATTGATATGTTCTCGCGCACCGGACTGCGGGTTATCGGAATCAAGGTTCACCGCTTTTCACTTTCGCAGGCAATGGATTTTTACGGCCCTGTGGAAACGGTACTCAAAGAAAAACTTGCCCCCGGTTTCGGCCAGCGGGCAAAGGAACTATTGGAACGCGAATTTGCGTTTAAGCTCAGCGAGGAACCTGCAAATATCCTGACGGGGGTTTTCGGCATCGACTGTGCAAAGGACCAGTATGCGCAGATAATCGAATTTATGTGCGGAAAGAAGCCCGGCAATTATTCACGGGAAGAACTTGACAAACCCGGCGATGTGAAGTGCATGATAGTGATCTACGAAGGCGAAAATGCTGTCAGCAAAATCCGTGATGTACTGGGACCAACCGATCCCCTCAAGGCGCCGGACGGCACGGTGCGCCGGGAATTCGGATCAAACGTCATGGTCAATACCGCCCACGCTTCGGATTCCGTCGAAAGCTACGAGCGGGAAAAAGCCATTGTGAAGATCGAAGAGAATTCCCTGGTTTCGATAATCAGGGAGCATTTGGGAGGATAGAGAGGAAGGACTAATAGTAGTACCCGAATTGGATACTGCCTTTTAGCGTGATCAGGAAAATGACGGCAAAAGGAAGGGGATTTTTTTCTTTATCCACAGTAAGAGTATTTTTATAATAATATCCGTTTTCTTCACCCAGGCCCATTGGAAATGCCAGGGAAAATTCAATATGCCGCCAGGGATTCAGGCGGAAGCCGGGTATCAGCTGGGCTGATTTTTCCATCGGTGCGTAAAGCGTTCGTAAAAAAACCAGGGGATTGCCCCTCCTCCAGGGCTTGTAGCGAAAATTAAAGGCGATATTAAAACCGTCAATAAAGGGGATGGTAGCGGATTCCCGTATATTGGTTTCGGGCTGGTAGAAGGAAGCGTCTTTTTCCCCGTTATAAAACAGTTCACCGTTTACGTTGAGTTTGCCGCCAAAAAAATCCCTGCCAAAACCAAGGTTAACGGCTCCGCTCATGTTAGACGGCTCGTAAACATCTATTGCACCCAGCCATTCATTGTACAGCTCGGTGTTTCGGAAGGTTGTCTTGAGCGAAACAAACCCCCGTAAAGGCATGCCTTCCTGGTAAAAAACGCCCGCATCCAAATCGATCCAGCGAAGGGCAAGATTGTATTTACCCCCAAGGCCAAAGTCGTCAATTTTGGGTTGAATGTCGCCGCTGCTCATCAGATCTATCCTGGTCAGGGCCAGAGCCTGAACACCGCCCGTGCCGATGGGTACATCTGCTTTTATAATATAAGAATCATCTGCGTACTTTTCGTCCTCTCTGGCAGGGACCCTTGACAACAGATCGGTAAAACCATAGTTAGGTGAAATACCCCATGATTGACTAAACTTCCCCCCCCGAAAAAAAACAGTATCGTAGAGTTTATAATCAACAAAGAAGTCTCCCAATTTTGGTATTAAATCAGGAGGATCAAAACGAATAACGCTTTTTACCCGAAAGACCTCTGAAATTTGAGCATCAATGCTGAAAGCGCCTATCATTTTGATATAGCGATCCAGATAAAAGTCATTTTCGTTCCAATTGTCAGACCAGGGGGTGTTGTTCCACCCGGGTCCAATACCCCCTACAAATTCAAAACCGGCTTCAACAAGGAAACCGCGCCGCTGCAGGAGGCTGCCGGCTGAAGCCTGTCCCTGCAAAGGTTCCGCCTGCGGCTCATCAGCCGGAAGCTCCTGCAGGGGCTCATCAAAAACAGAATCGATTTCCCAGTCCAGAGAATCCCTCTCCTGGGCAGCAAGGCCGACAGCACAGCAAAAGAGAAAGATAATGACAGGCAGACGCCTCATTGATTAACCGATTCCAGAAAGGTTTTTGAGAAAACTGAATCCGCAACCCTGCCAAAAGACGGCCTGGTAATGGTAATCTGGGTTTTTTCATTTTCAAATTTTCCGTTAATTACCGCCCCCCGCATTGCATCTACAAAGAGAATCTGTTTGGGAACATAGCGCCCGCCAATCAGATAGTAGTCGGGAATTGCCGATGTCCGCAGCAATTGTCCTGAAAGGCTGTAATCCTCGGTTTTGCGCAAAAGACCATCGCTTGATATCCAAATCTTCATCCGTGGATAGGTAACATCGGCAGTGACAGCTTCAAGGGTTAAAACCCGGCATTCAAACCGCCCCAGCACCGCATCCTCGCCGCCGGTTATCCGATAATCCCGGGCAAGGGTAGATCGGGTAAAATCCGAGTTTCTGGCATTGGTATTCTGAAAACGGCCGGTATTGCTGGTCGTATTAAAACGGCGGCTTTCCGGATCATAAAACCAGATTGTCTTTCCTTCTTTTAGATAGCCCTGCCCCTTGCTGATTAAAGGCTGCATTATCACAATCAAAAAAGTCTCGCTGGAATCGCGGCGGAAAATCCCTGCCACGGTTCTTGAAATTCCCTGTCCCGGTTTTTGCTGGTCTATCGTATACTCGGCGGAAAAATCGGTGTCAGTGTAACTGACCAGCGAATCGAGGCGAACCAGCAGTTCCTGATCCGAAGCGAACAGCCGCCCGGCTGCAGCAAAGACAACCATCAACAAAACCAGCTTTTGAATCAATTTTGCTTTCATAACGGTTCTCCTGACAATAGTCCGCTTAGGCTCTTTCTCGATACACGAAAAGACGGAAACAGCGCCAGCGTAATCAGCACCAGCAGCATCAGGGCGGCATTTTTCAGCATGGTAAGCGGCAGGTAAACCGCTGTAAGCCTTCCGCCGCGCAAAAAAATCTCAAAGCCGGGGAACCATGAAAAAGACATACATGAGGCAGCCCAGGCCAAAAGCATCGCCAGCATAAAACCCGCAGCCATGGATATCAGGCCAAGAATAATTATTTCGGCCCATAGCACCAGGCGCAGATCGGAACCGTAAAAACCGATAACCCGCATAATACCCATTTCCCTAGATCGCTCGTAGAGTATCAGGCGATAGGTAACGGCGGCGCTGACCAGAATTGTAAGAAGCATCATCCCATATAAAAAATAGGTTATAATATTCATTGCGTCAAGGAGAAAAGAAGCTTCCGAAAGGTACACCGGCAGGGTATACAGAAAAACCCTTGTCCCCTCCCACGGCCGATCCCTTTCGCGGTCCATCTCATCCCTGCCGTACACCAGCGGGCCGGTCTGCACACGTTCCGCCAAAATCCCCTGTAAACGGACACGTTCCCGTTCTGCGGCTGCCGGATTATCAAGAAAAAAACCAACAGTCGAACAATCGTTGTCCTCAAAGCCAAGGAGGCGGTTCATAGACAATCTGGATATGTACGCTTTGTAATAACTAAATATCGAAGTATCCTGAATAATTCCCTTTACAACAAACATTCCGGTGTTCTTCTGCCGGTAGCGGGTATCTGCTTCCAATGTTACCAAATCTCCCGCTTTGGCACCCAATTGCCGGGCAATCGGAGCCGATAGCGCGATGCCGTCGTCGCCGGCAAGCACATCCAGTTCGTCAAAGGTCATCTTTTCGAATAAATGTGTCTCTCCATCCCAGTCACAGCCAACAAGGCTTCTGAGCGGAACCGCGCCGCCATTGTAATGGACAGTGAGTCCGGTACTGGAATATGTCCGCAATACGGTATGGCGCGGGTTTATCCCCGAAAGTTCAGCGGCATCCACAATCGCCTGTATTTCATTGTGCCCCAGATGACGGCAAAAACTCCAGGAAGTATCGGTATCATAGCCTACTGCGACAATATCCCCGGCATAATGCGACTGCGCCGAATAATATACACTGTCGTACATCCCGTCCTTTATGGCAGTGATGAAGGTGACTATCGCAAAACCAAAAATCAAAGCGGCCATCAGAAAATAGTAACGCCGCCGGTGACGGTATAAATAGCGTATCCCCAGCCTGAAAATCGAAAAATACCGTTCCATCATCCCCTCTGTACCGCCGTTACCGGTTCGATCCGCACGGCCGCTTCCACCGGGTACACCGTGGCGGCCATTCCCAGCAGCACGGCAACAAAAAAAGAAAAAACTGCGATCTGCGGCAGGAATTCTATCCGCACAACCGGTCCGTCCAGTACCGATGCAATCAATTTATTGTTGATTCTCAAATTCATGCTGTTAAGCCAGCGAAAAAACAGGGAGCCTGCTGTAACTCCGGCAAGGCCTGCTGTAAAAGCGATAAAAATATTTTCACAGTAGATGAGTGATCGGATATAAAAATCTGACGCGCCTATTGCCCTGAGCGTACCTATCTCCCGTACCCGCCGGAAAACGGAGATCAAAAGGATATTGATAACGGCGACAACGCCGACTACGCTCACAAGAAATATCCCCGAATTGAACAGAGCCTGAACCAGCAGCGCAAGAATGGCCGATGTTCCGGATGCTATCCTCCAGTTTACTGCGGTCAGGCCGTAAGGTTCAATTTTTTTATTCAGTGATGAAATAAAGGCCGGTGCAGAGATTCCATTTTTCAGGCGCAGTAAAATAAAATTCCAGTCCCCTCCGGATTCGCTGCCGGGCGCGGCGGATTTCGATTCGTCCAAAAAAATTCGCAGCAGATCTGCAGAAAATCCGGGTTCGTCAGTTTCGGCGCTGAAGACAAAAGCTTCGCCAAAAATGTCATCATCGCCGGCGTTTAACAAACCAGGGGAGATTCCTTCCGTAATGCCGCCTGCTACCTGGATCGAGTTAAGTACCCTGACAGTCTGCGGATCGGTGATAATAATTTCGCTCATAAACTGCCCGGGGTTTTTATAGCGGAAAATACCCACAAGCGGAACTTCCCTGATCTTAAAGCCCATCGTGCTGCCGGATGTTAACAGCAGCGGCATACCGATTGCAGGAGGCTGGCCGGTTCTTTCTGCGATCCGCTGTGCCCGCTCCGCCGTGATCATCGCGCCGTATTCGCCGGTCTGTAAAAACCGTCCTGCTTCAAGCGCAATCCCCGGAAAAAGGGGGAAATAGGAATCTGCATCAATTCCGCACAGCAGGGCTGAATCTCGAACTCCCAGCATATCCACATAGGCATGGCCGGATACCTGGCTGGTTATTCCCTCAATGTCCGCTTCGGCGCTGACAATCTCCATAATCGTGTCATAGGCGGCAAGAACGGGAATGGAAAAAAAATCGTCAATAACCGGAATATTGGCGCCAAAGAGGTTCAAAGTGACATCGCCGGATTTTTGCAGCACCACATCGCCCGTAAGACTTTCAACATACGCCTGCCGTATACTCCGGTTTGCCCTGGCGATAAGGCTGTTCCCGGTAAAAAAAAGAAACGTGATAACCGCAACAAGCGCAGCGATGATCACGCTGTCCCTGATATTTCTGGTGATATTGCGCAGGGCCAGAAAAATAACCATTATCGCCGTTCCTGCGATTTTATGCAGCCGTCGTGGAGGAAAACAATGTGATCCGCCATTTCCCATATCTCCGGATCGTGCGTGGAAAAGATAAATGTGGTTTTTTCTTCACGGTTAATCGCCTTCATTAAGGCCAGTATTTTTTCTCCCGTATCCGAATCAAGGTTGGCAGTAGGCTCGTCGGCGATTACAATCCGGGGGGAGCTTACCAAAGCCCGTGCAATGGCAACCCGCTGCTGCTGGCCGCCGGAAAGCTCTGCAGGAAAATGATTCCAGCGGTCTTTAAGCCCCACCTCTTCCAGGAGATAATGCACCCTGTCCCGGCGTTCGGATTTGGAGCCGCCTTTCCCGGCAATTATCAGGGGAAGTTCCACATTTTCAAAAACATTTAATACAGGCAAAAGGTTAAAGGACTGGAAGACAAAACCGATAAGTTCCCGCCTGAGACGGGCAAGCTCCTGCCTGCCCTGATCCCTTATTTCCAGATTATTAATCTTCAGGCAGCCCTGGCTGAAACTGTCAATCAGCCCAATGATATTCAGCAGGGTTGTTTTGCCTGAACCCGAAGGCCCCGCAATGGAGACAAAGTCGCCTTCGGCAATATCAAGATTAGCGCCCCTGAGCGCCTGAATCTCAACTCTGCCCATATTATATATCTTCCAGAGATCCTGTATTTCAATCAGCATAATTTTTTGTTATCCCCGGTGATTTTTTTTCAAGATCTGAAATCAGTTCCTTTACTTTTTGGGATGAACCCCTTTTACTTATCAAAAGCGCGTCATTGGTATCTACCACAACCAGATCATCCACATCTATCAGCGCAACCGGCCTGTTGCCGGCAAGAATAAAATTGTTTTTTGAACCTGCAAAAACAGTTTTTGGAGAAGAAACATTTCCATTTATGTCAGAATATGAAACCTCATACAGCGCCTCAAAGCTGCCAAGGTCAGACCAGGATATATCCAGGGCAACCATTTTTATTTTACTGCTCTTTTCCATGACGGCATAATCTATACTGTCGGCGGGTATTTTTTCCATAAATGATTTTTTGATTTTTATAATGCCGCTGCTGCATTCCCTGTGTTCAAATGCCTCCTGTGAGGCGGAAAAAATATCATTTGAATAATGCTTTATTTCTTCAAGATATGTTTTTACCCTAAATACAAACATGCCGCTGTTCCAGTAATGCTTTCCGGAAGCCGTATATTTTCGGGCGGTTTCTGCGTTTGGCTTTTCCCTGAATGAAACGACATTTTCACCGTCTGCCTCAATGTAGCCAAAGCCAGTTTCGGGAGATGCCGGCTTAATGCCGAATGTTACCAGAAAATCATTTTTGGCGAGCGTTTCCGCTCTTTCCAGCGCAGCGGCATACTGTCTTTCATCCCTTATGTGATGATCAGAAGGTGTCACAAACACAATATCATTATGGTACTGCGCCATGCATGCGATGGTTATCGCGGGCGCCGTATTGCGGCCTGCCGGTTCAAGTACAAATTCAATGTCCGTAAAACCCAGTTCTTTTGTCTGCGTCTGCGCGAGAGGGTATTGCTGTTCGTTGGTAACAACGATTATTTTGCTGCACAGGTTTTTGTTGCGCAGCACAGTATCCTGAAACAGCGAGTGCTCTCCTGTTAACCTGCAGAATTGCTTCGGCTGCTGCTCACGGGAAAGCGGCCACAAACGCACGCCGCTGCCGCCGCACAGAATAATGTTTGTCATAACCAGCCGGTTCCTGTTGTTATTTTGCAGAAAAGATATTAACCCCTTCAGAACCGTATGTTTCAATTAACTCTACGTCAATGCAAAACACTGCCAGAAGAGGATTATCAATATCCTTGAAATTCCTTTTTGCATAATAATTGCTTTCCAGGGCGCGTTCTTTCAGAACTTTATCTTCAATAAAAACAACTTTACCGTTCAGGGACAACACCGGCTCCCAATCTTCCGGAAATGTACAATACGAAACATACGGAGAAGCAACAAGCTGGGTATACATCGGCTTGTCAACTGTTGTACAAAAATAGGCCCTGTTTTCTTCGGCAAATGAAAATGTTATTATCTGCGTCCGCAGCATTTCACCATTACGGTTTGCCAAAACACCATTGCGATACTCCTCAAGAATATGATTGTATTCACTCAAATCCTTTTTCTGGAAATTCATTTCTGCAGAAATGTCCTTTTTTTCTGTACAGCCTGCCAACAAGAGCCCGAAAATTAAAAAACAACCGGCTGCTCTTATGATACCCACTCTCTTTTCCATGTTACCCCCTGGTTAATTCAGGCATATGCACTGACAAAGTACATTTTTATTATACCATGCACAACAGGCGTATACCATTCAGCATTAGAGTTGTTCGAAAACCAACCGGATTATCGAACAAGCCCATTCTATCGTTTCCCGTAATTTTTCTCAATCCAGTTTTTGTAATCCCCGCTGCGAATACTGTCGATCCATTTCCGATTTTTTAAATACCAGTCTATGGTGTACTCCAGCCCTTCTTCAAAACTTACCGCCTGTTTCCAGCCAAGCTCCCCCTTTATCTTTGAACAGTCAATGGCATAGCGGCGATCGTGGCCGGGACGGTCTTTGACATAGGTGATGGTTGAACGGATTGTATCAGCACCTTTACCGGTTTTTTTTGCCACTGTTTCAATAAGAACGCCGAGCAGTTTAATATTTTCCCATTCGTTCTCTCCGCCGATATTATATTGTTCCCCTGCCCTGCCATTCTGCATAATCGTCCACACGGCGGTGTTGTGGTCCTCCACATACAGCCAGTCGCGGATGTTTTTTCCGTCCCCGTACACCGGCAGGGCTTTTCCCTCAAGCATGTTGAGAATCATAAGGGGAATGAGTTTTTCGGGAAACTGATAGGGACCGTAATTGTTGGAACAGTTTGAAAGGGTAATGGGCAGGCCGTAGGTATGATGGTATGCCATAACCAGCTGATCGCCCGCCGCCTTGCTTGCGGAATAGGGGGAACGAGGATCGTAGGGAGAGGTTTCGGTGAAATATCCCGTTTCACCCAGAGAACCATACACTTCATCGGTGCTGACATGATGAAACAATACATCGTCGGTAAATAAGCCATCGGTTTTTTTCCATAAATTTTTTGCCGTATCAAGAAGGGTAAAAGTTCCCATTACATTGGTTTCGATAAATGCCCGGGGACCCAGAATGGAACGATCCACATGGCTTTCCGCAGCAAAATGAACCACTGTATCGATTTGATATTTATTAAAAACCGATTCTGTCAGATTATTGTCACAGATATTCCCATGCTCGAAGAAATACCGCCTGCCGCCGAACTTTTCTTCTATGCCCCCAAGGCTTGCAGGATTGCCCGCATAGGTAAGAGCATCCAGATTGATGATTCTCCCTGTAAAGGCGGGATTTTTCTCCAGCATGAAGCGGACAAAATTAACACCGATAAATCCGGCACCGCCGGTTACAAGGATATTGGTAAGCTTTCTCATGTTTGTACCATAAAATTATTGCAGTTCGATATCATCAATCTTGCAAAATTTTTCGGCAAATTGATTAAATTCTATCTGAAAAACTGCTTCAAAAACATACCTGCTTGCCCTGGCAACATAACTGCAATTTTCGGGCATAGCATAAACAAAACCCTTCCATCTGTTTTCCGAATAGGCCTTAACCCACTCGTCTGTAGGAAAAACATCACTCAAATGAATATAATCATTCGGGGAACCCTCGCTTTTTACCAAGCATTGCGCTCCTTCCTTAAATTTCAGATTTTTGGGGGAGTCAATCCATATTTCATCTTCGCTTACTTCATGCTTAAGTTCATTTTTTGAATATTCCGCAATCTTGGAAATGATATTCTTTTTAAATTCATCATTTTTAAGTCCTTTCATTATTTCTTTCTGGCTGAAAGTTTTTTCCGACTTAATCGTACGCAAAGAAAAGCAGAATGCCCTTTTGGGCAGTATTCTGTTTTTGAGTCTATCTAACTGTTTTTTTACATATTCATCAACTTCATCAACAGAATCAAGGCAGAATATCATATCATCGGTATAGTTAAGATAGTTTGTTACTTCATTGAATTTCCCGCTTTTTTCGATTATGCTTTGCAGCATACAGCCTGCAGCCCGCACTTTTTGATGATGATAAATCGTACCGGCAAGGATCATCTTATTAAAAACAATTTCTTCCAGCGCGGTTACACCGGAAATATCCAGAGCCAAACGATTAACCCCTTCTTCATCAGGTATCACATCCAGTGTATGCATCAACCGGGGCAAATCCAGAGCCATGTGGATTCCTGTTGAATGTGCGTCCCGTAAAATATAATCAAGCTTGTCCGCATCAAATGCCCCGTTAATCAATTCAACGGCATATCCTAATTTTTTTGACTCGAAGTCTTCTTTATCTACATACCCCACAATCATGGAACCGACAAAGTCAAGGTTTATATCCACCCTATATATGCCTTTAATGATATTATCATTAAATTTTTTGAGAGACTCACTTGTCGCAATACAATAGGATATTATTTCATGGGCACTTGCACCTTTTAAAACCGGATTATTTTTCTGAATAGCTTTGAATTTCGGGGAATAGATTTGTTCCGATAAATGAGAAAATGGACCATGTCCGCAGTCATGCAAAATTGCGGCGACACGGCAGTTATTTAATATAAAATTTTCTTCATTATGATCTGAAACAACACCTTTTTTAAGCAGAAGTGAATCGATCATTTTACCGGCAATAACCGCAACTCCGGCGGTATGCTCAAATCGATTATGATTGCCGGCAGGAAAAACAAGCGATGCAACATCTGTTTGCGATATCCGCCTCAGTCTCTGGACTATCGGCAGATCCATAAAAGCTATTTCATGTGGGCGAAATATGTTTGTTCCATGAACAGAATCATGTATTACCTTTTTGTTCCTGATTTTAATATGCTGAAGATTGGCTAACTGTTTTTCCACATAATCATCTATTGCTTTTCTTACAGATTCTTCACTCAATTGTTTTTTTCTGATCACCGTTATTCTACCTGTTGCTTTTCCTGCTGTTCTATCAGTTTACAAAATATTTCCGCACATCTATCTATTTCTTTTCGTTCTGTTTTTAGTTTTTCATATGATACTTTCAATAAATCAATGGCATCCTCAGTTATATTATAATTTCTATAAGTAGGATTTAATGTAGCAAATACTGTCGATGCCTCCAAGCGAAATAAAACAGAATCCAATTCATCAGAAAAAGGAGTAATTCCTGACTCATCAAATATAAAGCCGGAGAATAATTTAGGGCTTTCCTTTTTTAAACGAAAAAAAGTTTTTTGCAAAAAAGCCTGGGATTTTGGTATTATTTTATCAATTGTATTACATACCTTGTAGATTATGGCTTCGACAGTATTATCCATCGTTCTTCTGTTCTGGACTTCTTCTCTAAGCTCAGCAATAGTTTTCACAATACTCCCCACTTTTATTTATATACCATGATACAACTACTGTCAAGAAAATTATAGAGATATTTCCGCAAACTCTCTTCCCATGCAGGAATGCTCATTTCCAGCGCCTCTTTGATCTTGCTCGTATCCAGCGCCGAATAAGCAGGGCGTGTTACCTTTGCCGGAAAACCGGCGCTGGTGCAGGGTATAACTTCACAGTCTTTTGTCAAAATACCCAAGGCACAGCCCTGCGCATATATTTCCCTGGCAAAATCATACCAGGTTACTTCGTCTTCGTTGGTAAAGTGGTAAATACCATAAGGAATATTTTTCCTGTTTTCAATTTTTTGAATCAGGGTAACAATAACTTCTGCCAGATCGCATGCCCATGTAGGGCTGCCATATTGATCATTAACTACCGAAACACTTTCCCGATCATTCATTAATTTCAACATAGTAGTAACAAAATTATCGCCATGCTTGCCGTACAACCAGGCTGAGCGGATAATATAGGACTTTGTATTTTTTTCGAGAATTTTTATTTCTCCATCCCGTTTGGAGAGGCCGTAAACACCAATTGGATCGGGTTCATCTTCTTCCGTATATGGCCTACTTCCCTTGCCGTTAAATACATAGTCGGTAGAAATATGTATCAGTGTAGCATCGATTTTATTTGCTATGCTTGCGATATTTCCGGCTCCATCAACATTAACCAGACGGCAATTTTCTTTATCATCCTCTGCTTTGTCCACCGCTGTATAAGCGGCGCAGTTTATTATCCAGGAAACAGGCTGTACGGAAATAAATTTATTAAGTGCGGCACGGTCGGTAATATCTACTTCCATGTCTGTGCCAATAAAGGGAATATGTGTCTTTTCCAGAAATAAAGAGAGTTCTGTCCCCAGCATACCTTTATTTCCGATTAGCCAGATCATTGTTTATTTTTTCCGGAGATTTTTAAGAACTAGAGGTTATTGTAGAAAATGAAGGGAGTTTTTTATCTTTTTCAGAAAGAATATAATCTATTCTTAAATCTGGCCATTTGATGCCAATTGCCGGATCGTTCCAGATGACACCGCCTTCATCGTCGGGGTGATAAAAATCAGTGCATTTATAGGAAAATATACATGTTTTAGTTAAAACCAGATATCCGTGAGCAAATCCTGGTGGAATATAAAACTGATTTTGATCTTTTTCCGTGAGAATAACCGCATACCACTTACCGCAA
>Ga0082212_10005632_pt1 | contig 17019 bp, 13 predicted proteins | sample TergutNt197P3_FD_71548 | JGI IMG/M metagenome (GOLD analysis project Ga0082212, IMG submission 71548) | Neocapritermes taracua P3 segment gut microbial communities from Petit-Saut dam, French Guiana - Nt197 P3 | ecosystem: Host-associated > Arthropoda: Insects > Digestive system > Gut ... | reverse complement strand
TCATCCTCCTGCGCCGAGCGCCGGAGCACTGCTTTTATTCGGGCTATTACCTCTTTCATATCAAACGGCTTAACGATATAATCGTCGGCGCCCAGGCCCAGGCCGCGGATTTTATCAATATCCTCTCCCCGGGCAGATAATAAAATCACCGGAATATCCGCTGTCTTTCGCAGTTTTTTCAAGACTTCAAAGCCGTCCATACCGGGCAGCATTATATCTAAAATCACCAAATCGGCGGCTGAAGCATTGGCCAGGCCATCAATACCATTCTCAGTCAAAACCACCTCAAAACCTGCCATTTGCAGGTAATCCCGTTCCAACGCGGCAATTTCCGGGTCGTCTTCTATGATCAGAATTGTAGGCATTACTAACCTCCTAACCTGGATAACGCGATATTAACGGATAATCCGCCATCCGGATCGCTAATTATCCAGATTTTTCCATTATGCAAATGGACCAATTGCCGGGCAATTGTCAGGCCCAGGCCGCTGCCGCTTTGGCGGCCCCGGGAGGAATCGGCCCGGTAAAATTGCTCGAAGAGATGAGGTAAATCGCCGGGGGTCACGCCCATACCCTTATCGGATACGGTCAAAAGAGCAGCATTTTCCTGCCGGATCAGGGTCAAGGATACTTCGGCGCTTACCTGATCCGGCTTTTTATACTTAACGCTGTTCTGAAAAAGATTAATAAGAACGCGGCTGATTTTCTCTTTGTCGATCGATACCATAATTCCGGGGGCAAGCTCCATAGTCAGTTTCAAGTTGGGCTCATTGTGAGAAAACTCATTCGCCAGCTCATAAACTATAGCTCCCAGATCCTCTTCCTGCTTGTAGAGCGGCAGCTGGGCATTTTCCAGCCGGGACAGCAAAGATAGATCCTCGCTCAGCGCTTGCAGGCTGCGGGCTTTTTTGCAGATGACCGCCGCGTATTCTAAGGTTTTTTCCGGAGTATCCGCCACCCCGTCCAGGATCCCCTCCGCATAACCGATGATCGAGGTGATAGGCGTCTTCAAATCATGGGTGACGGAAGCCATCATGGTCCGGCGCTCCGCCTCCGCCTTTTCCTGCAGCCACATAGAATCCTTCAGGCGGATCCGCATCTGCTCAAAACCGGCGCCAAGCTCGGCAAATTCATCCTGGCCGCTGACGACCAGTTCATAACCCAAATTACCGTCCCGGATCTCCGAGGCAGCCCGGTTAAGCCGCTGCAAAGGCCCGGTCACATGCCGGACGGTCACGCTGATCAGCCACAAAGCACCTATTCCGGTCAGAGCCAGAACAACAATAGCGCCCAAAAGAAAATATCTTGTGGAAATAATTCCCAAATTATCATTCAAGCGCTCACCCAGATAAGGATTCCCCACCAGATAAAACAATAAAAACCCCACCGCCACCCCGATAGTATTCAAAACAAGGATGGCAACAAGGCTATGAGTAATTATCCGCAAACGAACAGACATTTAAAAATCCTTCCGGTCAAAAAGCAAGCTGCCAGCCATAAAAAACACCGTACCGTAACCAAGGACAATGGCCAGCATATGAATGAGCTTGGAGATGCCGGGCAGGGCGCCGATCCATAGCCTGTACCAGCTTAGATAGGAGGTAAAGAGCATTTCCGACAATACCGGGAAAAATACCGGCAAGACATTTAATAGCAAATAGGACAAGAGCAAGATAAACATGGTCAAAGTGCTGCTGCGTCCCAAAAGGGCGACCAGGGCGGCAAAGGAGGCCAAGACTGCCAGAGGGATCAAAGTCAGGGCATAGGAGATCAAGGCCAACACAAGATCCGTTACACTCAGGGCTTTGCCAAATATTAGGTTCAAAATTGCACAGATAATAAAGATACTAGTCAAATAAAGCGCGGCGTATGTTACCACCGCCAGGATCTTGGCAGCATACAGTTTCCAGCGTTCCACCGGACGGCAGATCATGGCTCTCATCGTACTATCCGCGCCCTCGACGGTCAAGAGATCGGAGATCCCCATAAACATCAAAAGCGGCACCAAAATCTGGAGAAAAAAGGGCAGCATCCCCATAGGGGTAGGCGATAAGACCAGGGATAAGCCGCCGCTTTGCTTGATGAAACTTGCAAGCAATTGCCCCAAACCGGCCCAAATCAAGCAAATAGCCAAACCGATAAAGAGAAATACGATATATTTTTTGCGGGAAAGAAGCTTTGCAAATTCATTACGATATGAAGCTGAAAGTGCAGTCATGCGTAGACACTCCTGTTCAGTTTTGTTAGTTTTTATTAAATAAGATTCGCATTTGAGTTTATTACGCTGCTAAAGTGTGGAGTGGGGGGAGTTGAGTGTGGAGTGTGGAGTGTGGAGTGTGGAGTTGTTGTAGTTTTGCTTCGCAAAACATTTTATTTAATTCAATAATAGTTTTTGCGAAGCAAAAACACCCAAAACTCCACACTCAACTCTTCACACTCCACACTGTATACGTGTTTTCGCGACCTGGGCCAAAAAATAATCCTCCAGGCTGGGGGATGATGTCAGGATCGTCTCCATAGCTTCCACGCAGAGCAGCTTGCCCCCGTAGATAATGGCGGCATGGGTGGCGCATTGTTCTATTTCGTGGGCCAGATGGGAAGAGATCAAGACTGCCGCGCCCTTTTCGGCGGTATTTTTTACTATATCGCGGACATGGATCATCCCCTCAATGTCCAGGCCGTTGGCAGGCTCGTCCAAAATAAGCAGCCGGGGTTCGGACAGCAAAGCAAGGGCCAGCCCGATCCGCTGGCGCATGCCCAAGCTGAAAGAGGCGACCCTTTCTTTTTTATATTTGTCCATTTCCACCAGACGCAAAACCGCGTCGATCCGCCCGTCGTCAATATTTTTGTAGAAGCGGGCGGCCAGTTTCAGGTTTTGGTAAGCCGTCATATGTCCATAGAGGGCGGGGGCCTCGATCAGGCAGCCGGTATGCCTCATGGCCTGTTCATGCCTTTTTGTGACATCGACCCCGCAGATAGAGGCCTTGCCGCGGGTCAGTTGTACCATCCCGGCGATAGCCTTCATGGTGGTGGTTTTACCGGAACCGTTCGGCCCCAAAAGACCCAGCACTTCTCCGGGGGCCAAGGCAAAGGAAATATCCTGGGCCCCCCGCCCGCTTTTGTACAATTTGGTAATATTTTCCAGTTCTAAAACCATTTCCTCAGTCATAATCAGTCCTCGTCAATTTTAAATTCAACTTCAAATGGGTCAATAGATTGTTCTTCCTCCTCTGTCAAGGTATCCTGGGGCATTACTACTTCCTCTGCATAGGTAGTAGTGGTTGTTGTCAGCCCATTCTCTAACCTAATTTCTATCCGAGGTGATAATATCCCCTTCTCTACCATAATTTCTGTTTGCCTATATATTTCTCCCGGATGGGTGGTAGTAATGCTATCCTCGTTGATGCTGCCGTCTTCGTTTAGAGTAAAGTAGACTCCAACGTATTCATAGCCAAAATGATCTTTCATATATTCCGGGGTCAGCAGCTGCTGGGCTCCGGGAATCGGGCAGAGCGGATTGCTTGTGCCGATATCTGAAATAGTCAAAGCGCCTTTGATTTCAACTTCGCTGGTATCACCAAAAATATTAGTAAAGGTGACGGCGCCGTTGATATCAACAGACAACAAATTTCCATCGGCATCGACCTTGGCTTCCCCATGAACATAGTTGATTGCCAGGTTTTTCATGGGTATTGACAACAGATCACTATCCTTAAAATCGTCACGGGTGACCGGGGCTGTGTACTCATTGACAAATATCCGTGTCCCTTCGTTTACATAAGTCAGTCCATCTATAAAGGAGAAACCATAAAAGTTATCTCTATCTTTTTCATAGACCTTATCATGGAAGGTACCATCGGCAAGCCATTCCTCTTCCTCGGAAGTCAGGGAGCGAACAGATTGCTTCCAGGTAGTAACGGTTTTCTTATTCCGTTCGAAACGTATATCTTCATATACATGCTCTTTACCATCAAAGCTGATCTCACGGTCTTCAAAATGATAGGCGCCTGACTGCTCGGCAATCATATCGATACCCGCTTTAACAAGCTCCGGAACCTGGCTTTCGGTCAGGGTGCCGCTGATAAGACGGATGCCGTCCTCCGAGCTCATGGTTATATTGTTTTTGAGATCACCGACCATGGCGTCAACAAAAAGTTCCATAAAGCGCATCCGGGGAGAATTGCGGTCATCAACGCTAATCATAGAGATGCCGCCAAACCGCATCTTCGGCGCATTTTGATGGAGAACATCGGCACAGTACCACTTTGTACCATCCTCCGTCATAAACCCGCTCATGCTGTTAATGTTCAAGCCGTTTGCAGAGTAGTTATAACCTGCTATATCGCTGTGTTCGTCATAAGTATAAGCCATATAACCATTATCGCCTTGAATATAGTGCAACTTGCTTTCCCCCAATACCGTGCCGTCGACAGTCATTGTTACCTGCCCTTGGACAGTGGCATTGTGATCAGTGACAGCATCCAGCGCCGCTTTTTTCAGGATTTCATAGGGCGAACCCATAAAGGCGGCGACCGTCACGGCGCTGCATAGCACCACCGCTGCCACAATCAGACAAAGCACCCTTACTGTTACATTCTTTTTCATGATCCATACCTCCTAAAGTTTTTATTATAGACACAGTATATCATCAAGGAATTAAGTACCTCTTACGAAATGATTACGATTCTATTAAGAATGCGCCATTAGCATTATACCATAACCCAATTCCCTTTGTACAGGAAAAAATATCATGTATCGCTTATTTGCCCGGAAATTTTTTTTCAAAAACCCCGTTACATCTATGGACATGTCGCTTAGAACATGTTATATTATAGGGACAGAGAAAATAATAATAAATTAGGATTATTAATCAGAGTATTACAACCTGCTCTACTTGATAGGGGGTTACTCATTTGCCGGATATTCATGCATTTGAGCCGCTCTTTGAAGAGTGGCGGATAATAAAAGAATTAGGGAGCGGCTCCTATAGTAAAGTTTATCTTGCCTGTAAGGACGGAAATTATTATTCTGCGATAAAACATATTACAATCCCTTATGAGCCCAATCAGTCTCAGGAGCTTTATGCACTGGGGCTGGTTAGTGATGCCGAAACCCTGAATGCCTATTATGAGAACCTGAAAAATACCCTGGAAAGCGAAATAAAACTGAATGATAAGCTGAAGGGCATTACCAACATTGTTTCCTATGATAATCATAAGATCATCAAAAAAGCCAACGAGCCCGGATATGATATTTTTATCAAAATGGAATATCTTACCGGGCTGATCGAACATAAAAATTCCAAAGGTTTATATCTTGAGGATATTGTCCACCTCGGCATTGATATTTGTAAAGCGCTAACTATTTTGCAACAGGAATCCATCGTTCACCGGGATATCAAGCCTACCAATATCCTGGTCAACAGAAACGGGGATTTTAAACTGGGTGATTTCGGAGTCGCCCGGACAATTGAAAAAACAGCCAATACCCTGACGGTAAAAGGTACATATGCTTTTATGGCGCCGGAGGTCGTCCGGGGCGCTGAAGGAGATTATCGCGTTGATATTTTTTCCCTGGGGCTTGTTTTGTATAAGTTGCTGAACAAAGACCGCTATCCCTTTTTGCCCCTGCCCCCGGAAAGGGTAAATCACGAACAGGTCAATTCAGCCCAGAAACAGCTGTGGGACGGAGTACCTCTGCCCCCTCCGGCAGACGCGGATGAGGATTTGGCCAAAATCATCCTTAAAGCCTGCGCCTACCAGGATAGCGACCGCTATAGTGACGCGGAACAGTTCAGGCAGGATCTACTGGCTTATCAAAGCAAAATACCGACACGAGTTGCCAAAAAGCTGATTTTTGAAAAAATCGAATCCGAACCCCCTCCCCAGGATCTCATAAACCCTTTGGCTCAACCCAAGCCGGATCTGATGCAGCAGCCGGTTTGGCCTGAACCATCCACCCCGACTCCACCCAAACCTCCGCCGCAACTTACCCCGACCCCCTTTATTTTCGATAAAACCATCACCCCCAAATCCAAAGCCTCCGCAGATTTCAAACGGACTTTAGGTATAATTATCGGCCTAAGCGCCCTTTTTTTGGTAGTATCCATAGCAATTTTACTGCCGCTGATTTCAAATTCAAAATCTGCGGGCCCTCCTTTAGAAGCTATTATTCTTTCTTCCGATTCCCTGGATTTGCAGGAAGGTCAGCAAAGCCGGCTTTCGCTAAAGGTAGAGCCGGACGGCGCCAAAACCAGAACCCCGAAGTGGTCCAGTAATAAAAAAGATGTCGCCTCAATAGATAAAACCGGAAACGTCACGGCAATAGGAGCCGGCTCTGCTAAAATCACTGTGAAATGCGGCAATTTCAGCGCATATTGCCTGGTCACCGTTAGGGAACCCGAACCTTTAATCATAGAAGCTGCTGAAATCATCATCTCCTCTTCCGCTATGATCATGGAAGAAGGAGAACAGTTCAGACTGACAGCGGCTGTTATGCCGGATGACACTACCGACAAATCCCTGAAATGGTCCAGTAACTCCAATTATGTTGCTGCAGTAGACAGCTCCGGAAACGTCACGGCTCTAAAAGCCGGCTCTGCTAATATTATTGTAGAATGCGGTAATGTCAGTGCAACCTGCGTGGTCACCGTTAATGACCCCGAACCTCCGCCCGTACTGCCCGTTACCTTCAAAGATCCTATCATTGCAGAAATTATTTCCGACCAATTAAATATAGAAGTGGAAAAAATTACCGCAGACGATCTTTTGCTTGTGACAAACCTGAACTTCAGGGGATTGCTCAACGACTCTATTATAGAGTCATACGCTGACTTTCTCAGTCTGCCTAATTTGATTAGATTAGATCTATCCAGACAGCCTCAGGTTGATCTTGATGTGATTGCTCAAAAGACCTTAATTACAGAATTATATATTTCCAATTGCGGTCTTAGTGATTTGTCTTTACTGCAAAGCTTGACTGATTTAGAAAAACTGGATATAAGCCACAACAAAGTTGAAAGCATTGAATTTTTAAGAAATGCCGCAAAACTTCTTACCCTGAACATAGATGACAATAATATCAAAGATTTATCTCCCCTTACAAACTGCGCTAGTCTATTAGTACTTGAAGCAAGAGATAATCCGGTCGGGGATTGGGACGCCGTGAAATCTGTGGGAACTGTCTATCCCACCATTGGTACCCCTCCCCCTGAACCTCCTCCTGTAACCCCCGCGACTGTCAGCGCCACTTCCGTCAGTCTTTCTGCCGGCTCCCTCAGCCTGGAAGCAGGCCAAAGCAGAAGGCTTACTGCCACGGTGAAGCCGGATAATACCACAAACAAAACCCTGAGCTGGTCCAGCAATAATACAGGCGTAGCCAGCGTCAACAATGGAAACGTCACGGCAAGAGGAGCCGGTACTGCCAGGATCACAGTGAGATGCGGCAATGTCAGCGCAACATGTACTGTAACTGTGAGGGACACCACAACAGTGCAGCCGGCTTCAATCACCATCTCTTCTTCCAGCAAAACGATGAAAGAGGGGGATAAAGACAAACTGTCAGCGACTGTCAAGCCGGATAATACAACTAATAAAACCCTCAGCTGGTCAAGCAATAACCGTTCTGCGGTAACGGTAGACAGTTCCGGCAATATTACTGCAGTAGCAGCCGGCGCCGCCAGAATTACTGTCAGCTGCGGCGGTGTCAGTGCATCCTGCGTTGTCACTGTTGAAGAAAAAGTAACCGTAATTCAGGCATCTTCAGTTACACTATCTTCTTCCAGTATGATCTTGGAGGTGGGAACACAAGCCAAACTGACTGCAACCGTTAAGCCGGACAATACGACCGATAAATCCCTCAGCTGGTCCAGTAGCAACACTTCTGTTGTAACGGTAAATAACGGCACTATAACTGCAGTGGGAGCCGGCTCAGCCACTATTACTGTAAAATGCGGCAATGCCAGTGCAACTTGTACTATATCTGTACAATAAAAAACAAAAAGGAGTATTACAATGAAACGAAAACTAACTATCATGATCTGCCTTCTTTGTTTGACCCTTACCGGAGTATTTTTCGCCTTCCCTCCGGCCCAAGCCGCCCATATCCGGCAAGTGACCACGCCCGTATCAGGGGGCATGAACCATTCCCTGATCATAAAATCCGACGGTACTGTCTGGGCTTCAGGCGACAATGCCTCAGATCAGCTGGGGTTGGGCAAAAGCGTGGAAGCATCGCCTACCTTCAGCAAAGTCGAGGGCCTTTCCGCCATATCCTCGGTTGCCGCAGGGCATTTCTTTTCCGTAGCCTGCAATTCCCTGGGAACAGTATATGTTTGGGGCGGCAGCACCTATGAATACCCCACAGCTGTCACGGAAATAACCAATGTTACGGCGGTTGCGGCCGGACAAAGTAATATCCTGGCTATAAAATCCGATGGTACTGTTTGGCAATGGGCTTATGGCAATAAACCCCAACAAGTAAGCGGACTGAAAAATATCGCCGCCATTGCCGCCGGCAGCGCCCATTATCTGGCCTTGAGCCATAGCGGGGACATCTATGCCTGGGGTGATAATTCCAAAGGCCAGCTGGGTATCGGCGCCGCCGAAGACATTACACAGCCCCAAAGGATCCATCAGCTGGTAAATATTGTCTCCATAGCTGCCGGCAGCTTTCATTCCCTGGCGGTATCTATATCCGGTGATGTTTATGCCTGGGGATCCAATGCGGACGGTGAACTTGGTATCGGGATCCCCGAGGGAAGCACTCTGCCCCAAAGCAGCAGAGTTCCTGTCAAGGTCAAGAATATCCAGCAGGTAAAGCAGGTTGCTGCCGGTAATGGTACTTCCTATGCTTTGACCGGCGAAGGTGAGGTTTATGCCTGGGGCTATGGCGAATACGGTCAATTGGGACGGGGTTCCGAAATAATGTCGCTTGCCGAGCCCAAAGAGGCTTTGGAATTTAGCGGCGCCGGCAACCCTGTATTTATTGCTTCCGGATCGTCTCATTGTTTTTGCGTTCTGCAAGACGGCAGCCGTCTTGAATTATTTGCCTGGGGCAGGAATAGAAACGGCCAGTTAGGCGCCCAGCAAGCCGGTAGTGTTAACATTCCCCAAAAAGTACTGGATGATATCTCAATGACCGGAAACTATACTACAGATAAATTCTCCGGCGCCAGTCTTTGGGCTGTTCCGGAGTTGATAGAGCTGGATGGAATGAATATTGCCCCCCTGATTTTATGGGACAACTATGCCATCCCTGTAACCAGAGCAGAAATGACCTGCGTGCTGGTGACTATTTATGAAAATGTCAAAGGTATAAGCGCTTCTACCGGCAATGTCATGTTCCAGGATATAGAATATCACCCCCTGGAGACATATGTGAAAAAAGCTTTTAATCTGAAAATCGTTTTGGGACGTTCGGAAACAGAGTTTGCTCCCAATGACAATATAACCCGGCAGGAAGCAGCCAAAATGATTTGTGATTTTGTCGCCGTAATGGAAGATATAGATATTCCCATAGTATATCCGCCCCTATCCGCCATTTACGAGGATGCCCAGCAAATCGCCGAATGGGCCATACCTTATGTTTACTATGCCTATATCAATAATATCATGAAAGGCAACGGCACAGACTTTACCCCAAGGCCCGTCAACGGAAAAGGCGGCAATCTCACCAGGCAGGAGACTCTGGCAATGATGCGCAGATTGGTGGAACAATATGGCTGGCTTCGGGAAAATGGAAATTAATTATCCATACCGACAATCATTGACAAATGCTGACAGATTGCGAGGATTTATAGTATTGACAAGCCCTGCTCACTTAATATATAATAAATAGAGATGTTGGAACATTTTTTCATAGGGATTTTTGGCTCTTTTTGGGGATACGGTAACCATTATACCGTATCCGGGGAATTTGATGAATACCTGTGACTTAAGTCATGGTCTATATATGACTTAAGTTACTTGCATGCAAAGGAAAAATATGGTAAGATTATGAAGGACAAACTGTGGCGGTCTTTGACCGCAAGTATTCAGGGTTCAGGATTACGAATTACAATGAGGGGGAAATACATATGATAAAACAAACCAACCGGACTATCCTTTTTGATGTGGTCAACCCGGAGATCAACAACTTGTCTGTCCTGATGACCGGAACGGAAGAAGATGTCTCGTCATTAACTGATGAGAAGATCAGGGAAATCAACGAAGCCCTGCTGGTAGGCAGCTTCGATGAATTCTTGAAGAAATTCAAACCGACGATTTACAGCTATTTCGACACCAACAATATGCCCCAGCATTCCCTGGTAAAACCCGTGGGTATTCCGGATATGTTTGTCAAGGCGATCGAGCTTAACCGCAATAACCGGGTTTTGAAAATGTTTACCTCAATGATGGACCGCAAAAAAACATCCAATGCCACAAATGTTGACTTTAATTACGAAGCGGTAACCAAAATGCTGGCGCCGGACAAAGCCTTGAAGGAAATGCAAAAAATCAAAATGGAGATCCGCTATTTGGAAGGACAAAATGCCACCCTGGAAAGGGATTCGCCCGCCAAGGCAGATGCGGTAAAAAAACTTCTGACCAAATACGAATCCACCAGAAAATACTACAATGAAACCGGGGCTCAGCTTGCCCTGACTGCCGGGATGCTCAAAGAAAATCTCCTTACCATGCAAAAAGCGGCTCAATCAGGCAAGGAATATGCTCCGCCGGCAGTACCGGTTTTTGTCAACGGCGAACTGATCAGTTTGACTCCCAGTGATGAATTCCTGGCGCTGGCAGCCAGTTCTTTGGATGGAAACACGCCCGAGCTTTTAGAAGGCGCAGCCCCGGAAACAAAACTTCTGGCAGACGGCAGCTCCGCGCCTAAAGAAGTAGATTATCAACAATACACTGTCACTACTTTGGCAAAATATTATGACCAAAGCATGACCGAAGTTTTTGAATCTGTCGGCCATACATATGAACCCGAAAAGGGCGGCTTTCACCGGGAATTGGTTTTGTCCGCCTTTACGGACAGAGGAAATGTTGCCCTCATGCAAATGAGCAAAGAAGATAAAGTTGCCAAGTACAATCAATATTCCGCGCTTCACGCCCTCTGGGAAAAATCTTTTATCCGTGAGGCCAAGGTGCTGATAGAAAAGCTCCTCAATGTAAAGGCCTTCTTTGATCAATATACCCCGAAAATGCCGAAGATGAAGCCGAAACTTCTGGTCGTCAACTCGCGCCTGGAGGATATAGTTGAGGAGAGCTATCTGAAGCAGCTTCAGCAGTATTTGGAGTCCGTCAATAATAAGATGGAATGCGACGATGCTATATGGTTCGGTATTGTGCCTGATATCCGCTTCTCCGAAGGAGACGAAGAGCCGGAGATCGACCTGGAAACAATGAGAGCCATGGGCTTTACCGGCGATTACAATCCCGGAACAAAGATCGAGCCCAATGATATGATGTGTTTGCAGCAATTGATGGACGGTATCAGTAAATACCGGATCCAGACCTTCTTTTCCTTTGAAGCGGGAGACGACACTACATTTTCCCGGATGGCCACTCACGGCATTGATACCTACATAGAAAAAACTCAGGATGTCATTGCCACTGATTATGATAAATTTACCATTGCCTGCTTGCCGAACTTTACCATTATTCCCAGAGACCGCTCAAAAGTTGTATACGGCGCCCGGGTCTACGAAACCGAAAAAGCCGTGGAGTTTTCCGAGGATGTCGAGGAGCAGTTTAAGTTTTGGATCTACGGCATCTATGTCAGCGCCGCTTTTGTGGCGGCAGGGCTTGTGGCTGCCTGCCAATGTCCGAGTTATTTAGCTACCAGGTTCGGAAGCGCCGGAAGGGTGGCAAAGGACTTGCCGGGAGTGCGCTTTGATATCGAGGCTTCCAACCATTCCGAAATCGTGACTACATCATTTGCCAAAGAAATCGCCGGGATCACAAATGACGACCGGCAAAAACTGAACAGCAACAATTTCGGCTTCGTCTTTTCTTCCGACAAATCCGGGAATGTCGTTGTTTTCAAAGCCCGCTCCATGTATGAAAAAGACGGAAGTTTCGTCAGCTTATTTAAAGAAACAACAACAACATATATCCTGCGGATGCTGCGGATCCTAAGCAGCGACAAACGGGCCGGCATCGAAAAACAATATGCTCCGGGCGGACAGGTCAAAAAATGGGAACTGGTAAAAGGGTATGTCAATTCGATCTTAGGCGATGCGGACAGTATAGGAATGCCTGCCACAGAGGATGGAAACACCAGAATAGAAGTGATATTCGGCGGCACGGCTGAATACATTAATCTGGAAATCATTACTGAATAAATGTTTATATTGCATAGTTTCCGAAATTGTGGTAAAATATGGAAGGAGAGATGGACATGAAAGATTTTATGAAGTTATTGGAACCCGGTAAATTGATTTCGGCGGTTAAAAGTACTTCGGCGGCGCTTGGTGTCGCCGTGGCGATCGTCGCTCCCGTAGATAAGGCAATACACGAGGCTAACCTGCATTTAACTCCTTATACAACTCCCAATCCTGTTGTCCGTCTTTATGATCATGCTTCCGAATCGCCGCTGGAAAATACCTATGATTTTCTTGACGAATGGGCTGAGGATAAGAAAAAGAGGAAAGAAGCAGAACAGGAAATGAAATTTTACCATTCAAGTTTGGCAAAGAATCCCTATGAGCAACACTAGAAAATATACCATCTGAACTATCGCCAATCTACTTTTAAATTGGCTTTAGAATAAAATTTTTTAAGAAGGAGGTTCAAATCATGTACAAAATCACAATTGCGGATGTCGCAGAACTGACAGAAGAGGTAATCAAGGTAGAATTTGCTTCTACAATACCTCAAAACGCCGATGCGCGCTCGTCTGCCATCGGGGCCACACTCACCATTGTCGGCAGAGTTGCCTATGATGCCGACAAGCCTTTCATGAAAGACTCCACAAAAGCGATCGCAGGATGGTCTATGGTAAAGCCCGACAGCGCGGATACATACAAAACAGTATCTGTGGTATTTGATCACACCGGCTTGACCAGAAGTTATGAGCTGTCTCACGCCTTTGTCGTTTCTTTCCACGAGCAGTTTGAAGATCAGAACGGATTCTTTGAGCTGGTGGTCAGACAAAAGAAAGACAGGCTTGACGGGGTCAAAGTGGAGTAGTTTATCCCTGACGCGGGAAAGCGCCCTTAGCGCTTTCCCGCATTTTTTCCACTGTTTTTGAGAATAGGGTTAATTCTCCATTCTCCATTCTCCATTCTCAATTCTCAATTCATAAAGCGAGGGCGGGTCATGAAAACAAATAAAACATTTATTATTGTACTTAGCAGCGCTTTGCTGGTATTTTTTCTGATTGCGCTCAATTATTATGCTTTTTTCCAATCCGAGTATTTGATATATAATTTGTTTTTGGCTCAATTGATTGTCTTTTCCCTGGCGGCGTGTTCTATCCTGGTTCATTCCATTGTTCTGATGCTTCGGAAAGTCAAAAGCCCTATCCCGGTCATTACCAAAATCGTCATTCTTACCGAAACAAATGTGCCCTTAAATGAGTTCTCATTGCATGACAAATCATCCATGTTGGTAGGAAAAAGCGATACCATCTATTTTAGACTGGAAGGGGATCTATCCTCCGATGAATACGCCTTACTCAATCGTGTTGAAAATAATTGGTATATTGAACGCTTATCAAGCGAGCTGAGCGTAAGTTTGAAGCGCGCCGGAGAACAGTATATTTATAAATTAAAACCAAAAATGTTTTACAAATTACAGGTCAATGACGTCGTCTTTATTGGAAACGAACGTTTGCTGATAGCATAGGGGGAATTTATTATGGCACTTAATCGCTGCAAAAACGGGCATTTATTCAGCGAAAAAAAGCATGGAAAAATCTGTCCATACTGCAATATAGCTCTGGATAGGGAAAAAGTCGGCGTTTTAGAAGATCCTCTCGGCCTATTTTCCGAAACATATTTGGATGAGCTTGAAGATAAAAAACGGGTCGTCGGCTGGCTTGTTTGCGTTGTGGGACCCTCAAAAGGAAAAGATTACCGCATATTGCCGGAGAAGAATTTTGTGGGACGTTCCCCGGATATGGATATCCGGATCTTAGGCGATAATGCTGTCAATCTCCGCAACCACGCTGTTATAATGTATGACCCCGAAAAAAACCACACTGTTGCCTTGCCGGGCGATGCCCAAGGCCTGATCTACAAATTGAATATTGATGATACTTGGGATGTAGTATATGAGCCCAAAAATATCCTCTCGGGCGACCGCATAAAAATAGGCAACAGTGAATTTATCTTTGTCGCCTTCTGCGGCGATAATGAAGGTTTTAAATTTAATTGGCGGGATTTTGACGATGCTTAACCGTTATCAAATAGGTAACGCTCAAACCATAGGCCGGCATGAAGTGCAGACCAATTACTTTTCAACGATCTCCAACAAAACAGGTGAGTTATTTGCTGTTTTGGCAGACGGGACTATTGATCACCAAAATGCACGCCTGGCAGCTACCATGGCTGTTGAGTTTTGTGTTTATTCTTTTTTGTATAACTTGAATCTAAAAGACGCCGGCCGGTTTTTATTTGAGACTGCCCTTAAAGCCAATGAGAGGATCCAGGATTCATTTTATCTGGGCAAAAACCCCCGCTTATCCTTATCTATGGCTTTGTTTATGGGCAAAGAATTACAGTATTTCAATGTCGGCCAGAATAATATTTGTTATTACAACGGTCATAACGAGCTGGCTTTAGGTAATGACTTAAATAACCCCTATTCCGGCGGCCAATGCAATTTAACGGCGCATGATATTATTGGCATTTTTTCCAGCGGAGTATCAGGTATTACCCACCCGATGGAACGTCTGAAAATAATCGGGGCCAAAAAAGAGATATTTGCAAAAGCTCAAACCCTAATTGAATTAGTCAACAAGAAAAATTTGGATAATCAAGCAAACGCTACCGCGCTGCTGATCGAGGTTGCAAAATGAGAAGGCAAAACAGTTCTTTAGTTGCAGATTTTATTTCTGAAAAAGGTATAGATAATATTAGCAGGACTTTTTTTGCCTATGTTCCGCTGGAAAACATGGTCTGTTATGCTGTTGCCGAAAGCTATGACAGCGATACTGATATCAACAGCGCCAAATTAGCCGTGGAATCCGTGCTGGTTGCTTTTGAGCGCAAACCCTCTTTCCGCAATATTAGAAAGTATATCCAATACGCCCATGACCAAATTCAATCCAATAGTGTAAAAAATCAACTTGAAGTAGCAATAACAGTAGTTGTTTCGGACTATACCCGGATCAAGTATGCCAGTTGCGGAAATATAAAGTTTTATTTATTAAGTGATAATGCCTTTTATTTGAAAAGCAATACAGAAACATATTATCAATTTGCCGCCCAAGAATACGGACTTGACAAGGCGCCGCTGGCGGAAAACAAGAATCTTTTGCAGTATTTGGGCAAAAAAACCCGTCCCAAGCCCAAAGTATCAAAAAAAATAGAGCTGCTCGAAGAAAGCACTATGCTGTTTACGACCTGCAAAATTTGGGAACAGGTCGAGGATGTCGAGATCCTGGATGCCTATGAAGAGTCAAAGCCGGATGAATTTTTAGGAAAAATCCAAGAGCTATACCTATTGAGCCAATTTAAGAATCCGGCTATCAGAAGCTATTCTTTGGCTTCGGTATTTGCGGAAAAAACTTTCAAAGAAGATACCGCCGCCAAGAAAAAACGCCGGAGATTGATTTTTGCCGCCATAGCAATAGCGGTTGTTCTTGCTATTATCGGAACAATAATACTTTCAAGCATAAGGGCGTCAGACCGCCGGGCCATGGCGGAAATAGAGAGGCTGGACAGCGAAGGGATCAGATATTCGAATTATGCTAATTATCCCCTGGCCTATGAGCAGTACCAAAAGGCAACCGAGCTGACCGCTAAATTAAGGAAAAATTTGCAATATAGACAAGGGAAAAGAACCTTGACCAACAAGATCGCCGAAAGATGGCATTTATTTGACAGTATTATCAGCGGTGATAATTATGTTCTAGACGGAGAATACCGTAATGCCAAAGAAGCTTATAGCGGAGCCCAAAACGCCTATTTTGATGTCTATAGAGACGCGGACACTCATACCGGATTGCTGGTGTCGGAAATATTAGCCGATAAAATGGCAATGATCGACAAATACATCGCGGCATCCGACCTGATCAATACCGGTGAGATGGCCGAGGCGGACGGACAGTACCTAAGAGCTCTGGAGCGTTATAGAGAGGCTGAAAGTTTTGCCAAAGACATCGGCGACCTGGATCTGAGAAAGGACTTGATGGCCCAGGTTTTTGAAGTGGAAAGAAAAATGGGTGAACAAGCCGAAGTAAATGTTGTCCGCAATATCAGAGAATTGATGATAAACGCGGAAAATAATTTAAATTTCCCGCTGGCATTGCAATATTGCGACTTTATTATAAGCATATACAACGACTTGAATATTAACGACAGTCAATCCAAAGACGATAAAAAAAGGATCGAGGATAGAATGAAATTGGACGCGGATGCCAAAAGCGTTCTGGAAACAGCAAGAGCGGCGGTAGCGGCAAAGAACTATAGCGATGCCTTGATCAGCTATCAACAGGTAATGGAAATGTACAACAAAATGGAACCCGGCGTCGGACCTGAGCAAAACAGGATCCTGGCGATAGAAATGGCCGACCTTCAAGAGCTTATCAAGCAACAAGAAACTCCGCCCCAGGAACCGGAACCGCCCCCAACAACCCAGGAACCCCCACCGGCAACTCAAGAACCACCCCCGGTTGATGATTAGTACCTATAGGACGCAAAGTGTCAATAAAAAACAAGAATTTAATTTAATCCTTTCGCGAAGCGAAAGTCACCCGTTCTAGCCACTAGCCACTAGATACTAGCCACTGGGCTGCGCCAGAGAAAGCTTAATTAAAAGCGATTGGGTTGTGGGCGCAGCCCACCTTGGTAGCTTAGTAACT
>Ga0082212_10005631_pt1 | contig 17020 bp, 18 predicted proteins | sample TergutNt197P3_FD_71548 | JGI IMG/M metagenome (GOLD analysis project Ga0082212, IMG submission 71548) | Neocapritermes taracua P3 segment gut microbial communities from Petit-Saut dam, French Guiana - Nt197 P3 | ecosystem: Host-associated > Arthropoda: Insects > Digestive system > Gut ... | reverse complement strand
CGAGCTTGCTCGGGCATGACCGAATGAGCGAAGATTGCACAAGGTTTAAAACCGCGCGGTCTCTGCCGCGCAAGCGCGCGAAGCGCGGGGTCCAGGGCTCTGCCCTGGGGTTTAATACCTTTTACTATGCGTCATATTTTCAAAAGATAATGATACCCAAGTGTTCGAGTAGTATCTTAACGCCAATCAGCACCAGTATCACGCCGCCTGCCAACTCCGCTTTAGATTTGTACTTTGAACCGAACACGTTTCCAATCTTTACACCGGCCATTGAGAGCAGGAGTGTTGTAACGCCGATGAAGGCGACGGCAGGGATAATGCTCACCCGGAGAAAGGCAAACGATACGCCAACGGCGAGGGCGTCTATGCTTGTGGCGATGGCAAGAGGCAGCATATACACAGGGTTAAGTTCGGCTTCTTTTCTGTCAGGGCGTTTCCCGCCCGGACACGATCTGTCATGGCATATTCCATCAGGACATTCCCTGTCTGTACAACCTTCTTTATTGAAGCTGCCGGTAATCATTCTGACGCCGAGGAAGCAAAGAAGCAAAAACGCTATCCAATGGTCGTATGAGATAATCATTTCGGCAAACAGGTTCGCAACAAAATAGCCGACTAACGGCATGACAGCTTGAAAAACACCGAAATATAATCCGACCGTCAGCATTTTTTTCATTGTCGTTTTTGCCATAGTCAGACCGGCGCATACAGCTAAAGCAAAGGCATCCATCGAAAGGGCGACAACGAGAATAAAGAGTTCGATAAGGCGCATTGCATTTCCCCACAAATCAAAAAACTTATGCCCAGACATAAGCCTGTACATAAGTCTTAGTTTTGCAACTGGATTCATGTACAGCTAATAGGCCATACATGAGTCTTGTCCTTTAAGGCAAGCCAGACCGTTATCGGTCGTGATGTTGACTTACCACGCGGCAACCGCGCAAACTACTCCCTCATGAATTATGTCCTATTTTAGTACACCTTAAGGTATTCTGTCAAGTTGAAAATAGGTGAAAGATAGTTACTGTAATTTCTTATGGATATACGGTATGATTTGTGGTATCATTTTAGACGTGGTATCGTTTTTTCTGCGAATGCGGAACAGAAAGCGATACTATGGGTATTTATATTAGTGAGGCACAGCTTTTTTTACGATTGTGCATTTTGCTCGCGTAGCATGCTGATTAGCCGAGTATGATTTAACCAAAGATATAGTGCATGTTAATAACGGAGAGAAAATGGGAGGAAAGTTATAATGAGAAAACTCACATCGATTGTTTTATTGATTGTATTTGCTTCTTCCTTATTAGCGTGTAGTAACAGTGTTAATTTGCCCACTAACGACAATTCAACTGTGCTTAACTCAGGAGAGGATACATCAACTGGTACTACATTTCTAAATCCATTATCACCATCGCCAAAAGAAACAGATCCGAAAATTAATAGTTCACCGGAAACATCGACTGAACCGGCATCAGCAGTAGAGATTGGAGATGGTGTCATCGTTGGAAGTTGGTTCGGGGGGAACAACGACAGTTTAGCATTGTTATGGATTTTTAACAATGACGGCACATTTACAAAAATATTTACAATGAAATCCGAATATGCAAGTGTGATGAATACAACCGTCGGGAATTACCGCATTAGAGATGATATTATTGAATTGTACGATCAAACAATTTCACGTGTACTAAACGATGTTGCAGATGAGGACGAACCAGAGGATGATTATTCATTTAGGTTTGAAATAAAACTCGACGATCAACAAATGGAATACATCGTGGGTATAAATGAAGATGGAACGAATCTTTTCAATGAATGTCTTAGGATTTCATAACTCCCTGATGTCTGTTTTGCGTTTCTTGCTTATGTAGTCAGAAACTAAACCTTTCCTCTTGAAGTTGCTTTGTTGAACAGCAAGACTACGAATTGTTGTGAAAACGAAACGGGTAATGTCGAATAGAGCGCACAGCAAAAAAGCCTGACCATTTGAGCAGACTAAATAAAAGCGGATAGCCAATGAAATCAGGCGATAGCCGGGACGGGCGGCGACCAGCCCAATTCGGAGAGCTTTTTAAGGTAGTTGTTGATTTTCCTTTCCGGGTTACATTGGTGATAGTAATCTCTGCCGAGATCATGGAATGGTTGATTGAATTTCAACATATAATAGATAGATATAAGGATCGAGTGCGCCACCGCCATTGACGCCCGATTAGCGCCGCGACGAATTGATATACGTTCGTACTGAGCCCGGAAGAAGGTATCCTTTTTCTTCGTAGCTGTTTTAGCACACTGAACAAGTGTGGTTTTAAGTGTAGGATTTCCCTTGTTGGTTCTTCCTGACTTGCGTTTGCCGGCACTCTCGTAGTTACCGGGGCAGACGCCGGCCCAAGAAGCCAGATGTGCGGCGGTCGGAAAACGCGACATGTCAATGCCGATTTCGGCAAGTATGACTTCTGCGCTATGCCTCCCGATACCGGGGATTTCATCGAGTGCTTTGATAGCGTCTTCATATTTCTTCATTTCGCCGCTAATAATGTTGTCAACATCACTGATTCTTCTTGTCATGTCGTCAATATGGTCCAAGATTGCGGCAATCAGTTTTTTCTGGATCGGCGACAGGACTCCGTCCAGCGCGAGTAGCAATTCATCCTTCTTTTCCTTTACCTTGCCGTAAGACAGTTCCTCAATGCGCTCGCCTGTCACGTCACCGGCAAGGACCGCCCCAATCAAGTTCCGGCTGCTCTGTCCGGTCAGGTGCGTCACAATGGAGCTGAGCTTGATGTTGCAACCCTCTAGGGTTTTTTCCAGACGGTTGACTTCACGCGCCCGTTCTTCGACGAGGCTTTTCCGATAGCGTGTCACATCCCGCAGTTCTCGTTGGTCTCGGTCAGGGATAAAACTGGCTTTTAGCAGCCCATGTTGCAGGAGGTCGGCAATCCATTCCGCATCTTTCATGTCGGTTTTCCGCCCCGGAACAGCTTTCATGTGCTGCGCGTTGACTACCATGACGTCCAGACCTAGCAATTCAAGAACATTGTACACTGGCTTCCAGTAGTTGCCCGTACTCTCCATCGCTACCTTTTCGCATTCATTTTCGATGAGCCAATCTGCTAATTCCCTTAGATTTTGCGTATGTGTACCATACTCGCGCAGCTCCTGTTTCTTTCCCGTCTTGAGGCAGACAGCCAACAGCTTTTTATGTACATCAATACCACAACAACGCTTATATAAAACCTGCATATTGTTACCTCCCGCAAATTTTATCAGCGCCGCCCCTGTCAATCAGCTAAATTGCTGTACGTCCTTTTGAGCTTGGCTCATAGACAATATGTGGTTCTGCACAGGGGCGATTCCAGATTTATATCCGGACTCTAAGTCCAATTTCGCTCGGACTTGCCGCTGTGCAGCCAGTATATCACAGTTTTCGTCCTAAGTGGTGCCCGCTGGCATCTATGATTTATATAACCGAACGATGGGTGTATGATGGGATACTAATTCGGAATCAAGTACGGCAATTGAACTGGAGATAAACGCAAATGCAGGAGATTTCTCAAAAGGGGTTAAAAAGCCGAAAAGCTGCGCTTATTTTGGCAGCTATACCATATACAGGTTGGCTCGGTATTGACCGGTTTTATCTTGGCTATATTGGGATGGGTATGCTCAAGCTATTCACATGCGGCGGTTTCTTCGTAATATACATCATGGACATTGTTCGAATATCAAGAGGAACAATGACAGATAATAGAGGGAGACCCCTATTCGGAAACCCGGTTTTAGCAGCCAACAGAACGACGCTAAACATGGCGGCCGGTACGAAAAAGTTCCTTGCTTGGTCGATCATTAATACCATATGCTTTTTCTTCACTGTGTTACCGATAGTGGGAATTATTCAATCTATAAAAGGACGAAAAGCAATCGCTCCGGAAGAGCGCAAAAAGCGAAATAGGCAAGCAACGCTATTCAACCTATTATCGTATGTAGTTTTGGCAATTCTTATTGTCGCCGGCATTGTAATTAACCATGACCGCAGTGCTGCAACCCTATCATACAGAGGCTTCCGTTACTATGTCGGCAGCGATGGAGGGATTGTCATAAGCGGATACAACGGAACAGCAAGAAGTGTACATGTTCCTGCGACAATAGATGGTAACCCTGTGATTGCGATTGGTTCAAGAACATTTTATGGTAATCAGAAACTGAAAAGCGTCACGATACCTGACAGCGTTGCAAGTATTGGCGACAGCGCATTTAGCGGCTGCACGGGATTAGTGGATATCGACATCCCTGACAGTGTTGCAAACGTTGGCTATAATGCGTTTAGCAACACAGCTTGGTTTGTTGCGAAGCCAGTTGGAATAGTATATATAGGGGAGGTCGCCTATATATACAAAGGAGATATTAGCATTGTAGAAATAGCGGAGATTCAAGTTGGCACAAAGCGCATAGGAAATGATTTATTTTATGGCGCTGTCGCGCTTGCAGAAATCTCAATACCCGATAGCGTGACGAGCATAGGCTCAAACGCTTTTCGCGGATGTACTGGGCTTGTGGGCATTGCGTTATCGGACAATGTGGAGAGCATCGGTAATAGCGCGTTTTACGGTTGCACAGGATTAACGAGCGTGACTTTTGGGAGTACCTTGAAAAGCATCGGAGAATACGCATTCGCAAATTGTGTTGGACTTACGAACATTGTAATTCCCGACAGTGTGACGAAAATTGCTGCTGGTTCTTTAAATTATCGCAATGATTACAGGAATCAACAAGGTTTTCGCTCTGATCCCGGCACAAATTATAGATGGGTCGGGGCCTTTGGCGATTGCACAAATCTTTCCACGGCAATATATAGAGGGGAGACATACTCTGTTGTAATAAGGGGTTACTGGAGTAATGGAGACGCTCAACATGATTTGCCGGAACATTTTTACATTGCAGTGAATGGTAGCTAAGAGCAGATAGCCGTGAACGGCTTGAATCGTGCAAGAAAACGGTTAATCAGATTTTCTGAATTGCTGTGTTGAAGTAAAATCGTTTGGCAATGTCGGATCGTGGAAATACGGTAATACAAAGTATTTATACTATTGAGGTGTTTGAATATGGGTATTTTTAGCAACTCAAAATCAAAAGAAGAAAAAAAGGCACTGAAAGCGGATAAGGCTGCAAAAGCAGATTTGCAAAGAAAAATGAACACGCTGAATCAAGCTTTTCGTGAAGGAAGGATTTCTATGTCGGATCTCACAAAAGCTAACATGGCACTGACACAAGAATACGCACTTGCCAAAGCTGGGGTTATCACACCACAGCAGCAGACAATTCCTGTTGCACAACGACGGTCTTCTCAGCCTACGACAAACGCAGCATTGCATAGTAGTGACAGGGAAGTAAGGCGATCTGCTGTTGAAAAATTGACAGACCAAGCGATGTTAGAAAACATCGCAAAAAACGATAATGATTTTCGGGTATATGAACAAGCTATTCAAAAAGTATCAAACCAAAGAGTGCTGGCCGATATAGCGATCAGTTCAAATGATAGCAATAAAGGCTATTGCGCATCCCTCGCTATAACAAAACAAGAGTTACTGGCCGATGTCGTAAAACGCTCAAAATGTGAAGAAGCGCTTATTGAGGTTGTCAAAAAACTTGAAGATAAAGCCCTCTTAGCAGAAACTGCTAAGAATAGCGAGTATTTTCGAGTTCGTGCCGAGGCAGTGATGAAACTGGATGACCAAGCGTTATTATCATATATTGCGGAAAATGATATAGACGATTATCCGCGTAGAGAAGCCATTAAAAAAGTGGCAGACCAAGATGTACTATTTAGAATTGCCGTAAGCAATAATGACGATTCAACCCGCAACGCGGCAACAGGAAGGTTGACCGATCAAAACCGTTTAGCTGAAATTGCCAAGAACGATGCTTATTATGGCGTACGCCTGACGGCTGTCAGAAATGAAAATATGCAAGACCAAACAATCCTTGAATACATAGTGAAAAATGACATAAAAGGACAAGTGCGAATGGCAGCAGCCGACAAACTGGCAGATGCTACCATTGCACAAATGGGATATGACTACGCCGCGCAACACGATGATGAATGGATAATACGCCAGAAAGCAGTTGAAAAGGTCACCAATCAAGATGTCATAGCCGATATTCTAAAGAATGAAACGAATAGCAGTGTTCGTGTCATAGCGATTGGTCAGCTTGCGGACAAAAACCTTGCAATTAATCTGTACACCGAAATGGCAAACAACAACAAAGAAGTTGAAGCATATGCAAAGTCAATGCTATCCAAACTAGGGAGTGTCCCATCGTTTGCGTCAACTTCTGACCTCCTGAAAACCGTCGATAACATGATGACTCGGGAAGAGGGGATAAACATTCTATTGACCTATCTGGATAAGATTGATTCGTGGGATAGAAAAGACAAGGGATATTATTTTTACTTACTCGCACGCAACTCAAGAAACCTTGGGTATAAGAAAGCATCTTACGCTTATTATGCAGCCGATATAGCTAATCGCCCAGTATCTACAACATTTGGCTGGTCAGTTCTTAAGGATGAAGGGGTTTTGCCATCTTCAACGGTGCCTTCACCTGAAATTGCACTCGATTTGCACAAAAGGCTACCAATCCCTAGAACATTAGATGAGATTAAATCCTATTCTACAGTGAGCATGTGGTCGGAGAACGCTTAATCATTACGAAAAGCGATAATCAGGATTAGGGATAGTACGGAAACGGGTTAGTGTCGTCAGGCGACTTGTAGTAGTCATTCCCCGCATGGACGGGTATTTATATTAGAGGAGAAGTATACAATGAAAAGTACTATTTTTAGCGCCCCTTTGCTCCATGCTGGCGGAATACGCAGCGAGAATGTAGCAAACGTCGTAATCTACAGAGGTCTGGGCATTGTCGATCGTAGCCTGCATTGACAGGTCGTAATCGTAGCCGCCTGACAGGATCACTGATTCCACCAGGGCCTGCGCGAACTCATACCTGCCTGTAACACAGTCGGATACGGCGGCTGACATTTCCTCGTAGACTTGAAATACGTCCGCTGCCGCTGACGCTATAAGAACCGACGGGTCAGTATGGAACACACTGTTGAATATTATAGTAGGCAGAGATACTACCATCACAACGATTATCAGCAAACTCAGGCATATCGTGATCAGCACTTTGAATAACGTATGCCGCGCGGACCAGGCTGCCGCGATAATCGCGCCCCAAGGGCCGCCCGATGCGGTGCCGACGGCTATCTCCGACACGGCTTTTCCGCTTTCGACGCCGGCCTTTACGGTCGCGGCGGCGGCATTAGCAGTCGCCTCCGCCCCGGCAGCAGCGGCTTTTTGCGCCGTTGACTGGCTGATTTGCTTTGCTGCTTCGGCGACCTTCCGTGCAGCGGCTGCGTAGTTATCGCTGCCGTCACCGGGAATGTGTTTATCGTGTTCGGACATGGTTGGTACCTCAAAAATGGTTTGAAAAAATGCTGTCTGCGTGGTATTCTTCTACAGTGGGTGAATTATTTTCCACATTAATGATTGATTTTGCAATTGTGCATTTTGCTCGCGTAATATAGAAGGGTAATCAAGTAATGTTGATTTATCCAGAAAAAAGCCTGTTATGTTAAACAAGCCGGGATGGGGACAAAATACGAAAGAGATTTGGGAGGTATAAGCATGGGATTGTTTAAAAGGAAGAAGAAAATTACTGCCGACGATATTAACTTTGCGCTTGGCGTATCGAACGGAGCTATTGGGTTCAGTTCTTCGGGAACGTCAGCAAACGCTTTCGAAAGTATGGGTTTTAAGGTCAATGACTACCGTTCAGAAACTGAAAAGAACGCAGAGAAAAACGCAGGGCAACCACTGGAAGCAGAACTGGAACAATACGCCAACGATATTGTGAATGCTTTCGCAGGTTACGACGGGAACAGCGTAACCTCGGACAACGCGACAAAAGTAAAAGTCAGGCCAATCGGCGAAAAGCTGAATAACAATGAAAAACAGCTACGTGTATTTCATCGCGCTTTGAACATAGCCAAAAGCCGAGGCATATACATAAGCACATCATCAATGGAGCGGTTTTGGGAGGGCTGTGGTGGCTGGCAATGTTAATAGTTAATCATGCGCGAAAGTGGTATACCGTTACGTAAGTTTAGGAGGTAGAAATGGCTTGTTTATTTGGTCATAAATGGAATGGATGCAAATGTGAAAAGTGTGGTAAAGCAAGAGACGAGGGGCATAATTGGAACGGTTGCAAGTGTGTGACTTGCGGTATGGTTCGAAATGAAGGCCATCAACCGGATAATGGCAGATGTACATTATGCGGGGGAAAAATGCTGAGAGCGGATGTTTTTACATCCGAGGAGATGAGCCTGATCGGAGAACTGATGTTGACCATACAGGGAGGAGGTCAACAGGTCGGTGAGAAAGAAAAGGCACATGCATCAGAGTTAGTGAAACTGTCTTTACAGGCGTCAATAACAGGTGATGGATGGTTATCTCAAGAGGATATCAATTTTATATCTCGAATGATCATGATGTATGCATCAGCGCTAGGCGGAGCCGGTAAACACGCTGAATCAGCGAAATACAATACTCTGATAAAAAAACTTGTTGAAATGGATGAGAATGCCACTCCCCAGATGAAGATGATGGCTAATCTCATGACGTCACTCTGACTTTTCAGTAGCTTAAGTTCTAACGAGTTGATATACAACTACCGCTTTAGATGTAATAACAGGAGGTAGAAAAAATTGAAAACAAACACACGGATTATTCTTGTATTTTTGATAGCCCTTATTACGCTGTTAACGGTGACAGCTTGCGGCGGCGGTTCGCTTCCCAATGGTGAGTACGAAGGGCCGGGGGTAGAGGCATATGCGTCGGAATCTGTTTCACATTATCTGCCGAAAAACTTCACGGTAAAGGGTAATAAGATAATTGCTACAATGAACTTTACAGATGAGTCCAGGAGTGTATCGATCGAGTATACTTATAAAATAACAGACAATGAACTGAGTTTAACGAACTCAAGCGGCGATAATTCGGGTGTGTATACATTCAAAGTCAAAGACAAAAAGACTGTCATCATAGGCGGTGAAGAATACACAAGGAAATAACCGGCAATACTAAAAGTGTGCTGGTTTTACGTTGGTCAGGAAATGAATGATATGTTGAGGTAATTTATGTTTTGTACAAAATGCGGAAAAGAACTGGCTGAAGGTTCGAAATTCTGTCCGATGTGCGGAACGCAGGTAACAACGGTAAAGGCCACATCAGCCGACGTGCCGGGCGACAGCACGCAACCATTCGCACATGTAATGACAAAATCAAATTCAGCGCGCTATTATGCACCTGTATATTGGGGATTCATATTGGTTGTTTCCTGCATACTTGCTACGATGAGTTCACAGAATACAAAAATGGTTGACATGAGAATCTAGCTTATACTCTGGCTCGCTCCACTCTTTTCATTAGGTATGAGTATGCTTCGATCGAAGACAATATGGATAAAAGCCGTGTCTTACTTTAGTGTGCCTACGTTTATAATTTTGTTTTCGACGGGAACGAGCGGAGGTTTCGAAAGCATAACAAAGCACTTGGTTGTTGTGGCATTATTAACGTTAACGATTGTAATTCTAGTCTCATTGCTGAATAAATCGGAGAAAATAGATGCACCCGGTAAGGAGATAATTTTGCCAATTACGTATATGGGTTGCTTTCTGTTTACACTGATATGCTTTAAGATGTTGTCATTAGCTGATAACTATTCAAAGGAGTTCTTTGACATACCAGGCAAATCGGAGTTAGCGCAGTTAGTTTTATGCATCACCTTTTCAGCAGCGGTTTTCGTTACCGGATATGCCGGTAGAATAGTCAACACTCTTAGGAGTGGCAGTATCGACATAACAACAAAGATAAAAACACTGCTTTGCATCGTGGACGTCTTCCTGATTTTTACGGTAATTCAAGGCATAATCAACGGTAGAGTCGATTCGATCCTCTTGCCGCTTACAGCACTGATAGGAAGCATTATAGTTTTTACTAAGCGTTGGATCGGCATTATAGTTTATCTGACATCTATAAGCTTGAACGGGTTGCTGAATATAACAATTCTTGCGAGTAATGAGTTGCGTCTGGTATCAGATGGCTTGTTAAAACTCACACTATTTTTAAACTTAGCTTTTTCGATACTTGTTCCGATAATTTCGTGGTCTGTTATGAGCAAAGGCCTTGACTATGAGAAAAGCAAAGCCAAAGCTAAAACGGTATTGCCAATGGTTTCTATGTTTTGCAATATAATATTTTGCCTTGCTTGCATCCTCGTTTTTTTGGAAACTGTCATTAGTTACGGCTTTTATCCGGCAATAATGGCGCTGTTGATAATCGGGGTTATATCTGCGTTGCTTGGATGCGTTACAATCAATATGCTGCTCTTTAGCAATAAGGCAAGCAAAAAATGGGTATGTGTAATATCAACAATTGCAGCGTTTGTCACTTTACTATTCTTCACAGCCGCGCTCATTATGTATTAAGAATGTGCATGGCAATGCATAAGCACATCATCAATGGAGAGCTTCTGGGAAGGCTGCGGCGGCTGGCAAAGCTAGGAGATCAGCTGGATCCAACTCGAGTACGCATGAAAGAAAGGTAGGCCTTTGCAATGAAAGCCATGAAAATCTTAATGATAATCAGCTTTACTATCTTCATTATTGTCTTTGCGCTCACGATGATAACAGTTTTCACAACAAACAAACTCAATTATCTTGGAAATGTAATCACGTACAATGTAGTGTCTGGTAAGGTCATCAGCAGCCAGGACGGATCGTTCAACATGCATGATATAGCGATGGTTGATTTTGGAAACACCGGCTCAGCATGGGCCTTGCCTGAAAGTAAGGCTAGAAAGCTGGAACTTACTGGTAGTAGTGGCGCCACAAGTAACGGAACGGTATCTGGTATGATTAAGGTAAATATTGGTGATGATGTCTACGTGATTGTTCCGTACGCAAACTACTTGAAAAACATGGGGTCAGATACCACTCAGTCAATCATTATTTCAGGAATATTGTGCGTTGCATTTTTAGTCATCGGCATTGTGCTTGCTGTTTTGAGAAAGAAAAGATTGAATTCTGAAGATCTGAAGCCAGTGAGTTAAGTAAAAGATGATTGTAAGCTATACGCTAAGTATAGGGTGATGCTATTTTATATTTCAGGAGGCAAATGGTATGGGATTCAAAAAAAAGTCATCTCATCGCAAAGCTTTTAAAAAAGCAACGGAGTACTATAGAGACTTCATTTTGTTTATCGAACGGCAGCAAATCGATCTGTTGGAAAAGGAACTCGCATCTGTTGTTGACCTGCGTATAATCAATATGGTCATTAACTGCACATATAGGGGGCGCATGCAAGGTTTTGTGAGCCAGTCAAATAAGGCGCTGGAAATGCTTTTCCTGGCACATGCGAAAGAAATAATCGAAAAAATCACAGACGTTCAATGCCTGCAAAGCCTGAATGACACGCTCAACGAAGATGCCAAAATTGACCCTTACAATGTCAACCAACTTGAAGGGATTATCAGTTCTCGCATTACGCAAATGGGATAACAAGGAAAAGAACGCAAGGGAAATGATTATAAGTGGATAATTCTAATAGACAACAAAACGCTGAAAGCGATAATCTTGTTGAGGCGATCAACAAGAGGATCACTGTCTTTAAAAAAATAATACCATTTTCGGTTTGCTTAACAATAATTGGCACTGTTTTTGTTGTTGTGCCAATAGTGTTTTTAAGTCTTTCATCTATGATCCTTCCGATAGTCTCAAGCATTATGTTCTTTATTGGATTTTTCACTTTTATTGGTTGCCTGTACCTGATATGGCAACACAAAAAAGCGCTTATAAATAGCAAAGAGCAAAAAAGATACGTGCCGCCATTTGATTACCAAAAAGCAGTACAACAGCATTTTGGTTTTGAGAAACCGCAAAAGTCTCCTTATATCCCCACGAATCCTTTTTCAACGGCTGTTCATCAAACACTGATAAAGGATCGGTACTTTCCAGTGCGTCAAGCTCTTATGAACTGGTATAGAAGCAACGCTATTGAACGTTTGGGTCCTAGTGGTATCGGAGGAGGGATTTGTGACGATGGAATGTGTGATCTCAGCCAGAGTATTGGCAATGTTTTCCTGCGACCCGGTGGTTATTTATGCTGCGAAATATGCACAATCAATTTTTTGAACTCTTCATATACCGATTGGGATAAAGCTCTTGCGAATATCGAGAGTTACTTCGGTCCGGGCGTTCCGCAAAGCGTTCACCAAGCAGTAAGGCTATGCCGGTAACAAAGGCGCCTGCTATTCATTGTAGATAAGTCTGATTTTCTTTTGCGTAGCTACGTATTAGTATTATTTTTGGGGGGCATAGTAATGGCATGTTTATTCGGACATAAATGGAATGGCTGTAAATGCAGCAAGTGTGGAAAGGCGCGAGACGAGCAGCACACATGGAACAATGGGAAGTGCAGCTTATGCGGTGCTGTGCAAGCAAACTTCACTCCTAATATCCCGCAGAGAAATGAAAACATAGTGCCGGCAACCAGCCCAAGCAAATCCTTTTATTTGGTTGTCGACGAAGTGATCGCTTTAAGCGGCAGAGGCACCGTTGTCACAGGCCAGCTAATAGGTGACCGGCTTCAGCGCGGTGATGCTGCATACTTGATTAAGGGCAACGGCGAAACTCATTCAACCGTAGTGATGGCTATTGGGATGCCATCGGCGGAAACATTTGGGCAAAGAAGTAATGACACAGCAGAAATTGGTGAGATGGTCGGGTTATTATTAAGGGGCATTTTTCAAAAAGAAGTTAGCAAAGGCGACGTTATATCAGCTACAGAAAAGCTGCCGGAGAATGTAACAGTTTCAGCGAATACTCAGTCTGTGCCAGCAGCTAAGAGAACAGACGGCGAGATCGAGGCTCTTGTGGAGCCGATGTCAGTGAAAGAGTTGATAGTTTTTCTCAAAGAACTAAAAGCCAAGGAGGAGTTCGATTATTGTTGGATCCTGTTACTCGCAAAACTTAGGGAAAACAATTACAGTAAATTTGAAGCAGCCGACGTAATCACTGCCTTTGCAGATGATAGAATCGGTTCCCAAAGTAAGGTTGACATTGCAGGAGCAATGATCATGTCGAGTGGGAACGCCGAAGGACATCTGCCTGTACTCATGGCGGCAGGGCAACAGTATTGTATTAGGACATTTGGGAAAGCATAGAATAGTATTTGACATTTTGGGAGGTATTTTTATGGGGTTGTTCAAGAAAAAGACTAGCAACATCAACGCAGTCTGCCCTTATTACAGCAATAACAAATGTGTTGCGGGCGGGCAGGTGAACAGTTGCTCGGCAAATCCTAAGAGTTTCGATAATTGCTTTGTGTATAAGGTCAACGCTACAGGCGATGTCAGCGTGTTATACAACAGCAATACCCGAATTATAAAATAGGGTCTGTTGAGTAAAGCTTTTTTCGAAGAATGCGGAAGTGTTGTTTAGGGAGACACACTTCCGTATTCTATCTTTTCTTTGGATTCGGCGGCTTGCGGTCATTGACGTCGCGTTTTTTCGGCTCTTCGAATTTGGTGAGCATAGTCCTGTATTTCACAGATTCAACATTGGCTGTCCTCAGCGTTTCGCCGTCGTAAACCGCTTTGCCGTCCGCATAGACAGGCCTGCGCTCGACTGCCGGCGTGCCGGGTATCGCATACCACTGGTTCCCACGACTATCCTCATAGACTTTATGGTCGCCGCGTGGGGGCTGGTACATTGTTCGGTCGAAGAACGCAGTACCGGAGCCGTCGTTATGCCTTACCTCTAGCATTCCGTCCTGGTGACGCGACGTATCGATTTGCGACACAGCCTGCTCGTAGCCGGGCATGAATTGATTGAACTGCGCCCTGTTATAATCTATAGCCGCCTCGCTCAACCCGCCGCTTGTCGGTTCATACTGAGCGTGACTACTCATGCCGTGCGCAGTATCAACTTTATCACCTATATCGGTGTGGGTTGAACCGGAGATACCGGAATGCCCGCCGGAGACGTCATATGTGCCGGCGCCAGTTTGGCTTATTTCAAAGTCCGGTACCGAGGCGTGCGGTTGCATAGCATACCAAACGAGGCCGTCCGAGCCTGTTATACTATCGTGCGGGGCGTCCGGCTGCTGATAGTGAGCGCTGCTCAACCAGAGGCTGCCGCCACTGTCGGGATTATTTGCCTCAATGACGCCATCGTCCAGTGTGCGGAGTGTAGTACCATCTGCAGCGCCAGAGAATGAAGCTTCTACCTGTGATGCTTCTGAAGCATCTCCACTGAATTGCGGCGTAGGATAGAACGCGCCCATTCCATCGCCTGACGCGACCTGATACCATTGGCTGCCGTCTGAGGCAGAGACTTCGGTATGAGGTGAATCCGGGCGCTCAAACTGCGACGCACTGTAAAGGTCGACGGAAGCGGTCTTGCCATCCGCCATGGTCGCTGTTGTGTTTATATGCCCGCCGGCGATCGAAGTATCACTGTACTGGACGCCGGAAAGCGGCGTGGTAGTGAGGCTTGTAGTATTATTGAGCCTACTGTCCTGCGTTGTCGGTACCACACCGGTTGATGACACCCCTGCAGACGCAGCATTGGCCGCGCTGCCAGACATATGGGGCATATAATTCTTTATACTACGGTTGGCAATCTCGCCGCCGATACTTCCGGAGACCGTTGCCGGGCGCGAGGCTACTGAAGAAATAGACGCACCCGTAAGCTCCGTGCCGCTTCTTGCTGCCAGACCGCCGAAAGCACGCCCGACAAAGCCGATACTGCCGCCAGCACCCATGCGAGCCCCGCCGTCTACGACTGCGTCGCGGACGTATGAGTTTCCTTTGAATTTTGCTGCAAGTCCGGCCATGAGCCCGCCCGCACCTGCAGCGCTCGTCGTGGTATTGGCTGCTCCCGCTGCCGCACCGCCGCCGAACATACTGCCTGCGCTTCTCGCACCACCAACAAAGCCTGTTAGCAGCCGAAGGCCCATCAGCATCTCCATACCCATGCCGCTGCCGGTCTGGGCAACCGACAATCCGATCGAGGCGAGATAGCTGTCAAAACGCTGTGCTACTTTTAGAAACGCCAGAACGCAGAACATCCACAGAAAAACATTGCCTGATCCGGAAGTAAGCGCCCCGGCGTTTGCTATAAAATGGCCGGCGCTTGAACTGAATGCGCGCAGGAACCAAACGTTCATAATGAGAAGCAGCAACTGCGATCCAACCATTCTGCACCATGACTGGAACACTTTGTTCGTTGCCTTGGAGCCGCCCACAGCGAAGGCAAGGGGCGATGTATAGCAGAGCACACCGACGACGATATACCTCTCGACCACCTCAAGCAACAGCTTGAAATAATTCCATCCGAGTGAGACCATTAGGATGATCTGTAGGATAAGCCCGACGACAGTAATTACGGAAACAACCGAAATAAGGCCGCTGATCAGGACATTTTCAATACCAGCGAAAGTAAAGCTGCTAGAACTCATAGTCACATCCATCAGTGCGATATACGGAGCCCGGGCTATACCCAAGGCTATATTGAAGATCGGCCTTGCGTATCCGATCAGGATCGCGAATAGGGCGCTCCTTGCAAGAAGGTGCCAGGGGTTCTCCGCCTCGGTAATGGGGCCGCCAAACGTCCTGAACAATTGCCACACAGTTATTATGAAGAGCAATGACCATGCCGTATATTTCATGACGCTGAACGCTGTGGCCACAAATGGGAAGTATTCCTCCATCGTAACCATATCGGTTCCTAAAGCATTAAGAAAAACGCCGGATACGGCGTCCATGATACTCGCTACTATGCTTGCGACCCAGCCGGCAGTACCCTCGAAAATCCAGTCTAAAATGGTGGTCACCTCCGAAATATATACGGATATATAAACATATAAATACATAGAATTTCATTGACAGAACCAAAGAAATTGTGTATATTACAAGCACAGGGCAGAGATGCCCGTATGAAAAGTGCCCTGCCACTTCAAGCGCAGATCATCTATGAAAAGCGCCCTGCCGCTTTGAGCGCAGATCATCTATGAAAGGTGCGCCACTACCTAAAACGTGGCTTTAATGATATAAAGGGGCGGCTTCCGCCTCTTTATACATTTTAGGGGGACAAACATGGATAAACTCGACTTCTATATCGCTGATGTAAAGTATATTGAGTATTTACAGAACGCTGAAACCGAAAAACGAGGATTCAGCCGCGTCCCAAATATGGCATATAGCGATAAGTACAAACCAAAATTCCTTTGCGGCATCGTCTTGCAAGTGAACAGTGTTGATTATTATGTGCCGGTGACATCGTTCAAACAGCAAAAACCTGATAACTTTTTGATTTTTGCTGATAACGGGCAGGCTGTGAGTTCGCTGCGCTTCAATTATATGTTCCCTATACCAAAGGAAACCGTTACCGTCCGCATTATTGCCGACGAGCCTGATCGGGCATACCGCGCTTTATTAGCACAAGAACTTCGATACTGTATAAAAAATCAAGATGCTATTCAGCGCCTGGCTGAACGCACATATAATCGCGTGTTACTTGGCAAGGATTTAGGGCTTGTTGTAAACAGTTGCGATTTCCTTTTCTTAGAGCAAAAATGCAATGAGTATAGTGTCAATGACGCAAGTAATGAGTCTTGTAACCCAGCCGGCAGCACCCTCGAAAATCCAGTCTGAAATTGTGGTCACCTCCGAGATGAGGATGGGCCGCCAAGTAAATGACGGCCCGGATTTGTTCTAATACCCCGTGCGCGGTAACTGCGGCGGGGTGGTTTTGTTATACACCACCGTTACCCAGCGATCGTTTGCCATGACCCACTGGCTGCCCCATAGCCCGCCCACATCAGTTACATTCGTGAAGCGGTATTCGTGCGCAAGGTTTGGTAGTACCTGGCAAATGACATATGGCGCAGTGACCTGCCTG
>Ga0082212_10005630_pt1 | contig 17020 bp, 34 predicted proteins | sample TergutNt197P3_FD_71548 | JGI IMG/M metagenome (GOLD analysis project Ga0082212, IMG submission 71548) | Neocapritermes taracua P3 segment gut microbial communities from Petit-Saut dam, French Guiana - Nt197 P3 | ecosystem: Host-associated > Arthropoda: Insects > Digestive system > Gut ... | reverse complement strand
CATTGTGTTTACCATGCTTTTGAGGGCTCATCGTTATTTCACAGTTTACAGGGCTTATTTCACACTTTGTTTCACAGTTTCCATAAAAAATAAGTGTTTTGGGTTATCAAGAATTAGCTTATTTAACAATTTAGTTTTTGATGTTTTTCTTTTAACAGTTCAAATTTTAAAAAAGTTGATTGAGTTTTAACACCCTTAAAAGATTGGGGCAGTTGCGCCGCAGGCGTGTTTTTGGTGTATCCCCCTTTTTTAATCTTCAAAAATTGCATAACGGCAATCTTCGCAATAATGCAAAGTGTGTTTGTCAGCAGATAAAGACACTTTAATCTTAATGCTACCGCATTTAGGGCAAACGTAAGAGTTACGCTCTTTGTTATACTCCATATAATTATTTCTCCAATAGAACATCAGTGTTAAAAAGCAATTCTTTTAATCTAATTTGGTTTGCTTTACCTGTTTCAAACAATGGATTAAATAAGGAAATTAAATCATTAACTGTAACTTGATAATTGTTACTTTTAACTGTAATAATAAATTGCTTCTCGTCCGACATGACTATCAAAAAAAAGAGTGTGTGTTGGTTGTTAAAAAAGCTAATGTTTGTTACTCTGATTTGACTTTATGTAATGTTGTACTGATTTGACATTGTCTACAGTAAAGCTCAGTCGTAACAAGGTCATTATCACAAGTATTGCATTTAACATTTTTAACCTCTGGTGTAAGAGAACCTTTTTGATTATCAAAAGTTACACCAAACCATATTAACAATAAACAAGCAAACATAGCCACATAACTAAGAACCATATTAGATATGCCTAAGGCACTAATAATCAAAGTTATTAACAAAATTAGAGAAGCACCGCTTAAGTGTATTTTAACAGATGTTAACCTTGAAGGTCTATTTTTTGCCATTAAAATTAGCTCCACATTTAGGGCATACTTTCACTTTTTTATCAAAAATTTTACCACAATAAGGGCATTTTCTTTTAGACCACCAATCAAGCAAAGAAATCCCAACAGCACCTAAAAAAATTATCAACAATGCCGCCCCAAGACTATCATCTTTACCCATAGGTGCAACCTCACTTTGTTGTTTAAAAAACAAAATAGACAAAAATAAACATATCCCAACAACACCAGTGACAATTAAATAAAAAAGTAAGGTTATCACACATTCACCACCCTAACTTTTACGGGTTCATAACAATCACAAGCAACAGAATCATGATTAGCCCCACGCAAACAAACACACATACCACCAAAATAGTACAAGCAATCAAAACAAATCTTGTGCATCAAAGCCACCTCTCAAGGTTCGGTCTTTTCTCAAACCCAGAAGGCAAAGCAAGACCATATACAATATAACATGTTTTGCAGTTCTTGCCAATACAAGCCTCACATATTTGTTTAAGAGTCAAACTACTCATCTTTTACCACTTCACCTAATTTTTCAACATCACACGTCTTTACGTAAAACTTATGCTCACACGCACTGCAACAAAAACATGTAAGACCAAGCACATACGCAAACAAACAAACAACTTTAGAACGACCACAAAAAGGACACCGCATGATTAAGCACCTTGTTTTTCCATTTTTCGCTCTAACTCTTCAAGCCGTCTCTCAGTCTTCCGCATCCACTCCACCATAGGTTCAAAGTCATGCTTATGCCAAACCACAAAAATAACAAACAAAACAATTACAACGTTAAAAACTAACTGCCAATCCATTATTGTTTGTACACCTCAAAATCCGTTAGACCGTTATTTGCACAGTCAATTAAACAGTCTTTATCAAACTCAAAAGCATAAACTCTCTTGGGGCATTTAACACCATATTTTTGTGCCACACAAATAAAAGCAGTAAACGGCATGTTGACTTTGAAGCGTTCAACTACATGACCACAACCACAAACCAAACGACTGGTCACTTAAGCTCCGCTCCTGTTTTTCATGCTGGAGACAACAAACTTTAACGCATCATGAGCCTTAACAAGCGAACAAACCTCTTTCGCGGTAAAATAAGAATAAGAACTAAACACATTAACCAAAACTGCGTCCGCATCAGCCAAATAAGAAGTAAACAAAGCGTGCTTCTGTGCTTTACGTGTAGAAGTCTCTGACATGTTTAAGCCTCCTCTGTTTTTTTGGCTTGTAGTTGTCGTTGTTGTTCGTATAGTCTGCCAGCTTGAAAAATCGCTTGCACAAAATCATTATCCGTCTGCGCTAAAGTATCAAATGTACCTTTCACGTGTGTAACAAAGTTAATGATAAGCTTGTCTGCCATAAGCATGTGACGATTATAAGGTACTGAATTTTTCAACGCTTCACAATAACAATCTATAGCACTTTTAAGGTGTATTGGAAGAAGCCATTCTAACACGTCTGACATTATGCCGTCTCCTTAACTGCTTTAGCTTTCTTTTGTTTTGGCGGGGTTTTTGGTTTGGGCGGTAGTGCTACTTTTTTAGGGTAACGTTTTTTTGGTTGTTTTGGTTGTTCTCGTAAAAACTGTGGCAGACTTCGAAAGCCTTTGTTTCTGTGTTTTTCCCAAAACAGTTTAGCCTCAAGCGCCTCACGCTGACGATAACTTAGAGCAAAGTATCGTTTGAGAACTTCTTTAATCGCTATCTGTGTCAGTTCAATCTCTTGGGTAGTTTTAAAAAGGGCAACATTAGCAAATAACATGTCATCGTCAGCCTCAAAAGACACCCTAATCTCACAAGGTTGCATCTCAAGCCACCCCCTTAACAACAGGCAAAACAACCTTGTAGCCAGTTAGTTCGGTGTATCTTTCAGCAAACACTTGAGTTAACTTTACAACATAAGACCGCCATGTTGGGGCTTCTTGTGCTATATCCATGCCGCCAATCTCACGTTTTACGTTTACCTCTGAACCACCCCTGTAAAACTGTTTTAGCGTGTTGGGGTCTGTACCAATATAATCGCTTATAGTATCCATTCGCACACCGTGCAAACTCATTTGGGTGACGCAAGTATGTTTAAATGCTGTGTGTGTTGTTGGTTTCCAGTGTAGAGGAAATCGTGTTTTGTCAAAAAACTGTTTAGTTGCAGATAATTCTTTGTTATACTCGTTAAGATGGCGTTTAAAAAGTGGCTGATTAACACCTATGCCCATGTCCATAATGTATTGCCGTATAAATGATAGTTCAGGCTCAAAGAGTGGTTTAGTGATTGTTTTTTGTATTTTACTTTCCCAAAAATCGATTGTTTTTGCGCTGTAATCGATTGATTTAGGTGATAAGTCTGATAAGGCTATGTGTCTGCCGCCAAAGAGCATTCCAAAATAAGTTAAACCTAAGGTGTCAACGTTGTTCAGTGCTTGTGGAAGTAAAAAGCATTGTTCTTCGCTGAAATATGATTGTTTATGTTGTCCAGCTGTCCGTTTAAGTTTTGTAGTATTAAAGCGGCTGTCATTAATTACGATGAGGTTTTTTACTTGTGGGTCATGACTACGTTTCATAATCCACCGTAACGGAATCGTGTAGCCATAACTGATTAGGCCTGTTTGGTTGTCACGTAGGGATGGGTGACACATGTTGGGGCTTTTTGGGTCTTTTCCCCAGACTATGAGCCATTGGTCAAGGGATGCTTCGAGCAGGTCGGTTTTTGCGCCTATAGCTTTCCATGCTGTATAACAGGTATAGTCATATTTGTCACGTTTTTTGAATGTTTGTTTGTACCGTGTTGGGTCGCGGTTAGCGTTTTTAACGCTGTTTGGGTCAGCTCCTATTTCATTGATTATAACGCTGTGTGTTGGTGTTTGCTCCCATTTTTCATACACTACAGAGCGTGCGCCAGTGTTAGATGTTTGGGTCTGTTTTTCTACGCCGTTAGAGAATGTTCGCATGCGGTCATAAATCGTGTTACGAGATACGTTAAATTGTTTGCTTAAAGCTTCGTATGCTCCATAACGTACGGGGCGGTATCCTTTGTAGCGTGTTTTTGCTCCATAGGTGGGGCTTTTTGGGTCAAAATAGGGTAGGTTTAAATATTTTTCATCTGTGTGCTCATCAATCGCCTTAAACAAAACTATCAATTTAGATTTGTCTTTAAGCGCACCTCTGAACACATCTAACTTAGATGTACTCATTTCTACTTGTCACAAGAAAAAAGTATGTTAAATAGGCAATATAAGCATTTTGTAAGTGTGAAATAAGCAATATCTCAGCGTAATAGTTAAAAGAATCAACATGCTATAACACATAATGGGCGTAGGAAAGCGCATTCAATCTACTTGTCACGAATTTAGTTTTGGGTGTAGCTCTCGCGAGCTTAAGCTTCCTACGCCTATCTTAGATTTTTAGTTTCACATACATAAACCTCAATCCCTTTCTACTTATTTGAGTAGTGGAGAGGTTAAAAAAAGTGACAGCTTTTATGGGAAAAAAGTGTAAGTGAACAAAGCTAAGCTTTGTTCTCTTCTTTTTCAAGTTCTTCTATGTCTTTTTCGTGTTCCTCAAGCGCATCAGCGATTACATCAAATCTTTTCTCATACTCCTCTTCAAGCTCAGCAATCTTAGCATTCAAAACATCAATCTCAGCAAGGTATTTCCGAATATCCTTATAACAATCCACAATAATCGCTTCCTGACTTGCGCTTTTAATTTTCAACTCTGCAAGGTCAGCTTCAACATCAGCACGAGTCGGCTCACCAAGCTTAGACTGCAAAACATTAATACCCTCAGCCCAAACCGCACCAATCAAAACCGAAGCAGTACCAAAAGCAACAGCAACCACATTAAGCACAGCCTGAGTACCAGCACTAAAATCACCAACAATGTTAGCCGCAACACCAACAGAAGCCGCAACAGCCGCCAACACCGCAATTACCAACACAAGACACTTCTCAACCACAGCAGGAACAGTTATACTTTCAACCATACATTTTTCACCTCACATTAACCTCAATTTTCAATTTTATGTAAACCCAAAAAAAGGGAGTTACTTTGACAATTCACCTGTAGTTTCATCTCGGGACGCATCGGTAAGAGCCAAAACGAGTGTTGTTACGCCTGTGAAAATGCTACAAAACAAATTCACAAACATAGTATTAATGATAAGTTGCTGTTGCATACCATCACTTGTTTTATGATACATCGCAAAACCAAACACAGAAGTACAAATCATCGCAATAGTAGCAAATGTAAGAAAAAGTTTGAAAATAGTTATTTTCTGATTAGTATTCACTTCTTCTTACCACCCCGTTTAGTATAATAGTAGTAGAGACCGCCACAGACAAGCAACAAAACCAGCAACAGCAAAAGCCACTTCAACAAGTCACCCTTAGACACATTAACGTTAATCACAGGAATCTTAACAGGCGTATCATCATCAACTGCATCTTTGATGTCATCAACCACACCACCAAGACCACCACCATCACCACCATCAGAGCCGCCGCCATCACCGCCAGAACCAGAGCCAGAGCTGTCGCCAACGTCATTTATGCATTTGAAGTTAAGTGAATACAAACCGCCATACATTTGCCCATCAATGTAGTAGTACGTCATAGCTTTTTGAAGCAAAGAAACAAGTTTGAAAGGTTCATCAAAAGTTTCAGCCGCCAAAAAATCCCGAGACCCATTAAGTGAGGGTGAGCTTAGCACTAACGTATTCATACCAGAAGGCAAAACCACCCCTTCAGGCAAATCCAACGTCAAAGAAGTATACTGCGAGGAAGCAATCGAAAAATTCTCATACCCACGCACAACATTAAGCTCAACATCAAACACAAACTGCTTAACGATACTACCACCCTCACGATTAAAACTAACCTGTAACCGCATAGAACCCGATGCAACATCAGACAACCGCGCAAGACGAACAAACAAACGATTAAACGCGATAGGCTCAGCAACATAAACAAGCGCACTAATCCGACCATCAGACACATTGTTAGTAATTGCGCTAATACTGCGCCCACCACTAACAGAACCAACAACCACAACAGAAGAAGAAGCAGAAGTAGTCATTACTGTTTACCCCTCTTCGCACGCAACTTTTTCATGTACGCCTTACGCTTCGCTGATTTGGGAGCACCCATAACACCCCACTTCGGCTTTTTCACTTTAGACTTAGATTTCGCTTTTGTTTTCTTTGATTTTGACTTAGTTTTTGTTTTTCCCATAGTTTTTTTCACCTTCTTATTAGTTGATAATTTTTCAAGGTCTTTGATTTCGTGCATTAAGTAAAAACTCCCTTGATACTTTCAATCGGATTAGCAAAAAACTCGAGTATGCCAAGTTGCGTGCCATAGTGTTTTTTAGCGTACCAGTAAATTACGCAAGCAATCACGATTAAGACCGCAACGACCACTAAAGCAGTAGAAACAACATTCATTTATTGAACCGCTCCCTTAACCGCATCAGCTACACTATGAGCCGTATCAGAAGCCGCCTTCCCCAACTTACCGCCAACCTTAGTCTGAGTTAAAAACCATGCAAGCACACCCAAAACAAGCACAGCCACGACCGCCCAAGCCCACCACGGCAAACTAAAACCACTTCCATTAGATGATGGCACTTGTTGACCCACATCACCAACAGCAACAATAGACAAATTCACAGTAACAATAAACGCCTCAGAATTAAGCAACCACTGCACAGGGTCAGAATCATAATCAAACAAAACAGTATTATCACCATTTCGAACAATCAACTGAGTAACATCAGTAGAACCCTTCATCTGACCAGAAAGTTTCTCACCATTAAACTTGACACCTTTAAAAGTAAACGCACTTAACACAGACGTACCAACAAAACGAACATCCCAAGACAAAGACGCCGAAAGAACAGTACTTGCAGTAATTTTACGAGTCCGAGCATCACCAGAACCATTACGAGCACGAACAGGCTCATTATTAAAAAATTGAATCACGTAATTTGATTGACTCACTTAGATTTACCCCCACTACCCAAAATCACCGCAACAACAAGCAACAAAACAAACAAAACCACACCACCAACCGCCAAGTTCTTAGCAGACCAAAACCCTTGCTTACCATCACCAGAACCAGAACCGCCACCGCCACCAAACAACCCATCCCACCAATGCGAACTATCTTTCGCAGCACTATCTTTGTTGTTGCCATTGCTCTCATTGTTGTTGTTTTGTTGTGGGGGTAAGGCGTTTAGGAAGATGTTAAGCAGTTGTGTGTATTGGCTTTCGGTTATCATTTCGTTTGCAAGCATGTTTTGAGCAATAGACATTTGAAACTCCATCTGCTGACGCAACATTGCCTCATCAATCTGTCCTGTTTTGTAAGCGTTAACAAAAGTCTCATTCTGCGCTTTGATAACATTGAAATCAGCCAAGTAACCATCCACAGACAAAGTCGCCGTAACAGTAGGAGAACTAAAACCAGTCGGGTAGTTAATGCGAACAATGTTAACTTGACCATTCTTAAGTTGAGCCAACACGTTAACTTGACCGCTCTTGTTAGTGCTCAGACTTTTACCGTTCATGGTAATGTTAGAAAAAGGCTCACTACTCGACCATGACAAAGAAGCACTATTCACCGTGCTAAAAAAGTCCACCGTCACTTTCTTTTCAGCATTAAGAAGCGTTGATTGGTTACTCCAAAGCTGATAAGTTTTAGTAACCACTTTAAGCCGCTCCTATTAGAAAACTGTAAGTTAATGAGCCACTGCCTGCTGGTGCATAGAAATACACATACGCACCAGCAGGTAAAGCGTAAGGAATACATGTAGAACTATTTCCGCCAACCGCAAAATAGGCATTAGCAATATTATTTGCGACCGCTGTAACATATAACGGTGATGAGCCAGTCCATGACACAATCAAACCAACCATGCCAGCAGGCACAGCAGTCCCAGTGCCATTATTGTTAAGACCAACAGAATCTGTTACACCTATAGATAATACAGGTGGCGGCGGTGTTGAAGCGGAAGCAATAGCAGATAATATAGCAGACTGCGCATTACCAACCTGCGTGTTAGTATTACTGTTGATTGCAGTTTGAGCATTACCCACTTGCGTGTTGGTGTTGCTGTTAATTGCTGACTGCGCATTACTAACGGCTGTGTTGGTGTTGCTGTTAATTGCTGATAAATCAATGTCAACATTGCCAACATCAATAGAAATATTGTCAATAGCATCTAAAATTGCGGCTGTGTTAGTATTACTGTTGCTGTTTATCGCGCTTTGAGCGTTACCCACTTGCGTGTTAGTGTTACTGTTAATTGCTGACTGCGCATTACCAACCTGCGTGTTAGTATTACTGTTAATGTTGCCTGCTTGCGTGTTTGTGTTGTTGTTAATTGCGGTTTGAGCGTTGCTAACTTGCGTGTTGGTGTTGCTGTTTATTGTTGAGGGGTCAACATCCACAGTGATGTTGTCAAGTGCGCCAAGTATTGTTTGTGTTGTTGCATTTAATGTTTGTTTAACATCATCAATGTTAGCCGCGACTGTGCTAAAACTCATCTGATTAACACCTCTTGCAGTAAGAAAGCGGCATAATACACACTGCCACTTGTAGAAGCACGAGCCACTTCAATTGTGATTTGACTCTGGGGGTCAGCAGGGCGTTGTCCCGAAATGGCAAAGCCCTCCGAGTTTACAGTGCCTAAAGATGAGGTTGTTAGAGTGCGCACGTATTCAACACCCTTGTGCTTCCAACGAATGATAAAGCGGTTTCCCATTACATCAGTTGTGTCAATGTAAAAACCAATTATGCTTGTTGTTTTACCACTGGTACATTGATGCGTATGTATAACAGTGTTAACTGTTGGCGCATCAACAAGTCTACCCGTAGTCCAATACGGCAAATTACCGCCGCTATTTGTAAGTGTGATTGTTTCATTAACTGTTTGTGTAAAGTTTCTTTCCATTTTCTAAACCTTCATGAATTTGATTTTTTATAAAACAAAAAAGGGGTTTATGGTACAATGAATTGCACCTGTTTTGACGAGTCCATGCCGCTAAAGTTGACTGTTGTACCTTGCATAACCGTGATTATGCCCCAATACTGACCAAAACCGTTACCACCATTTTGTTGTATGCCAAACCAGTAAGTGCCAGATGGAAAATTCGTAAGTTCCCATGTTTGACCACTTGTTAACTGCATTGACCTTACTTTGTCAGCGTTCCAGTTCCCGTTAGGATTGGTTTTAAAAATCGCCCAAGTCCGAGGCTGACTATCCGCAGAGTTTTGTGCATACAAAATTAGGTTGACTTTGCTTGTGTCACCTTCAGGCGTATTACTGGTTAAGTTGTCACCGCCGTTTACATAATCAAGCACATTGTCTGAGACTTCGCCACCGTTAGCACCACTATTTGTTGTTGTTTTCTTCTGTTTGCTAAAGACGTAGTAAGCTACAACGCCCACTATGGCAAGTAAAACAACGACCAACATGATTTTTTGGTTTTTTTCCACAAGTCAACAGCTCCAAAATTAAAGGGGGCAAGCTTAGAGCTTGCTATACAGGTAGAAAGTTGGTGTTACTGTTGTTGCAAAGTTTACGTCAAGGATTGGTTTTTGTCCGTCAACACCGTTGGCAGGAAAAGCGGTTACAGGAGCTTTCATTAGGAAAAAGCCGTCTATTTTTTGTGTGACAACTGCAGGGTTTGTGTGTGCACGTAAGGCAAATTCGCCTACTTCTGGGAATACTGGTGTGTTGCCCATACGGAACGTTTGATGGTTCAAGTTAGCGTCTGCGCCGCTGTCCATCCAAACCTCATCTTGCACAGTAGAGCCAGCAAAGAAGGTTGATACGTCTATGTTGGTGTTGCTGTTTAGTGGTGTTGGTGTGGTGACTACGTTGATTACATCGTCACGGACTGTGTTATCACTGTAGTAATATGAAATTGTGCATGTGACATTGCCCGAAGAAGCACCAACAGTGCCAACAGGGTTAAACGCGAGAACGGTTTGGGGGATAACATCATCAGTGCGGTATTCAAGTGGTAAGAAAAATGTCATAGACTGTGAAGTAGTGCCGACCGCGCCCGTATTTGTCGGGTTGTTGAAGTAGTCTGTAGCCGCATCAGTAAGCCTTGTTAAGCTGTTGAATAAGCGTACAAGTTGGTCGTAACCGTCTATTGCCATGCGCACGTTACTGTTGCCGCCTTTGACTATGCGCATGCCGCCAAACAATTGACCAACATTAAAAGACTGTGCTGTTGCTTGTGTGATTTCCGCATCAATGCGAAACAACATGCCTACGATGCTTCGACCGTTACTTGATTTTGGGGTCATGCCGATGGTTTCAACTCTGCCAGCACCTAAGCCGATGCTTGCAGGTGTGCCACGCTCCACGCCGCTATTGTTGACTGTTACAGGTAAACGAAAAGGCATTTTATTTTACGTCTCCGTTTATTCTGATTTGTTGATTGCTGTCTGCACTCGTGGTACCGCAAAGATAGCAAGTACTATAACTAAAATTGCAATTCCAACCCAAGCTTTCCATTCTAAACCTAAAATTTTATCCATTTTAATCAATTCCATAGTTTTATTTTTGGTCAAGTAGCGACCGTATAAAAATGGAATTGCTCTTTTGAGTGGGTATAAATACCAAGAACCGAAAAAAAGAGTAAAAAGTGTTAGAAAAGTGACATTTTTTTCACAGGCGCATAAGCTTTAGGTTCATGCCCCAACTTATAGTAAAGATAGGCGTATGGTGGCAAATATTGACTTTGTTTAATCACGTCTTTTGGAATAAATTTTCCTAACCATTCAACATCGTTGGGTAGGGCAGTTCTAAATATGAAAAAGTGCATTGTATTACCAAGTATTATATTGCTAACTTGCATCACGCTTTGAGATGTGCCAATAAAACCAACATTTCTGTTGCCGCCTTTTGTGATAAGTTCGTTAAACTCGTAACTAATTTGTCGTTTGTTACAAAAAGTGTGAACCTCATCAACAACAAATAGTTGATTACCCTCTGCCATTACTCTGTGGCAACAACTGTCAAATGCTTCTAATTTTAGCTTTTGTCGTCTTTGAGCCTCTTCTTTTGAAATATACAGTAGTGTAGGAAAAACAGGCGATTGCACAATGCGCTGTGTTTTTGGTCGGAGGGGTTTTAACATTCTGCTAATAACTCCAACTTCATCCCACACTGTATAGGGCAAATCAGTAATGCTAAGATGGTAACATAACGCGTTAGTTTTACCACTTTGTCGAATCCCAACATAAAACTGATTCTCTTTAAACGCATTTGGAATAACTATGTCGGGTACGCCTTTAGCCATGCTCTTTAACCGCCTTCATGTTAGGAGTAAAACAAACATCGCCAAGCAAGCACCTAAAATCATCACATTGGTAGCAATACGTTGAAAAGTCACAGGTTAAAGCTCTGTAACGTGTTTTATCAACAGGTTCAATGGTTAAGTTGATTTCTTGTTTAGAAGCACCACAAACCGTTTTATAAAATAAAGGTATGTGTGTGTGAGTGTGTGCGTGTGTGTCTGTTTCTTTCATTTAATTTACACTCTCCACTTCTTTTATTTTGGATTTTTTAGGTTTAGATGTTTTAACATCTTTACGTAGTATTCCGCATCTACCGCAAAAGTCGTCACCATATGGTTCTTGTAATTTGACCCTTACAGCCATCATCCTTACGCCACCTCTACATTTCACTTCTGTTAAGCGGTAGAATCTATGTGACATTACAGTTACGCATGTACCATTAGTCATTATTCTATCTCCAGTAACGGTTTAACTTCTGGTTTTGAACCGTTGTTGTCACATTGAAATTCAATTATGATTTTGTTTTGGTTAGCTATGATGTGAACGTTAGCGTATGCATCTTTTCTTGTGTCTGTTCGGTAAATGTGTAATGCATAAGTTTTTTTCGTACTTATCTGGGGTTTTTCTACAGATGAACTAAAAAGACTACTCATTGTTAAGTAGCCCCTTTAGTTTTTCAAACCAGCCCAGCTTAAAAGCAACCAGTAACACTAACCAAAACACAAGACAAAATATGTACAGTATTAGTGTTTCTTTTGCTTCTTGCCTCTCTTTTTCTTTTAAATGCTTCTTTACTGCCTTGTTAATTTCTTGCTGTTGTTGGTCTTCGTCTTTTAACATGTTACGTAAAAGAAAATTATTTGCATTAACAGTGATATCAATATCGCTAAGTTTGTCTGTTAATTCTTCTTTTGTTATGTTTTCAACTTCAACACTATAACTTTCTGTTTCTTTTGTATTCTCTTCTTGTTCTTGTTGTGTTGTTGTTTCTTTTTGTTGTTGTATTTCTGCTAATTCATGTAAGACATCATTAACGACTCCACCTTTAACATGTTTAAACTCTTCTTTTACTGCTTGGTCAACAGCGTTAAGAATTTGTGTGTTAGTCAGTCTTGGCTCTTGTTCTGTTTGTTGTTGTGTTAGTGTTTGGTCTGCTGTTGTTTCTGTTGGTAAATTGTTGGGGTAGCATAGGCTGTGATAGTGTACGTGGCTGTCTGATGTGATTATTGTTTCTCCTTTGTATATTATTTTGTTGCATGTTGGGCATACAGGGTTATTCCAATCGGTCATTGTTGTATCCCCTGTAGTGCTTCTGTTATGCTGAGTTGTTTGCCTGTTTCTTCTTTTTCGTTGTCAAAGTCTTCATGTTCCCAATTAATAGCGTAGAAAACTCCGCTTGCTGTGTTACACTTGTATATGTAGCGAAAATCTATCAAATCATCAACACAATTTTTTAATGTTCGAGGGTCACTAACTTTTAATGTTCTCTTAACAACGCCTCTTAACATGTCTTTGCTGAATCGGTCAAGCAATTTCTCGTTGATTAATGCGCTACGTAGTTTCTTTGCTCTATCCTCTGCGTTTTCACGCATTGTACAAACCCCCAAACATACACGCACACACACGCACACACACATACTTTACTTGTTGCATGTTGTTTGCTCTCCCTGTTGTTTTTTGCTTATGCATAAGTAGAGTTCTCTTGGTCCAAGTTCATCGTCAACAACTACTGTCAGGTTGTATGCTGGTAAGAGTTTAGGTAACATTTCGTTTGCCATTTTTTCTGCTTCTTGTGGGTCTGTTTCAAACAGGCGGTCAATTGCGCCTTGTAGCATGCTGAAAAGTTTTTCTTCCCCACCAATCATGTTAAGTAAGCCTTGCAGGGCTATTTTTTGCACGCCCGACACGCCTAACATGTCTAAAGTGTCAGTCATTATGCTTGGGCCCCCTGAGATAAGCCAAAGATTTTGTTCATTATTTTGTCCTTGAACTGTTGTGGCACTTCACAAAGCACACGAGGCGCAACTATGCTGACTATGAGTAGCATGTCTGTTTCTGCGATGTAGCCTTTGTTGCCGCCAAAGCGTTTATTCAAAGCTAACGCGAAAAGTTCAGCATCACTATGACTTATAGCCCAAGTTTTAGCTTTCTTAGGGTCAGAATCCTTAAAACTTTCAGCTCTGTTGTTGAAAAAACTTTCAATTGAACGTGTTAAAAAGTCAACAGCTTCTTTCTTTGCCTGCTCATCAACAACTACCTGTGTGGGCTGTTGTGACTGTTGTTGTGGTTGGTCTTGTTGCCCATATTGCCAGTTTGGTTGTTGGTCTGTTTGTGGACTGTCAGGTTGTTCTGTGTTTTGTGGGGTCGGTTCAGGTTGTGGTTCGGGTTGTGGGGGCAACTGTGGGGCTTCCATTTTGTAAGTAGCGTCTTTCAACTCGATTTTTTGAGAGGATTTTGTTTTAAATTGGTTTTGTTCGTCAAGTTTGTTGATTGCTTTTCTTGCATTGCTAAAGCCATAGTTTTTGCCGTTGTAACTAAACTTTTTTGAGCCGTCAATTTCTGTTTTGTTTTTATGCATTAACATTAATGCTTCTTGTTTACTTGTGCAGTTGCTGAAAATGTCTTTAAGCTCATCCATATCCGTCCTTACGTCTACAGGTGGAGCTTCTTCTTCGGGGCAGAAGTCCGCAGAGGGTAATTCTGCTATGAGTTCTTGCTCACTCATTATTAGCCACCACCGTGTTAACTTCATTAGAGCTTGCTAAAGTTTCATTCATGGCACAAACAACAAAACTGTCTACGTAACCAAGTTTTTGAGAAGATTTAAGGACACTAATTAAACTCTCAATTGTTGCAGTTATTTCTTTATTTGTGGTTCCATTTAATTGTAGTAAAAAATGTTGTTTCATAAGTAGCTCTCTTTTTGGGTGTTTTTTGTAGTAGTTGAAGGGGCGTTTTTGAGCGTTAGATTAGACTCTAACAGTTTTTTCTGCTCTCTCCAATGCACCTGTAAACATTCTGTGAACATTGCGTTGCTTGTTTGTTTGCACTGTTTGCACTCTTTGCCGCTATAGACTAAGTCACCGGAGAAAGGGCACATTTTGCTACCGTCAGATTTTTGGTAGAGTGGTTTCCAGTTTTCAACAACTGTAAACTCAAAAATATGCTTCTCTTCCTTAGTGTTAGATTTACCAGCAAAATTAGCATTAGAAGAATATGGTGACAAATGAGAAGTCGTATTTGCTAATTTTGTTTCCGTCTCTAACACAGGTGATGGTTTTAGTGGTTTGGTTGCTTCTGTTATTTTTTGTTCTCTTTCTTTGCGGTCCTGTTCGCGTTTTTGGCGTTGTATTTGGCATTGTTTACAGTTGCGTAAGTGAATTTTGCGAATGGACGGTGTTTTGTTTGTGCGTTCTTGTGTACATTCGTACTTGCCTTTGTCCACTTCTGTAAACTGGTCACAGTTTGGTTTCTCACACTGTACAGTGGGAAGTTCACCGTGATTTTTACTTGCGTGTTCATGGGCATACAGTATAAACGCACGGAACCTACTGCTAAAGTCACCATCAGTTATACCATGCAGTTCCCAAAGTTCACACAGCTTACGCTCGTCAGCAGAGCTTAATCTAACGCTCTTCGCTTTCAAACTACTTGTCACAAGTTTGTAAGAGGCATACAAATATTTAAACGTTAAAACATGTTAAAACACTGTGTTTACACGCCTAAACACTAAAAAAGCACTAAAAAACACCCATATTGTTAAAATATGCCATAAACGGTCTGTTTACAAAAGTGTGAAATAAGCGTTTTGTTTACCATTGTGTTTACCATGCTTTTGAGGGCTCATCGTTATTTCACAGTTTACAGGGCTTATTTCACACTTTGTTTCACAGTTTCCATAAAAAATAAGTGTTTTGGGTTATCAAGAACAACACCATCTTCAAAAACAGCTGATGTGTCGGCTTCTTCCATTGGATTGGGTGTTTCTTCTGTTGCCCATGCAAAAGATGTCATAGCTGGCATCAATGCCAGTAGTATGAATATTGATAAGGTAAATGAAAATATTTTATGTATGGATTTGTTTTTCAAAGGTATTTACTCCTTTTTATAAGCTATTGATGTAAAATATGTCAGCAATCATATAAAGTATAGTTTAACTTAAGTTAACACTAAGTTGATAATATTTTAAGGGCACATAAAAAAGGAGAAAAAAAGACGCATAGGTGTAAGTGCTTAAGGCTGATAGCAATAGGTATCTGCCACAGAGGTGCTAAGATATTTCTGGTTTAGCTGTATAGCTACTGCGGCAGGGTCTATATCTGAAAAGAGATCAGGCTGAACCCATTTAGCGTAATATAGATATCCAATTATTGAACGCATCCCGTTTAGAGCTGCAAAGTCACAAACATAGACACGCCCATTTTTCACGGCATCAACACCTTGAAGTGCTGGACGGCTAAGTATATCATTTCTAGCAGCAATGAATTACCGCAACCTTGCGGTTGCGGTATCTCGACCTATTGGTGTTTAGACTTCTCGATGTAGTGTTTGATTGTTTCAGCATTGACTTGGCCAATTGAGCGGTAGAATTTGCCTCTAGACCATAAGTGACCTTTCCAAAGCTTACCTTTTAACTCCGGAAACGCCAAAAACAGTCGTCTAGCAGAGTTGCACTTCAACAAGCTGATCAATTCAGAAACAGAACAGCTTGGGTGCAGTCCAACGAAAATATGTACATGATCATCACCAACCTGCAACGCATACACCTCGCAGCCAGCTTTAGAAGCAGTCTCTCGTAAAGCGATTTCACAGTAGCTTTTAATCTCCAAAGGCACAAATAGCTTATGCCTATACTTAGGCACAAGCACAATGTGGAACGCACACTGGCCATAGCCATGGCTAAAAGACTTCAAGTCCATGTTGTGTCACCTCCTAGACGGTAGACCCAAACTACCGTCTAGGAAAAACACAAAACAAAACACACAAAAGAACTTAACGACGATTCATCTGCAGCCTAACGGCTGCAGTATTCTCGTCAAATTTTAATAAACATGATTTGGACAGGCTTTATTTTTTTAAAACTTCTTGGAATTCTGATTTTTCTAATGTCAAAGTAATCAAAGATAGAATAAGCGTCTCGTTCAAGTGGCAGTAATGGTTCTTTAGCGGTCAGCCAAAGTACAACAGCTGAAAAGATGCATAACCCTGCAAAAAGATACAGTATCCAGCTTAAGGGAATAACAATAGCTAGCAGAGTGCTTACGACAAGTCCAACAATGACGCCAATGTTTAAAAAAGAATTAAATTTAACAACTTCTCTTTGCCAGTTTTTGCCTTCCCGGTATTCAACTGCGTACATTGCAGCTATAGGTTGGATGCCACCAGCGAAAGCAGCAAGAGCCGTATACAATACGGTTAATGTGAACACTGAATTTGATAACCCAAGCAGTACAAATATTGGTGCCGATAACAGGAAAAGCATTAACAGAAACCTTTTTCGTAAACCAAAAAAATCAGAAACCCTTCCCCAGAAAAGCGAAAAAACAATTGTTGATGCTGAATTAAAAGCGATAATCAATCCGATTTCAAACAAGTTTGCCCCAGCGGCAAGTGCGATGAGTACAATTACAATTTTTATGGAGCCGATTGCCATGTTGATTGGTATCATTGAAAAGTACCATGCAGAATCATCAAAAACTGGGCGTTTTAAAAATTTCAAAATGTCACACGCTGAAGCGTTTTAGACTATAATTACAGTAGTGTTAAGCAGTTAATTATCTTTTAA
>Ga0082212_10005629_pt1 | contig 17021 bp, 12 predicted proteins | sample TergutNt197P3_FD_71548 | JGI IMG/M metagenome (GOLD analysis project Ga0082212, IMG submission 71548) | Neocapritermes taracua P3 segment gut microbial communities from Petit-Saut dam, French Guiana - Nt197 P3 | ecosystem: Host-associated > Arthropoda: Insects > Digestive system > Gut ... | reverse complement strand
CCCCGGTTCCCGGGGGGGGCGGGGGCTTTTTGGGCGGGGGGGGGAAACCGGGGTTGAGAAACCCAGGGGGGGGGCGGGGGGGGGACCCGCGCCCGCGCCCGCCGTTCCCCGCCAGTAAAGGCCTTTTTCAAAGACCCACCGTACTGAACAACGTTGAGACCTACGCGAATATACCGTGGATAATCAACAACGGCGCCGAAGCCTTCGCGGCTATGGGCACGGAAAAATCAAAAGGCACCAAGGTGTTTGCCTTGGGAGGCAAGATCACGAATATCGGGCTTGTTGAGATACCGATGGGAACGACCCTCAGGGAAGTCGTTGAGCATATCGGCGGAGGGGTCCCGGACGGGAAAGCGTTCAAAGCCGCGCAGACAGGAGGGCCTTCGGGAGGCTGCATACCGGCGTCTCTTATCGACACCCCGCTTGACTACGAGAGCATGGCGGCCATCGGCTCCATTGTGGGCTCCGGCGGGCTCATCATTATGGATGAGGACAACTGCATGGTGGATATTGCGAAATTCTTCCTTGAGTTCACAATGGACGAGTCCTGCGGGAAATGTTCGCCGTGCCGAATCGGCACCAAGAGGATGCACGAGATATTGGATAAGATCACATCGGGCACCGGCGTTCCGGAGGACATAGACATACTTGAAGAATTGTGCCACCATCTCAAAGCCAACTCTCTGTGCGCTCTCGGACAGACCGCTCCCAACCCTGTGCTTTCCACCATAAAGCATTTCCGCAGCGAGTATGAAGCGCATGTCCGGGATAAAAAATGTCCGGCGGGCATTTGCAAAGACCTTATGGTCTATAAGATAATCGAGGATAAGTGCAAGGGCTGCACGGCGTGTTCACGGGTATGCCCGAACGACGCTATCACCGGCGAGGTCAAAAAGCTGCATGTCATTGACGCCGCGAAATGTATCAAATGCGGCGCCTGTGTGGAAAAATGCAAATTTGACGCGATAATCAAGGAATAAGGCGGGAGAAGGAGATCGATTATGGATACAGTTAAGATCAAAGTCAACGATGTTGTTAAGGTCAAGGTAAACGGCGCTGAGATCGAATGCCCCGCGGGAACCACCGTCTTGGAGGCGGCGCGTCGCGCCGGTTACAGCATCCCGACCCTGTGCTATATGAAAGAAATCAACGCGATCGGCGCTTGCCGCGTTTGCGTTACGGAAGTTACGGGAGCTCGGGGGCTTGTTGCCGCCTGCGTTTATCCCGTGGCCGAGGGCATGGAAATAAACACCAACTCTCAGGCGGCGCTTGAGGCAAGAAAAAAGACCTTGGAACTGATACTCTCAAACCACCGCAAGGAGTGTCTCACCTGCGCGCGCAACCGCAGCTGTGAATTGCAGGCTATGGCCGAGGATTACGGCATAGAGGAAGTGCGCTTCGAAACACAGGCGGACAGGACACCGAAAATCGAACACTCCACCCCGCATCTTGTGCGCGACAACTCAAAATGCATACTCTGCCGCCGCTGCCTCGCGGTATGCAAGGTCAGGCAGGCGGCGTCCGTGATAGGGCCTATCGACCGGGGCTTCAAGACCCATATCGGCTCGGCCTTTGACCGCGATCTGGGTGAGGTCGCCTGTATCAACTGCGGACAGTGCATTTATGTTTGCCCAACCGGAGCGCTGACCGAGGCTGACGATACCGGTAAAGTCTGGGAAGCCTTGGCGGACCCTTCAAAGCATGTGGTTGTCGGCACGGCGCCCGCGGTCCGGGCCGCCATAGGCGAGGAATTCGGCAAAGAGATAGGCACAAACTCCGAAGGCACGATGGTCGCCGCTCTGCGCCGATTGGGATTTGACGCCGTTTTCGATGTGAACGCCTCGGCTGACCTCACCATTATGGAAGAGGGCACTGAATTCATACACCGCTTGAAAGAGGGCGGCGTACTGCCCATGATAACGTCATGTTCTCCCGGCTGGATACGTTTTTGCGAACAGTACTATCCGGAGTTCATCCCGAACCTTTCAAGCTGCAAGAGCCCGCAGCAAATGTTCGGGGCGATGATGAAGAGCTATTACGCCAAGGTAAAGGGCATAGACCCCAAGGACATTTTCGTTGTTACGGTAATGCCCTGCACGGCAAAGAAATTTGAGATAAGACGCGACGATCAGTCGTCGGCAGACGGATTGTGGGATATCGACGTTTCGATCACAACGCGGGAATTGGCCAAAATGATTCGCAGAGTCGGTATAAACTGGGATCTTTTGCCCGAGGAGAAATTCGACCCGGAATTCGGCGATTTCACGGGCGCCGGCTTGATTTTCGGAGCCACCGGCGGCGTTATGGAAGCCGCGCTCCGTACGGTCGTCGAAAAACTCAGCGGCAAAGAGCTCGCGGAATTGGACTTCAGAGAAGTCCGCGGCGTTGAGGGCGTCAAAGAGGCAAGCTATGACGTGGCCGGTACAAATGTCAGAGTGGCGGTGGCCTCAGGTACCGCAAATGCCGCAAAACTGCTCGACAAGATCAAACGCGGCGAGGCGGATTATCACTTTGTTGAGATCATGTGCTGCCCCGGCGGCTGCGTGAACGGCGGAGGCCAGCCGATACAGCCCGGCATATTGCGTAACTTTGTGGATCTCAGGGTGCAGCGCGCCAGAGCGCTGTATTCAAAGGACGCCACCATGAAACTCAGAAAAAGCCACGAGAGCCCGCTCATGAAAAAGGTATATGCTGAATTTCTCGGCGAACCCGGAGGCCATAAAGCTCATGAACTGCTCCACACAACATATAAAGCGACTCCCAAATACCCGGGATTTACAGCGGAGCAAGCCGCGAAAAAGGGTTGACGCAAAGGCCCTTTAATACCGGAACCGAAGAGCCGGGCAAATAAAAAATGCCCGGCCCTTATTATGTCGGAGAGATATCAATGCTGTATGACGCCGGAAAATGCGATGTTGCGGTCATTGGCGCGGGTCACGCCGGGATAGAGGCCGCGCTGGCCTCGGCGCGCCTCGGCGCGGATACCGTTTGCTTTACGCTTAACCTTGACTGCGTCGGGAACATGCCGTGCAACCCCGCCGTGGGAGGCACCGGCAAAGGCCACCTTGTCCGTGAACTTGACGCTTTGGGAGGGGAGATGGCCAAAGCCGCCGACGCCGCTTGCATACAGTACAGGATGCTGAACAGGGGCAAGGGGCCGGCCGTTCACAGCCTGAGGGCGCAAGCCGACAGACGCAAATATCAGTCGGTCATGAAACATGCCCTTGAAATTCAAAACGGACTGAGGATAAAGCAGGCCGAGATCGTCGATATAGGCGTCAAAAACGGAAAAGTCACGTCCGTAACGACCGGAACGGGCGCGGTATACGGCTGCCGGGCAGTCGTTATCTGCACGGGGACTTATTTGAGGAGCCGCGTTATAATCGGGGACGTCACGGTCGAATCCGGACCTGACGGCTTGACCGCCGCCGGCCCGCTCGGGCGGCGGCTCTTTGATCTCGGCGTCAATATCAGGCGCTTTAAGACAGGCACGCCTCCGAGGATAAACGCTCGCACGGTCGATTTTTCCAAGATGGAGATTCAGCCCGGAGACGAGAATCCGGAGCCGTTTTCTTTTGAGACTGAAAACATACCGATAAACACGGCCGTATGTTATCTGACATATACGAATGAAAAAACGCATGAAGTAATAAAAAGGAACCTGCATCGAAGCCCCTTGTTCTCGGGAGTGATCGAAGGAACGGGCGCTCGTTATTGCCCGTCGATCGAAGATAAGGTCGTTCGCTTTGCGGATAAAAAACGCCACCAGCTGTTTATCGAGCCGATGGGTTCGGATACCGAGGAATTGTATATTCAAGGGTTCTCATCGTCGCTCCCGGAAGATGTGCAGATCGAGATGATGCGGACGATAGCGGGCCTGGAGCGCGCCGAGATGACCCGTGCGGCCTATGCGATAGAATATGACTGCGCGGACCCGACTGAGCTTTCTCCGGCGTTGGAATTCAAAAAAATATCCGGCCTGTTCGGCGCGGGGCAGTTCAACGGCACGTCCGGATATGAGGAAGCGGCGGCTTTAGGCTTTACGGCGGGTGTGAACGCCGCGAGATCCGTTAAAGGGGCAGAGCCTTTGATTTTGAGACGCGTCGACGGATATATAGGAACGCTGATAGACGACCTTGTTACAAAAGGCACGGACGAGCCTTACAGAATGATGACTTCGAGGTCCGAATACAGGCTTTTGCACAGACAGGACAACGCGGACTTGAGGCTCATTTCGACGGGATACGAACTCGGGCTTATTTCACAAGAGCGATATGACCGCGTTTTGAATAAGTATAAGACGGCGGATGAAGAAATAAAAAGACTGGAAAGGACCTTTATCGCGCCGACTCCGGAGCTGTGCGAATTTTCAAGGTCAACAGGTACGACGCCTCCTGTTTCGGGAATCAGTCTTGCCGACCTGCTTCGCCGTCCGCAGATAAGCTACGAAAAGCTGAAGCCTTTTGATGCGGACAGGCCCGAGCTGCCCAAAGCGGTGACAGATTCGGCGGAGATATCCCTGAAGTATGAGGGATATATAAAGAGGCAGCTGAAACAGGTCGAAGAATTTGCCGGAATGGAGAACAAAAGGCTTCCCCTTGATATAGATTATGAAAAGATCGGCGGTCTGCGTACGGAGGCGAGACAAAAACTTGCGAAGATCCGTCCGGAAAACTTCGGCCGGGCAAGCAGGATATCCGGAGTTTCGCCGGCGGATATCACGGCTCTTATGATATATATCGAGGGCCTCAAAAAGGATGGACCGAAGGTCTGAGATTGACCTGATCATTACCGGCGCAAAATCTGTTTTACGGCCGCCGCGATCAGCTTATTCCTTGATCGTGGTTGATCAGAACCGTTTTTACGATTTCGGCGATCGCCTTTATTACCGGCACGGAAACGGAATTGCCGAGTTGCTTATACAGATGAACATCAGCAACCGCAAAGGAAAAAGTGTCAGGATAACCTTGCAGGCGCGCCCATTCCCGCGGAGTCATCTTTCGGATACCTTCTGTGTTGATTTTGCCTTTGATCTTCGTCATCGGCGTTAAATCGGTCTGCCTTTTATCGATCAGCAAGTTGCGCTCTTTGCCCATGCCACCGCACACGATCGCTCCCGCGACATCATCCCATTCCCGAATTTCATAACCGAAGCCATGCCCTTTTGCTTCGTGCCTTGCACGATGACGGCGGAGTGTTTCAACGTATACTTCACTCAGATAATACTTTGCCGGCACCGGCTGCTCTTCGATGATGTCGCGGATCCTTTTGCTTGAATCGGTTGAAAGCGGAAATTTAAAGCCGGAACTGTCGATATCGTTTCGGAACGCAACGATGTAGATGCGCTCTCTGTTCTGCGGAACGCCGTAATCCTTGCTGTTGAGCACGCTTGTGTGAACTGTATACCCGATCTCAGTCAATGTGCCTTTTATAATATCGAAAGTACGCCCTTTATCGTGACCGGCCAAACCTTTAACGTTTTCGCAAAAAATGACTTTGGGTTTATGGTGGGCGCATATGCGCGCAACATCAAAAAAGAGAGTGCCGCGCGACATGCCCTTATAGTCATCGGAGAAGCCTTTTTTTGCCCCGGCGAGGCTGAACGCCTGACACGGAAAGCCCGCTAAGCAAATATCGAATGACGGAATGACTTTTTCGTCGATTTGCGTTATATCACCTGATATTTCAACCGAACCCGGGAAATTTGCACGGTATGTTTGCTGCGCCTTTTCATCCCACTCGCTGATAAAAACAGTATCCGAACAATCGCCGAATGCTTGATCAAAACCAAGCCGGATACCGCCGATGCCGGCGAATAAATCGATTGACTTCAGCTGTATCATACGCCGTAATCCCCCTTGCCGTTATCGGCATGTATACGTTCGGCTTCCGCAATTTATCGCAGCTGCCGGCAGACGTCTTCTTCCAGGTATCTGTATATGGCAGTGATGTATCATATGATTCATCGAAAATCAATATGAAAATTTTAAACGGCGCCCGGACCGGCTTATACTGTATCACCTGTTTGGCTGAGAATCGGAAACTGTAATTTAAGGATTTCTCAAGGCCATTGAAGCTGAGCCGACGAATCCGCGCGGGGCTGAATGAAATTCTTCAAAACTGTTGCTTTACTTCGCTAATCCGGTATAATGATTTTTAATATTATCATTGGAGGTTCGGGATGAAAAAGATCAAGCTGACTGCGATACTTGCGATGTTTGCGATGTGTTTTGCGCTTATTGCCGGCTGCTCCGGCAATAACGCCGCCGCGCCGAACACAGGCCCCGGCACGGTGTCGGGCGGCGCCGAAGCGAGCGACATGGAATACATCAGGGGCAAAGGGAAAATGACGATCGGATACACCGTATTCGAGCCGATGAATTATACCGACGACGGCGGCAACTTCACCGGTTTTGACACGGAGTTTGCCTTGGCTGTCTGCGGAAAACTGGGCGTTGACCCCGATTTTGTCGAAATAAACTGGGATACAAAGGAAATAGAGCTTGAAGCCAAGAGCATAGACTGCGTCTGGAACGGCATGACGATAACTCCCGAGCGCGCCGCCAATATGTCCATAACCCTGCCTTATGTTAAAAACGCGCAGGTGATAGTGGTCAAAGCCCCCGGCAGCGTTACTTCCACCGCCGATCTCATAGGAAAAACGGTCGTGGCCGAAGTAGGCTCCGCAGGAGAAATGCAGATAATCGGAAGTGAAGACGAAGAAGCCGAGGAAAATCTTGCCAAAGCCAACTATATTTCCATGGCAAAACAGACGGATTGCCTTGTTGAAGTAAAAGCCGGCACCGCCGACGCCTGTGTGCTTGACAGGACTCTGGCGGAAACAATGGTGGGCGAAGGCACGGATTTTGCCGATCTTGTCATTGTGAAGGGGATCGAATTGGCGGAAGAGGAATACGGCGTAGCTTTCAGAAAAGGCAGCGACGTGACGGTCATTGTCGACGAGATAATCATCGAACTCGTGAGGGACGGCACTATGACGCAACTGGCAAAAAAATATGAGCTTTTACTTGCGCCCGACATCCACAAGTATGCCACGACGACCGGGTAAAAAAACGCTCGCTTACCCGGGACAGGCGGAGTTTTCCGCCTGTCCCGGTCGCAATTGAGACGGAGCGGATCATTATGAGTTTTTCCGTTATCATGGGCAGATTGCTCGAGAGCTTTTTGATAAACTGTGAGATCTTTTTTATTACATTAGCTTTGGGCCTGCCTTTCGGGCTCGTTATTTCTTTCGGCTCAATGAGCCGGATAAAGCCTTTGCGGTTTGTTACCAAAACATTTGTCTGGATCATCCGCGGCACGCCTTTGATGCTGCAGATAATCGTGGTGTTTTACGGGCCGGGGCTTATTTGGGGCGGCGACGCCATGGGCAGGCTTGAAGCTGCGATGATTGCGTTCGCGGTCAATTACGCCTGCTACTTCTCCGAGATATTCCGCGGAGGGATACAGAGCATAAGCGCGGGGCAAAAAGAGGCCGGGCAGGTGCTCGGCATGACAAAGTCCCAAATATTCTTTAAAATAACTCTTCTGCAGGTCATAAAGCGTATAGTGCCGCCGATGGGCAATGAATTCATTACGCTTGTTAAAGACACTTCGCTTGCAAGGATCATCGCCAACAAGGAAATAATCATGATGGCGCAGGAATATGTAGCGAAAGCGCTCATTTGGCCGCTTTTTTCCACGGCGATTTTTTTCCTTGCGGCCTGCGGGCTTTTGACCCTGCTTCTCGATTACACGGAGAGAAAACTCAGTTATTTCAAATAATCGGAACCGGATGTGTAAAGACCCGCAAGGTATATGATATAAGAGCGGGGGAGAGGAGATGCGGCGGGATGCCCGTGCTTGAAGTAAAAGGGCTTCAAAAAAATTTCGGGGAGAACGCTGTGCTTCGGGATATCGGATTTTCTCTGGAAAAAGGCGAGGCCGTTTCGATAATCGGTTCTTCCGGCAGCGGGAAAACCACTTTGCTGCGGTGCCTGAATTTTATCGAAAGGCCTGACGGGGGAATTATTTCCGTCAACGACGAAGTTATTTTTAACGCCGAGGACCCGAGTACGCTGAAAGAGAACGAGATAAGAAAAAAAAGGCTGCATTTCGGTTTGGTCTTTCAGAATTTTAACCTGTTTCCTCAGTATACCGCCCTCGAAAACGTAAAACTTGCCTCGGAATTACTGGCAAAAGAAAGACCGGATTACAAGCGCGAAAAAAAAGAGATACTTGCGGGTATAGACGCGGGCGTACGCGAACTGCTCAAACAGATGGGCCTGTCGGACAAGCTTGATCACTACCCGCACCAACTGTCGGGAGGGCAGCAGCAGCGCGTTGCCATTGCGCGGGCTTTGGCGCTTGAACCCGACATTTTATGCTTTGACGAGCCGACAAGCGCGCTTGACCCCGAATTGACGGGAGAAGTGCTGAGAGTTATTAAAGCTTTGGCTGATAAACACACGACGATGATAATAGTGACGCATGAAATGCAGTTTGCGAAAGAGGTTTCAACCGGGGTTATATTCATGGATGACGGCGTTATTGCGGAGCAGGGGACTCCCGATGAGGTTTTCGGGAATCCGAAAAACGACAGGACAAGGCATTTTCTTGCCGGATATACCGGGTAATTGCCGGATCGGGAGAGAACGTATGCGGAGAATACAAAAATATATTGCCCCGGTTTTGATTATTTGCTTTGCCGGGTGCTTATGCTCGTGTGACAATGAAACCGGCGGAGAGTACCGAACGATCGAGACCGTGGCCCAAGACCGGCTGACGATAGCTTTTCGCAAGGGGGACAGGCTCCGCGACACTGTTACGGCCGCTTTAAAGGTCTTAGCCGACGAAGGTGTGACAGCACAAATCTCGGTTCGCTGGTTCGGACGGGATATCACCATGATAGAGGGGCGCCGCAGCGCGACGGCGGAACTCGGATATACGATAGAACCGAGGACATTCATAGCGGGCCTCTGCGCGTCAGGTCCGCCGATGAACGTCAGACAGCAGGATAAATACAGCGGCTTTGACGCTGAGCTTGCCGCGGCCGTATGCGAAAAGTTGGGGTGGGAACTCAAACTCCGGGCCGTTCTTCCCGAAAACGCCGCTGTGGAATTGGCGGCCGGAAACATTGACGCGGCGTGGGGGCTCGGCGGAGCTGATGCGGACGCATTCGATTTATCTCCGCCTTATACCGATAATCGGACCGTACTGATAGTTCCCTCCCGGTCCGGCATTAAAAAAACGGGACATCTGAACGGTAAAACGCTCGGGATAAGAAATTCGGATACCTACCTTTTGGAAACCGGCGCGGCTTTTATCTCGGGAATGGAAAAAATAAATGTCTATTTCGACTCGGGAGCGCTTTTTACCGCGCTGAACAACGGTCAGTGCGACGCTGTTTTGACCGACAGTCTCGTTCTTGCGTATTATTTGTTCGTTAACGGAAAAACATAGCGCAACCGGGAGCCGGACCCTATGCGGTCCGGCTTTTGACGTTTTCGGCTGAGACCCTTATATGCTTCGGAAGTGTATGTTTTCGGCAAATATGAAAGGATGTTATCGGTGAAAAGGCTGAACAAACGGATCGTCTTGATCTCAGCCGTCGGAGTGAGCATTGCGATCGGCTTTCTGTATGCGTGGAGCGTGGTCAGCAAGGGGCTTATCAATGAGTTGGGCTGGACCGGCAAACAGGCGTCCGTGCCGTATACCGTTTATACCGTGTTTATGGCGTTGGGTTTTTTCGCGTCGGGGCGGCTTCAGGACCGGTTAGGCCCGAGAGTGTGCGTTACGGCTTGCGCTGTAATGATGGGCGGCAGTCTGGTTTTGTGCGGCCTTTTCACAACGCCTGTTATTGTTATGCTGAGCTTCGGCGTTATTTGCGGAGTCGGAGTGGGCGCGGGCAACGCCGCGTCGCTTGCTCCCCCTTTAAAATGGTTCCCGGCCTCAAAAAAAGGCATGGTTTCGGGGGCGGTCCTCGCGGGCATCGGATTTTCGGCTGTTTTGTATTCGCCTCTCGCGGATTTTCTTACGGGCGCCGTCGGAGTCTCAAATGCATTCCTTGTTTTCGGAGCGCTCGCGTTCGCGATCATATTTCCGCTTTCTTTTAATATACACGATCCTCCGCCCGGCTATGACAGGGAAATCGGCCGCGTTGCCTCAAGCGGGGAGATCGCGCGGGCGGAAAAGGCCGAAACTCCGGCGCGGCAAACGGAAGGCCGCGATATATCTTCAAAAGAGATGCTGAAGACGTCCGGTTTTTGGCTGATGTTCGCAATATTTGCTTTTTCCTCGTCTTCGGGACTTATGATCATAGCCCATGCGGCGAAGATCGCTCAAGTGCAGGCCGGTTGGGAGGGCGGCTTCCTCCTTGTTATCGTATTAAATCTCTTTAATATGGCGGGAAGATTTTTGGGCGGCGCGATTTCGGATAAGATCGGACGGCTGCCGACGCTCAGGATCATTCTTGCTGTTCAGGCTCTGAATATGGCGTTGTTCGGGTCCTACAGCGCCGTTTTCGGGATGGCCGCGGGAATCGCGGCGGTGGGTTTTTGCTACGGGACCGTATTCGCCGTCATGCCGACCTTGACGGCGGACCTGTTCGGTCTTTTAAATTTCGGATCGAATTACGGTACCTTGTATTTGGCGTGGGGCATAGGCGGCATCATAGGCCCTATGGCCGGAGCCGTCATCTATGACGCGACTTTCGCTTATTCGGCGGCTTATATCATAGCCGGCGCGCTGAGCGCCGTGTCCCTTGTCCTCGCGTTTGCGCTGCGCAAAGCGAAGGCAGCCTGACGGCAAAGCTGCGGGCGGCGGTCATGTTTTCGCGGCTATGGAGGTTTTCCAGCGGCCGAGTTTTTCATATATGAAGCCGACCGGGACGGATGAGACGGGAGCTATCGCGCAGGCGATGAATATCCCGACCGGCCCCCAAAGGCCGTTCATAAAGATCGAAAGAGGTATCCGGACGAGGACGCAGTTTACAAATGAACTGAACAGCACGCATAAAGTATGCCCGGCGCCGATCATAAGCGAGTGGTATATCAGGAAGATCGCGTAGAAAAGCTGGGAGACTATTTCTATACGCAGATTCAAAACGGCGGGGCCTGAAACTTCGGGGTCGCTGATGAATAGAGCCACGAGCTGCGGCGCGAAGATCTCAACGACGATCACGGTGACAACAGACGTTAAAAGAGCTATCCTCATTGCGGAATAAAGAGTCTTCTTCGCCCTGTCATACAAAGAGGCGCCGAGATTTTGGGCTATCATGGCCGCCGCACCGGTGGTCAAAGACGAGATCAGCTGCATTGAAAAGTCTTTGATTTTAGTGCTTATGCCGTTCGCCGCCGAAAGAGCGACGCCGTAATCGTTCACAAGCCGGGTGACGGTAAGCCACGAGAGGCCCGCAATTGACATTTGTACGGCGCAGGGAATGCCGAGTTTCAAGATGATCAGGACTTTACCGGCCTGCATTTTGAAATATTTTTTTTCAAAGGAGAATATTTCTTTTTGCCGCGTTAGATAATGAAGCGCAAGCCCGAAGGACAGCGCCTGCGCCGCGACTGTCGCCGCGGCGGCTCCCGCCGTCCCCCACTTGAAAACTCCGATAAAGATCATATCCAAAACGACGTTGGTCACCGTCGAAGCAATTATGAAGTGAAGGGGTTTTCCTGAATTTCCCACGGCGCGCAGTATGGCGGCCAAGGCGTTGTAACCGAAAACAAAAAGAAAACCGCAGGAGCAGATCTGCAGATAAGCAAGCGACTCTTCCGGGGCGGGGGCCTTCAGCGCCGATAAAAAGAAGCGGCTGCAAACGAAAAAAACGACCGTGGAAACCGTTCCTATGCCGGCGAAAAGCGTGAAAAAAGAACCGATCGCGTACTCGAGGTTCTCTTTGTCCTTATTCCCGAAGTATTGTCCCGCGAGTATGCCGCCCCCGGTAGCTATACCTATGGCGATTTGCGTGACGATCCTTGTTATCTGCCCGGAGTTGCTGACCGCCGAAGCGCCCGCGCTCCCCAAAAAGCGGCTGACGATCAGCATATCCGCGACCCCGTAAAGCGATTGCAGTATGCTTGCGACCATTATCGGAACGGCGTATCGGATAAGCCGGGCGCTTACGCTTCCCTCTGTCAGATCCGTTCGGGCGCTTACCGCCATATCTTCACCTCTTTTGCCCGGCCCTCATATCGGTTTTACGATCCGGGATCGTAACGTATATCATAAGTGTCCTGCATCAGCCGGACGAGACGGAGTATCGCATCGTTGTACGGTGTTGAAACTCCGTGTTTTTTCCCTTCCCTGACGACGGCGCCGTTCAAAAAATCGATCTCGGTCTTTCGTTTTCTGTATGAATCGATCAGAGCCGATACATAGTGGAATGTTTTTACTCTGCTCCGGTCAAAAGGCGGTTTGCCCGTCCTGTCGATCAAATAGTCGTTGATATTCAGCTCGATTCCTTTTGCGCGGGCCACTTCGCAGGTTTCGCGGGCCACTTCGTTCATTAGCAAATAGCCGTCCTCGCGGGTCGACATATCTTCATTTGAGAGCTGCAAAAGAGCGCCCAAGCCGTTGTACATGACATTCAGGCACAGTTTGTCCCAAATAAATCTTTCGGTACTGTCGCCGCACCTCGCCGGCATTCCGCCCGCTTGCCAGAGTCTCTCAAGCTCGCCGTAAACATGCCGGTACGGCGTTTCGGGTTTTACGGGCGAAAAATCTATCCCTCCCGCGCTGTGCGGAAAACTGAGCCTGCCGCTTATCCTTCCCGGGCCGAGCAAAGCGGCGTTGGATTTTATGACTCCTGTGCCCAAACGCTCCGCTTTGAAATATTTCTCAAGAATATCCGCCGCGCCCACGCCGTTTTGCAGCGTTAAGACCGAGGTGTCCGGGCCGAAAAGCTCAGGGTTCGCCTCAACTGCCGCGGCCGTGTCATAGCATTTGACCAAAACGATCACAGCGTCGCAGACTCCGGCCTCGCTCCCGCTTGTGAAAGCGCCGTCGGGAAAAACGCGCTGTATTTCCGGGCAATCGTCCAATTCCATAACAAGGCCGGTTTCCCTTATCGCTTTCATATGCTCATCAAAGACGTCGACGAAATACACTTCGCCGCCGCCTTTCTTCAAGTGTGCCCCTATCAAAGACCCCATGGCCCCTGCGCCCAGTATGCCGATCTTCATCGCCTTTCACCTTCGATCGTATGTGTTTTCCGGTTCATGCTCAGCCTTCGAGCCGTTTTCGGACTGCGGATATGAAGCTGATGTAATCGACCGCACTCACGCCGCCGGATTCGCACAAAGCCGCGAGATCGCCGGTCATGACGCCGTCGTCAATGGTTTTTATACACGCATTTTCGAGTCTTTCGGCAAATGATACGAGCGCGCCGCCGCCGTCGATCTCCCCGCGTTTTTTCAGCGCCCCGGACCACGCGAAAAGGGTCGCCGCGGGGTTTGAGGAAGTCGTTTCGCCTTTAAGATATCTGTAATAGTGCCGGGTGACGGTGCCGTGCGCCGCCTCATATTCAAAATTTCCGTCGGGACTCACAAGAACGCTGGTCATCATGGCAAGCGAACCGAAAGCGGAGGCGAGCATATCGCTCATAACGTCGCCGTCATAGTTTTTGCAGGCCCATATAAAGCCGCCTTCCGAGCGGATAACGCGGGCGACGGCGTCGTCGATGAGAGTGTAAAAGTATTTTATGCCGAGTTTTTCGAAAAGCGGTCTGTATCCGGTCTCAAATGTTTCCTCAAAAATCGATTTGAAAGTTTGGTCGTATTCCTCGGATATGGTATCTTTGGCCGAAAACCACAGGTCCTGTTTTACGGAAGCGGCGTATTCGAAACAAGCCCGCGCGAAAGACCGGATGGAGCCGTCGGTGTTATACTGCCCCTGAATAACGCCCGGCCCGTCAAAATCAAATATCGTCCGGCGAAATTCCTTTTTATTCTCATAAGTATACAAAAGCTCCGCCCTGCCGGGGCCTGTAACTCTGTGCTCAACGTTTTTGTATACGTCGCCGTAAGCGTGGCGGGCTATGGTTATGGGTTTTTTCCAGCTGCGCACCGCGGGGCTTATGCGGCTTGTTATTATCGGGGTGCGGAACACGGTCCCGTCCAATATGCCGCGTATCGTGGCGTTCGGGCTTTTCCACATTTGCTTCAGCTTATATTCTTCAACGCGCCCGGCGTTCGGGGTTATCGTCGCGCACTTGACCCCCACCCGGTGCTTTTTTATCGCTTCCGCGGCGTCTTTTGTGACTTTGTCGCCGGTCTTGTCCCTGTTCGGCAGGCCCAAGTCGTAATAATCCGTTTTGAGTTCGACATAAGGCGTGATGAGTTCGCTTATTATGACCTGTCGGAGGACCCTTGTCATCTCATCTCCGTCCATATCGACTATGGGGTTTTGCATTATTATTCCGCCCAATTTCGAGTTCTCCTTTATTTGCGGCGTCGGGCCGCGTAATAATTCATAAGGCAGCCGGCCGCTAAAATACGCCGCTCCTCCTCCGTGAGCTCCGGAAGATAAAAAACGATATCGCGCACAGCGCCGCCCGAGATCGTTTTTGCGGGGATTTCGGCCGCGCCGGATAAAACGGCAGAGCGTATGCCGGGGATATAGATATGATCGCCGGGCAGATGATCAAAGCCGTTTTCTCTTGCCGTCGTGAAGGGCAGTATGCCCCAGTTGATACAGTTGGATCGGTAGCGTTTTGTCGCGTACTCGAAGCAGATATTGGCGCAGCCTCCGAGTATCCTCTGGCAGGAGGCGGCCTGTTCCCGCGCCGAGCCGTCTCCCGGCTTTTCGGCGAAGATGCACGAACCGAGCCGGGCGCTTTTTATGTCTTCTCCGGACAATTCCGGCAGATCGTATATAGATCGCAGCTTTTCGGAAACAATTCCGGCCGAGCGCTCCTTTTCCTCGGTTTGGATCCTCTCCGCGCGGCCGACGTACTCGGGGTCTTTGCGGGAAAGGGTGAACGAAGCCAGTTTCCGGGGGTTGGAACGGTATGACGAAGCGTCGCCTGACGGAATCAGCTCGTCGGTGGTCGTGACGGGGTCGTGTATGACGCAGGCGAGTTCGAGCAGCAGATTTTCGGGCAGATCGGGGATATCCGGCCACAGGGTTATGTTAGGGCCGAAGCGCAGCGAGGCTTTGGGGTCGGCTTTCCCGAAACCGTCGTACACTCTTTTGTCATATATTTCTTTGTCAAAAGCATAAGGCCGGCGCTCCGGCGTCTTATATTCGATTTCGGCCGCCGAGGTCAATATACCGCGGTTTCGGGCGCTCGCGGCAATTGAGCGGGCGTCCGCTAACATTACGGCGGCGATTTGGCCGTCGGCGGGTTTGGAGCCTTCGCGGTTGGGGAAATTTCTTGTGGTATGCCGGAGGGACAGAGCGTTGTTTGAGGGGACGTCGCCGGCGCCGAAGCAGGGGCCGCAAAAACACGGTTTAAAAACGGCGCCCGCGGCTGTAAGCTTTTGCATTGCGCCGCTTTTTATGAGTTCGTTCAAGACCGGAACGCCGGAGGGATATACGGACAAAGAAAAATAACCGCTGCCTGTATCATGCCCGTTTAAAACGGCCGCCGCCTCCTCAATATTGTCAAACATGCCTCCGGCGCAGCCCGCTATGATACCTTGATCCGTCTGCAGCCTACCGTTTGTGATCTTGTTTGTCAGTTCGATCTCAGCTATGCCTTCCGATTGCTCATAAGCGCGTTTTTCCGCCTCCCGGAGTATGTCGCCCGGGTTTTTTATCAGCTCCGCCAAGGTATAGGCCTCGGACGGATGGAAAGGCAGGGCGGCCATAGGCTCGATCTTTGAGAGGTCAATGGTGATCATGCAGTCGTAATACGCGCCGTTTTTGGGCTCTGTTTTTCTGTATTCATCTTCTCTGCCGTGGGCCGCGAGCCATTCGCGCACTTTTTCGTCCGTCTCCCAAACGGAGCTTAAACAGGCTGTTTCCGTTGTCATTACGTCGATCCCGAACCGGTAATCGATGGGCAGAGCTTTAACGCCGGGACCGGCAAATTCCAATATTTTGTTTTTCACGAATGAGTTTTTATATACTGCCCCGCACAGAGCGACAGCGACGTCGTGCGGCCCCACTCCCCGGCTCGGGGAACCCGTCAAATATACCAAAACCACTTCCGGCACTGTCGTGTCGTAAGTTTCCCCGAGCAGCTGCTTTACGATTTCCGGGCCGCCCTCGCCTATGCCCATGGTTCCCAAGGGGCCGTAGCGGGTGTGGCTGTCGGAGCCCAATATCATTTTGCCGCAGCTGGCCATCATTTCCCGGGCGTATTGATGTATGACGCAGAGGTTCGCGGGAACGTATATCCCGCCGTATTTGACGGCCGCGGACAGGCCGAAAACATGGTCGTCCTCGTTTATCGTGCCGCCGACGGCGCAAAGGCTGTTATGGCAGTTGGTCAGAACATAGGGAAGGGGAAAGCGCTCCAACCCGGAAGCCGCGGCCGTTTGGATTATCCCGACGTAAGTGATGTCGTGGGAAATAAGGCTGTCGAATTTCAATTCGAGCCGGGACATGCCGGCGGATGTGTTGTGCGCTTTCAGTATCGGGTAAGATATCGTCTTCTCGCGGCCGGCTTCGCGGGAATCCCCCGCTTCGGGCCGGGGCTTGCCGTCCTGCCAAAAAACGCCGGCGGGATTTAATTGTATCATATGGGATATTCCGCTCCTTGTTTGCTTTTTGCGGTCAGTATACCGGATTTGCGCGGGGTAATCAATCATCCGGGATTTTCCGCCTCATTGTCCCGCAATTTCCGGCCGATTCGAAGAAACAAGACCCGGGGTATTCCCCGGGCCTTGTATTTGCTGTTGGTTTGGTTTGTGCTGAGAGTTGCTCGTTTAGGGAATCATGAAGATCAATACCACTTTAGCTGTGACGCTGTCGGGATAGGTGTCGCCCTTAGGCACTACTATGATCGAGTTGATATCCGGGCGGGCTTCGCGGATGTTTCCTTCATGGAGCTGGCGCTGAGGTCCGGTCAC
>Ga0082212_10005628_pt1 | contig 17022 bp, 10 predicted proteins | sample TergutNt197P3_FD_71548 | JGI IMG/M metagenome (GOLD analysis project Ga0082212, IMG submission 71548) | Neocapritermes taracua P3 segment gut microbial communities from Petit-Saut dam, French Guiana - Nt197 P3 | ecosystem: Host-associated > Arthropoda: Insects > Digestive system > Gut ... | reverse complement strand
TGGGCGTCTATGAGGATAAAGGCTTCTTTGATCGACTGAAGCGCCATTCCCGTTGCTTTTGGCAGAATGTCGAACAAATCGTACTTAATAATGCATATGCCGAACAAAATGCTTGTAACGGAGACTGCCACCGGTATGTATTCAGCAGCGTCCGGGATGCCGAGCGCCGGAGCGGTGAAGGAGTAGAACAGCGGGTAGATCATTCCGACCCCGAGGATGGTGAGTTTTACCCGGTTCCTCTTGTCCCACACTACGTATCTGTATATCAGTATGCCCATTGAAGCAAGGATACCGACAGCTGAGTATGCAAGATCCAGGACCGCCATCGGCCCCTCCTCTACGGCTAGATGGTGAAACCCTGTCGCAGTGCTGAGCTCAAAAGAGGTATAGTACAGCGTGTGGCTATCCGACGTCCACACAAGTAAGAGGATCGCAAGTGAGATGCAAAGCATAACGGCTTTGAAAACCTTGTATATTTTCACCTCGCAGTAGGCGGCAACGAAAATGAGGTTAGTCAGGCCAAGGAAAGGCGCGCCAATGTATTGGACTTTTCTTGCCATAAAAGCTGCGTCCGTTGAATACGCGCTGAGTTCCAGCAACTGGCCCAGATAATAAAAAGCCATTGTGATCAAGACAGCTAAAAAATGGGTCTTGATCTTGCTTTCGCAGCGGATCTGCGTGTAGATCCCCAAAAACAACAGTATCCCGATAGATATTATTATATAGCCCTGCAGCATTTCGTTTTGCATTATGGTCACACTTCCTTTTAGCGCAGGATTTGAGTATTAGCTTACACGTGCGTTAAAAGTGTGTCAAGCAAAAAGTTCTCAGGCAACTTCAAGAAGATGGCAAGCATTAATGACTCCTGTTTGCTGCGCATCCGAATGGTTGCTTAGCCAGTGGCACGAATGAGCATCGCGCTAGCTGATAGCTTCGCTGAGTTCTTCGATTTTGCGCAGAACCCGCTCGGCTTCGTCGCCTTCAAGGATCACCGGCTGGTAGTTGTTGCGGGATTTTACTGATGATATCGAGCAAGGGATGATGTTCACGGACGTCTCCGTCAGCTCACCGTCAGTGAACACAAAAGTCTGCTGGAAAATCATTGTGTCTTTATCGTCGGGATTTACGTTTGAGCCGAAGCAGAAATTGCCGAGGCTGTATACGATATTCTTGCCATTGTGCTCCTCAATACCCTGAAGCACATGCGGATGCGAGGCGAGCACAAGGTCGGCGCCGGCGTCTATTGTATGGCGGGCCAGGTCTTTCTGGTATGCAGATGGGTAATAAACCCTTTCGAGCCCCCAGTGATAATAAGCTATGACAATATCCGCGCCGTCGTCGCGCAGTTTTTGAATGACTTCCGCTATTTTGCTCTTGGCCGCTTTGGTACTCTCCCAGTATGTGTACCCGAACAGGCCTATTTTTATGCCCTTGACCTCCACGATGGGCGTATACTCGTTGCCGAAATACCCGATCCCAGCCTCTTCCAGCACCGCGATCGTCTCGTCGTATCCTCTTCTCAGGTAGTCCATCGAGTGATTGTTGGCGATGGTGACGACGTCCACACCGCTTGATGTAAACACTTCGACCAGTTCAGGCGGCGCCCTGAGAATGAAAGTCCTGCCTGCGTTTTCGCCATGCTCCGCGAATGTGCCCTCCATGTTTACGATCGTCAGGTCGTCCGCTTCGAAAATATGCGCCACATTTTTCAGGAAGTACGTATAATCGTCTTCCTGCTTCTGCAGTTCTCGCATAAAGCCGTTTGGGCCGTTGCGCAGGTCGCCGCCCAGCGCGCAGTCGCCCGCGGCAGAAATCGTGATTTCTATGATTTCGGGGCCGGTTTCCTCCGGCTCGGCGGGTTCAGGCTCTTCCGGCTCAAGCGCAGCCTCGTCCGGCTCATCCGGCATTGTTTCATCTGCCCCGGGCGCTGCGGCTGAAGGGTCGCCGTGGTCTGAAAACACTTCGCCCGGCACGTATTCCGGCTGATAAACGGACTCATCGTGTACATACGGCGCCGGCGCCGCCTCGCCCGCGTCGCTCCCGCCGGTTTGCGCATCGGCAGAAGGAGTGTTCGAATTAGCCGAACACCCATTCAAAAGCAATATTATAACTAGAAATATCAGTACGCTTCTTCTCACTATTTCCTATTTCCTATTTCCTACGCGCCATGCGCGTCACCCCTGACCCCTGAGCCCTAACCTTCTTCATCCGTCATGCCAAAATCGATTATTCCGTCGCTGTCCCTGTCGTCGCCGGGGAACATCGATAGGATGCCTTCCTCCGCCGAGTACATCACGCCGTATATATTGAGGTCTTTGTCGAACTCGACAACGTACATTGAGTCGGCGAGGTCAGCCAGTTTCCTCACTGTTGCCGTGTACTGCTCGTCTTTCGGGAACTGCCGCTGCCCGCCTCCCGGGGCTCCGGGCGTATGTGTGAACAGGTGGAACTGCCCGTCAAAGTCAAGGATATACATGAAGTCGTTCTTAGAGCGCGCGACGACCATCTTCCCTTCCGCAAGCTCCTGCAGCAACCGCTCTCCATCCTTGGGTATCACATCTAAACTTATTTCGTCCATGTGTTTTTCGCCTTTCCAGTATAGCTATAACAGGATTCCTAATCGTCATCAGGCGGTTGCTGCCATCCGCCGGCGGGGGGCTGCTGTGATCCTGCGGGCGGCGGGCCGCCGACCGGAGGATACGGGCCGTTATCGCCCGGGCGCTGGTTTCCGAACGGGGTCTTGAGGCGATAGCGGCTGCGCTTTATCAGCCTTCTGATGAAGAGCACAGCAGCGACGATTATCACTGCCCAAATCGCGATTATTAAGATATTGACGATGAGCCATTTTAGCAAGTTTTTAAAGAAATCGATTATGGACTTCACCGTGCTGCTGAACCCGTCGCCTATCTGCTGCCAGTACGTCCTTTGCAGCGGCGGCGCGATTTCCGACAGCTCGGCCACTTCCTCAATATATATCGTCAGCGTGCTGTAGTCAACCTGATTCTGCCAACCGCGCAGCGTGGTCGTCATAGATTCTATGCTATAGCGCACTTCCGCCAGACGCGACTCAATTTCAAGCATTTCCTCAACTGTCTCACATTTGCCGAGCATAGCGAGCAGCCGCTCTTCCTGTATCCTGTAAGAGGACAGCCTCGATTCCATATCATAGAACTGCGACGTGATGTTCTGCGCCATGCTGTTTCTCGAAATGACATTACCCAAAGCGCTCAGGCTGTCGATCATCTCCGCGAGACGCTTCACAGGCACGCGCAGAGTAAAATGCGCCGTCCTGTAAGTTTGCCAGTTGTAATAAGACTGGCTGTAAGTCCTCCCGCCGATGTAGGAGTCTTCTATAAATGCGCCGTTGAACCCCATTAGGTCGTAAAGCTTGTCTATCGTCTCATCAAACTCGATAGTTTCAACGTTTGCGCTTGCCGTGTATATGATTTTTTCCGCAAGTCCGTCTCCCGCGCCCGACGATGCTATTTGCTTTGCAACAGTTTCTCCGCCGGAGCCGCTGCTAGTGTTGTTACCCGAGCCTCTGTCATCACCGGGTATGCTCATAACTTCGCCTGCGTAATCCTGTTCATAGGAATAATCCTTGTCAATTCCATACTCTTCGTACATCATTGTCGAAGACGGGGACGAAGAAGCCATTGGAGCTGAACCGTTGTAACTCCATGACGAGCCGGATGACCCGCTAGAATCGTAGCTTTTTGAGCTGCCGCAAGCCGCCAGCAGCATCACTGCCATGAGCGCTGCCAACAGGATCGCAATAGTTTTTTTCATTTTTATCACTCCTCAAAATAATCTATGCTAATTAAGACGTAAAAAAAAGGAGTTTGTTCCCAGGCGCGAGTATTCTCACTTCTCACTAGCCACTAGCCACTAGCCACTAGCCACTCGTATGACCCCTGACCCCTGACCCCTGTGCCCTAATATTTCACATTGCTGCCTGCGACCGCAGGAACGCCGGCGCGCACGAGTAAATCAGTCAGTTGGAGCAGGCGGGGTTCCCATTCCGCGCGCTCCGGGGCTGCGAAATCTTCGCCCATGGGGTATGGTTGGTTCAGGCTTTCGTATTTATCCGTACCCAACTTGCGGTACGGCAGCAGCTGCAGTTGGATCACCTTATTATGCAGCACATTTCGCACAAATTCTCCTGTCGCGAGGATGTTGGCGTCATCGTCATTATGCCCCGGCACGACAGGGATCCGTATTATCAGCTTTTTTCCGAGCTCAACCGTGCGCCTGATATTATCCAGAATCAGCTCGTTGCCGACGCCCGTATACTTTTTATGTTTAGCCGGGTCCATATGCTTGATATCCGTTATGACCATATCTGAAAACTCATACACCGCCTCCATATGCTCCCCTTTGCAATGCAGCGCGGACTCCACGCATGTATGGATATAACTCTGCTTACAGGCTTTGAGCAAATCGCGCGCAAACTCCCACTGCAACATCACTTCCCCGCCGGAGAGCGTTACGCCGCCACCGGATTTGCGGTAGAGGCTTCTGTCGGCGGCGATGGTCTGGAGCAGATCATCGACTGTTTTCCAGCCGCCCCAGATGATGATCGCGGAAGCCGGGCAAGCGTCGGCGCAGGCAGTGCAGCCGTCCGGGGCGTCCGGGGCATCCGGGGCGTCCGGGGCGTCCGGGGCGTCCGGGGCGTTCCGGGCGTCCGGGAATAAGGCGCTGCACTGCCTGCGCTCAGCGGAGTTTATTTTGTTATTGATAAACTGCAGCGGCGGGCTTTTATGGGGGCTATTTTGCGGGCATGCATCGAGGCATAACGAGCATTTGCCGAGCCCGATGCATTTTTCACCATAAAAGCCGAGCTGACGCTTGGACGAAACGCTCTCCGGGTTGCTGCACCATTTGCAGCGTAGCGGGCAGCCTTTGAAAAACACCTCTGTCCGTATCCCCGGCCCGTCATGTATCGTAAACCGCTGTATATTGAAAATCAGCCCTTTGCTTTCCATTATCCTACTTATGAGTCCCAATCTCCGTCATTGCGGGCTTGACCCGCAATCTCATATGAGGCATATTTCGTTCCATTCTGGGTTCTCTTTATCTACAAGCTCATTTTTCCAATCTCTCTTCCAGTTCTTTAGTTGCTTTTCTCTTGCAATAGCATATCTAATATCACCAAATGCTTCGTAATATACCAGTTTTTTACAGTTATAAGCATAAGTAAAACTGTCTTTATCCGTTGAGTTTTTATGTTCCCATATTCTTTTTTCCAAGTTGCTTGTAACGCCAATATAAAGAGTCGTGTTGTACTTGTTAGTCATAAAGTATACAAAGCTATACATTGACTGTCTCCCGGCATTGACTGAGATTGCGGGTCAAGCCCGCAATGACGGTTACGAGTGCTCACCATAGAATAGGAAAACACTCAGTCGAACGAGAGCTCGGTGCGGCCGATGATGTCGTCCTGAAGCTCTTTGTTGAGTTCTACGAAGTAGGCGCTGTAGCCGGCTATACGCACAAGGAGGTCGCGGTGGTCCTGCGGGCTCTTCTGCGCCGCCAGCAACGTCTCCTTGCCCGCTACGGTGAACTGGCTCTCGATGCCCTTGCGCTGCACGAACTCCTCGATGAGCGCGATCAGGTTGTCGCGGCCGACCTCACCCATGAGAGCCGAAGGCGAAAACTTCCAGTTGAGCAGCGTGCCGTTCGTCACGCGCGTATGGTCGAGCCGCGTCACTGAGCGGCAGATGGCGCCGGGGCCGCATACGTCGTGCGAGCCGACATGCGTATGCACAGCTCCGACGCAGTCGGAGATCGGCTCGTACGCGACGCGGCCGTCGACCGAGGCCCACTGGCTCATGCCGAGGTCGACGTTAGCGACGGATGAGTAGGCCCCCGGCGTGAACTCGCCGCCGCGCATAGTAGGCCTGCGCTCGAGATGCTTGCAATACGTCGAAAGCCCGAACGCCGCCAGCTCGTCTGCGTAAAGATCGTCGTTACCGTAATGATGCACCTTGTCGCTGTTGACATACGCAAGCAGCGGCTCATGCCCGACCCAGTTCGCCTTTATCGCGTCGAGCAGCTCCTTGCCGCTGACCTTCTTCTCTTCAAAAACAAGCTGCTTGATAGTCGACAGCCCGTCCCCCACCGTGCCGATCCCGACAGCCTGCGGGCCGGTGAAGTTGCGTTTCGCGCCGCCCGCGGATATATCCACACCTTTTTCGATGCAGTCGTCCATGACGTTCGAGAGCAGCGGCAGAGGCTTCAGCCTCTGCTGCGAGGCGTCAAGCGCGTTGAGCACCGTCACCATTTTGTCGCACCAGTACTTCATTTGCCTGTCATACGCATCCTTGACCTGCTCGAATGAAGTGAACGCCTCGAGGCTGCCCGTTTGTATCCCGAGCCGCTTGCCGGCCCCAGCGCAAATCCAGTAACGCGGGCAGCCCACGCTGCACTCGGCGCAGCGCCCGTCGTTGATTGCAAGTTCGAGGACTTTCGCAATGTTGAAGTACCCCGCGTCCTTCCAGCCGTACTCCTCTCCGGGCACGTCCGGCTCCACACATCCGACAACATGATAGTCGCGAGCCTCTTCCAATGTCCTGCCGGTGGCAAGCATGCCCGGAATGGTCGCGTCGTCGTTGAAAATCTTCGGCTCGCCTGTACCCAGGCGAATGAGGTTCGCCGTCTTCACTTTCAGCTCCCACGGAGTAGCGGCATGGAAGCGCACGGCGATCCACGGGTTCACGATGCGGGTGTGGGCATGGGCGTCAAGGAACATGAATGTGAGGTCGTTCGTTCCGTCGGTACCGTCGCGCGCCACCCCGCCGAGAGTCAAGCACGGCCCGCCTACACCGCCGTTGCCGAATATCGCCACGGCTTTGTGGTCGCGCAGCTTGTTCATATCCCAAATCTTAATCATGAAGTTCTCTATGAGTTCCTGTATCTCTTCGCGCGTAGCTGTTCCGGCCTCGATATCGCGCCTGTAGAACGGGTACATATACTGGTCGAAGCGCCCGTATGAAATGGAGTGTCCGTTCGATTCCATAAGGACCATTGCGTTTGCTATGTGGACCATTTGTATCGCTTCCCGGAATGTGCGCGGGGCGTTCGAGGAAATCCACTTGCAGCTCTCCGCGATAGTTTTCAGCTCTTTCTTGCGCTGCGGGTCTTTTTCCTTTTTCGCCATCGACGCGGCCAGCTCCGAATGCCGCATGATATAGTCCGTGCAGGCGCCGTTCGCGATAAGCGCCGCTTTGTAGAAAATCTCCTTTTTGAAGCCCTCAGGGTCGCTGCGGTCTATTCCGTTCATCTTTACAGCGATGCGCTCCCTGACCGCGCCGTACCCTTCCTGAAGGACTGTCCTGTAGTTAATGCCAAGATGACCCGGCCCGCACATGACATACGCAATGTTTGAGAAGAGCTTCTTCCCCGCGTGCGAACCTTTCAGTTCTTCGTCGGTGAGCATCGCCAGCGCAGCGTCTTCAATGGTACCGCCTCGCCAAAAGTCCTGTATTGATTCCAGCTTCTCCTGATCCTCTTGCGTAAAGCTGAAATAGTCATGCGTGCGGTTCTCGCTGTAGTCCATCAGGCCGTTTTTCATCTCGCCGACGATCCAGTCTACGCCGAACTCCGGGAATACAGGCCCCGCTTTGTTGTCGCAGCCCAGTGTTCCAACTATCAGCTCGTCGTCATATATTCGGATAGGGCAGTTATGAAGATGGTTCGCCATCGCATATGCGCACTTGATTATCTGCGGCTCCGCCTGATGCTTGCGGTAGGCCTCTGTGACAAGCATTGCCCTGTCTACCGAAACAGCGCCGTTCGTCGACTTCGACGTCCTGCTCAATATCCTGTTTATCCGCGGGAACGGCGAAGGGTCTATTGCGTTGCCGGAAACCCCTACCCCCCATTCCCTGTCATACGGCTCGACCTTAAGAGGCTCAACCTTTTCGGCGGTGTTGTAAGCGTCAATGTTTTTTACAGAAGCACTCATATTCTTTTCCTCCAGATACGCAGAATACCAAGCCCAAGCAGCGCGAAGCCTGACAAGAGCAGCAGCGGCATCAGAACTGCTATTACAGGCGTCCTGCCTGTCTGCGGCAGGTCTGACGGCGGGTCTTCAAACACGGCCTCCTCTTCCTCTTCCCAGGGGAAGTCGCCCAGCGGCACCATATCGTCAAAAATCCACATCTCCTCGTCTTCATCCCAGTACCAGGCGCCAAGCGGCACCCCGTCCTCGTCGAACTCGATGTAGCAGTCAAGGTCGTCATCCCAGACCAGCGTGTCTCCGGGCGCGATCCCTATCCAGCCGCCAGTGTTCTCGTCGAAATACCATCTTGAAAGCGGTATATCGCCGTCAAACTCGATGTAGCTCCCGTCATCTGTTTCAACGACAGGGTGCTCAGGATCGGAAGGCGGCGCAGGCGGAGGGGTTTCGCCCGGCTCTTCTGTTTCACCGGGGAAATCGACGTCCGGCGGCGGTCTGTCGTCATCGTCGTCGTCATCATCGTCGTAGTTGCCGCCGCGATCGTCATCGTCATCATCATCATCATCATCGTCGTCGCCGTCGGTCACTCCCGGCACATCGGGCACTTCAGGCTCCGGCGGAGGAGGCGGAGGCGGGGGCGGCGGAGGAGGAGGCGGCGGCGGATAATACGGCGGCGGCACTTCATCCGGCGGCGGCGTATATGTGTTGACGAACACAGGGAGTTCGCCTTCCTCGAGGCCTATGTATTCCACAGACGCGTCCAACTCGTCTCCCTGCAGCTCTACTTTGATCGTCACATTGTACTCAGCGCCGTCTATGACCCAGTTACTATCCTCCGGCGATATTTCCTTTATCGAATAATTGTATGTTCCGGCCCTGCTGAAACTGATGCTGCCGAGCGTTATCCCGCCGTCGGCGCCGTTGGCGGCCCTGGTACCGTACACCTCCGCGCCTGTCTCGTCAAAGACCGCGAACCAGAACTCGCCTCCGGCAAGCTCCGGCGCGCTCCCGGCCTCGCCTTCGTCCCCGTCTTCGCTGTCATTTTCTGAAACGACTGATTTTTGCGCCTCAAGTATGACTGAAACCGGAGATATCGTCAATGTGTTTTTGACCGTGAAAACGTAGTCGCCGGGATACAGAATATCGTATTCACCGTCTGCTTCGCTGTACTGCGCAGCATAGTAATCCGGCACTGTCTCCCTTATCCTGTAGTGGTACGGCGCGATGTCCGGGAACGGCGTCCACCCCGCCTCTCCCGGCGAAGCTGTTTGAGGCACGGTGTAATACTCAGGAACATTCCCAAACGACCATTTCCACGAGTCGCCCGCAGTGACTGTCAGCCTTTTATACTCGGCATAATCCTCGTCTATCCCCTTACCCTCGCCGTTGAGGCCCCGGCGCCGCTCCAGAATAAGCACGATGCCGGACGGGCGTACCCCCGCGGCGTCGTTATTATCATCCCATACTTTCGTTCCGCTAATATCTGTTCCGAGCGTATTTATCACATTCCAGCCGTCATAATCGACGCTGTAGCGCTGAGCATATTTATCATCCATCAGTTCCCGCACAGTGTACACATACTTGTGCTGGTCTGTTTGCGAATAGATGGGCAGATTATTGAAAACGTACTCCCTTGTGTAGCTTGAAATATTTATCGGAGCAGCGCCGAAGTCTATACCGTCGCGCAGCAGTTGTATCCTCACGGGGGAGACCGGAGCGCCGCCGATGATTTGGATGTCGGCGTCCGTCGGCCGCGTCTGCAGCGCAGGATCGTCGCTCACCCCTCCGTCGACCCATGTTTTAAGGCCTGAAAGGCTCGTGACGCCGGGCAGCAGCGTATTCGTCACCGTGAACCCGGTGAGGTTCCCGCCCGCTGTGGCATTGCGCGTGATAACGCTGCTGTACCTCGCCCCGGCCTTGTACTCCCCGACGACCTCTTCTACAGTATAATTATACGGGAGGAAGTTCGGGTCGTACTTGTCAAGCCCGGTGAAGCTGCCGCGCCAGCCTCCGGCAGCGCTCAGCTGTATCGACGCCTGCTTGACATTGTTCCGGTACAGCTCGATCTCAATAGACGGCGGGCGGGTGCCGTCGGCGTTATTTGCGTCATTCCACTCTTTTTGCACGCTGATATCTATCTTTCCGCCGCTTGCCACAGAGTTGATGATGTCAAACCCTTTTGAGTTTTCCTCGATGCGCTTCGTGTACCCTGCCGGAATGCTGACTTCGTCCACTGTGTAGGCTATCCTGCTCCCGCTGTCGTCGTACATGCGCAGGCCGGAAAAGCTGCCTTCCCAGTTGTTGTCCGCGGATAGATCTATCGTTTCCCCTGCCGCCGCAATGCCGTTGCTATACAGCTGGACCCTGATATACTCGGGGCGCGGCGCTATGACGCTGACTTCCTCCTCCGGCAGCCCGTTGTTGTTCCATATCTTTCTGACGCTGACCTGCGTTTTGATATCCGGGCTGAGCGTGTTGGTTATGACCGGTCCGCCTGCCGCCGAGTTGTCGACGCTGCTCGTATATATCGAACTTCCCGGCAGAGCTTCATCGACAGTGTATACGAACTTCCTGTAATCATTGCCTATGTCGTATACCGGCAGGCCGCTGAAAACTATCTCCCACTCGTCCGACCCGGTATAGCTGTTGGCTGTCACTGTTACGGGATTGCCATAAGCCGCGCCGTCCTGATACAGCTGCACCGTAATGCTCGCGGGGCGGGTATTGTCTGCGTTGCTGCCGTCGCGCCACTGTTTTGTCACTTTGACAGACGACGTTCCCGCGAGCAGCGTGTTGGTGACGTCGATGTTGACTGTGGCTATGAGCATGTCGTCTTCGGAGTCATGCTCGATTTCCCCTATTGCATATGCTGCGGAATACCCGGGCGGCACGGTCTCCTGCACCGAATACTGGAATGGCTGCGTTTCGTCGTCGTCCAGGTACATCGGCAAGTCGGAAAAACTGCCGCGCCAATTGTTTGCAGCGGACAGATCCAGCGTCTTCCCGTCCATCGCGGCGCCGTTCTGGAAAAGCTGCACCTTTATGCTTGCCGGGCGTACATCGTTTGCGTTGTCTCCGTCCGCCCATATTTTTCTCACATTGACATGCGTGACGGCTTCCAGAAATGCCATCGTATTGGTTATTTCATAGGAAATAGCGCCGTCCTCGTCGCCGTTTCCTTCCGGCGTTCTTTTGTAGCTTGTTTCATACCCCGCGACCGGGCTCTCCGCGACCGTGTAGGCGTAGGCATTCCCGCTGGGGTCGTATTTTGGAAGGTTTTCAAACTTGTAAACAACGCCCCAATCCTCGCTTGTCAAACCGCCGGACACCAGCACCGGGCCATTATACGGCGGCGCTCCGTAAGGCGCTCCGTTCTGATACAGGCGCAGCGTGATATCCGCGAGGCTCGTGGGGCTTGCGGCGTTCACGTTACGCGTGTGGAACTCATTGTTATGGTCATCCCATGTTTTTGCGACCTCAATATCCACCGTCACCTTCGAAAAGTCGAAAGTGTTGATGATAGTGAAGCTGCCGGCCCCGTTTTGCACAATGTTAGGCGGGTAGACATACGGCGACGACGCGTCTTTCACCTCGCTGACGGAATACTCGAACTTTTTCAAGGCGCCGCCGTCGTATTCATACTGCGGCAGCCCGGTGAATGTATATTTCCACTCGCCGTCTTCCGGCGCGATCTCCACAGGGTCTTTATACGCATCGGGATCGTAATTCCCGTCTTCATCATATGCGCCGCCTGCGTATGGGGCGCCGTCTCTAAGCAGCGCTACCGCAACGCTTGACGGGCGGTTGTCCGCCTCCCCGTGGTCGACCCATTCCTTTGTCACCGCCACTTCCGTAAGCGGCAGTTTTTCAAGCGTGTTCGTGATCTCCCAAATATTCCCGCCGTCTGCGGGCGCTTTGACGGCCACGCTGTAGTCCGCCGATACGTCCGCTTCGTCAACGCTGTACTTATACAGATACCCGGTCTCAGGGTCGTACTTAGGCAGGTCGGAAAACGCGAACTCCCATGTATCGGCCGTTGTGCTTCCCGCAAGCTTTCTTTGCGAGCCGTAAGGCTGCGGCGTACCGTACGCTGTCGGGGGATTGTCGAGCGCTGCGGACTGGTATAGCTGCAGCGTTATCTCCTGCGGCCGTTTGCCCAGCACGTTGCCTGCGTCATGCCATGTCTTGACGACGCTGACGCCCGTGATGTTCACCGCAAGCACTACTTCCGCAAAGTCGTAGTCGTCCTTATCCCTGCATTTGCCTGTAGTTGCGTCTATCTCCCTGCCGTTTTCGTCTATCTCGTTGTCTTTTTCATTGCGGCGGCTCCAGTTCTGCCTCCTGAAGTCATCGCTGAAAGTAGAATCTACATCCTCAACTACAGAGCCCGGGCCCCCGCCCGCGTCATCTCTTATTTCCAAAACCTCGGCGGCGTTCCTGTAGTCGGACTGCCCGGCTTTCACCGTCAGCACGACGTCCACAGTCTCGCTGGACCCGTATCCCGCCAGCAGGATAGGCCCCCCGGTGTACTTTAGCGTAATGCTTGCGACGTCCGCCATCCACCAGGGCGTTCCCCCGGAGTGCAGCGCCCACTGCGGATTATCCGCGGCGTCAAACTCATATCCTGCCGGGATATAGTCGACAAGTTCCGTCACCCATGTGGGGTTGTATGTCTGGTTGACGACCCTTATCGTGAATGTCACTTTGTCTCCGGGGTTGACTACAGGGATGTCCTCCGGCGCTATCGTGCCAAGCGGCTCCGGATACAGCTCGGGCGGCGGGGCGGGCTCAAACGCCGCTTCCGTCATCGACACCCACTTGCGCAGCGCGACGTCGTACACGAGCGCGCTGTCATGCTCGATCCTGTTGCCGAACAGCGCGATAAGCTGGCGCTGCTGGTCGATATGCTGGTAGTTGGTAAGGGCTGTCGAAAACGCGCCCCTGATAAACATAACGCCCGTTACATAAACGTCGTCCAGTTCGCCGGCGACAATGCCGTCGACTTTTGCAGTATAACGGTTTACATATATTTTACCGCCCTCCGGCCTTTCAACGTCTGCGATAATGTCTTCCGCGACGTCCCTGTACGACTTGCCGCCCTGCCCGGGGATCGCATCGTCATACCAGCCGTTGTCGTCGCCCGTACCGGTGCCTTCGACCCGCAGTACTGTCGCTCCTGCCGGAATGTTGTTTTGATAGTCCGGCCACCGGTCCGCGAACCCGGCGTTGCCGTCCACTTCGAGGATCAGGTTCCACAATACTATTTGCGCGAGCGCTTTGCCCTTCTTTGTCTCAAGGCCGGGTGTGCTGCCTTCCGCGCAAATTTCATTGATATAGTCGAACGCGGCGATGATATAGTACATCTCGCCGTCGTCGAAGTTATGGTTCATGTCGTCGAAAATATAGTCGTACCACACGTTATGCGCGCCAAGATCCGCGCAGTAGGAGTCGATTTGCGTGCCGTCGGGCATTGTCACGATGAAGCGCTCGGTCGTGAGCGCCTGCCCGCTGTTGTCAGGCTTTGTGCCGGATACTTCATACTCTTTCCACTCGCCCGCCGTTTCGTCGTAGTACTGGAATATCAGCTTGAGCCCCAGGGCGTAGCCGCCGGACCAGTCCACCCTGTAGTTTTCATCGGCGTTCTTCTTCCCGAGCGAGCTCATTATGCCGTTCGGGCCGATGTACAAATACTGCAGCTCGGCCTCCGCAAGAGTCAGGGCCGCTTTGCCCGTCAGCTCCTCCTTGACCGCATACCACCCCGACTGATCGATGCCGGTGAAAATGATTTTCCCTTTCGCGGTCATCGTCGTCGTCCTCGGCGCTGCTCCGCCCTCGTCCAGCCCGGCATTCGGGGAGTCCACCGGATAGAGCTTGTATTGCATGTCGGGATAAATGTCGCCGAACAGCGCAAAGTCCGTGATTGGTTTCCCGTTCAATGTTTTGTCTATAGAGATCGCGACAGGCGTAATTGCCTGCCTGTTCGCGGCAAACACGCCATAACCAAGATATCCGATAACTAACAGCAAGATGACCGACGCCGCCAATACAACGCTCTTCTCCCTGTCGGACATGGAGGTCTTAATCAACTTCTTGATCCTATTCACTTCAAATACCTCCTTAGTAAGACTAATGCCTCAGGGCAACTTACTTGCCAACACTCGCTGTGCCCTATACCTCAGTTTACCAGAAAACATAACAAATTGCACGTGTTTCTTTAGTAGTAGAAGTACGCACGGGAGCCTGTAGCCGGCGTCCAAATTGCATTTTGACAGCTTTCGTTTATTATTGACATAAAACCTTTTAGTCTGTATATTAGTGAGGCTCATGTAATTGTTCAGAGGGCATTCGGGAAAATGATTTTTTAGAGCGGTGTTGAGGCTGGAGGCGGCCGCCACAGCTGCACTGTCACGTATTGAGTTAAGGAAAGCGATATAAAATCAGTTTTCCGAATGCCCTCTGAACAGTTACTGACTTACAAAACAGGAGGCTATAACATGCCATATATCAGGATAAGTACTACGAAAAAGCTGAACGACGAACAGCAAGCGGCGCTGGTCAGCGGGCTGGGGAAAGCCATCGAGGTGATCCCGGGCAAAGACGGGCGCGGCCTTATCGTCGACATGGAAGACGGGAAAACCATGTACTCCGGCGGCGCGAAGCAGGACAGCCTTGTCTTCGCCGACGTGCGCTATTATTCAAACTTTGAGTACCACATCAAGAAAAACTTCACCGTCGCCGTATTCGACGCGGTAAGCAAAGTCCTTGGAACAACCAAAGACAAAATGTTCCTGACGATAACCGAATACAACAACTGGGGCGGGTTCGGCGACTTCAGAGACGAGTATTATACGGAAGAGGAGTAGGCAAAAAGATGGATTTAACCTCGCTATCGGATTTTCGCGAAAGAATTATCAGCAACTGCTCAAAAGTGATCGTCGGGAAGGAAAACGAGATATTTGACGTACTTGTCTGCTTCCTTTGTTCCGGCCACATACTGCTGGAGGACATCCCGGGCACCGGCAAAACGATGCTTTTGCGCGCATTTGCGAAAACTATCGGCAGCAGCTTCAAACGGGTCCAGTTCACACCGGATGTCTTACCGTCCGATTTGACGGGGATCAATTTTTACAACCAAAAAACGGGCGATTTTGAGTTCCGCCCGGGCCCGTTGTTCGCGAACATGATCCTGGCTGACGAGATAAACCGCGCAACGCCCCGCACGCAATCGAGCCTGCTGGAAGCGATGGCGGAGAAGCAGATAACGGTGGACGGAGCGACATATGAGATGTCGGACCCGTTTATGATAATGGCTACCCAGAACCCGCTTGAGTCCTATGGTACCTTCCCGCTGCCCGACGCGCAGATCGACCGTTTCTTTATGCGGCTCTCGCTTGGGTATATGACGCGGGATGAGGAACTTTCCGTCGTCTCGGGCCGCGATACGCTGGATATTGTGGGCGAGCTCGAGCCGCAGACAACGCCTGAGGAGATCGCGGAGCTGAAGGGTTTGTGCCGCGATATCGAGGTGAGCGACGATGTTGCGGGTTATTTGATGGATATCGTCGAGAAGACGAGGAGCGACAACCGCATCAGGATAGGCGTTTCGACTCGCGGCGCTATCGCGGCTTACCATGCGGCACAGGCCGCGGCCGGCCTCGAGGGGCGCAGTTTCGTGCTGCCGGAAGATGTGCAGCGGCTGGCGCCCCGTGTGCTTGCCCACCGCCTCACCCTCTCCGGCCTCTCCGCCGCAAGTGAGTCTCTCAACATCCTCGACGACATCGTCAGCTCCGTGCCCGTCCCGCTTGAAAAACTATAAATATTCAAAGCTGCACGTACGCTGCCCGAAAACCGAGGCCTTCGTATTCGTAGCCGCGGCCGGCGCTGCTGGACCAGCAGAAGACGCCTGCGAATGCGCCGCTGCCCCAGTAGCCGCCTCTGTACATGAAACTTTCGGGGATGCCGTTGTTCAAATAGACATACTGTTCTTTGTAATCGAACAACGGATCGTCCGGGATCATGCCGAATGCGATGAGCAGTTCCTTTGCCTGCGGCCCGATGGCCTCATCGCATTTTATGAAAGACAAATCACACCGGCGGATACTGGCGGATTTGTTTTTTATTTCTGTGCTGACGACCCAGTTGTTGCTCCATCCGAACACGCCGTCTTCGGCATAGTCGAATTTAACTGAGCCTTTCGTCGTACCGTTTCCGTCGGGAACAATGTACTCCCCTGTCGCGGCGTCGATGGCGCGCCATGCGGGCGAGTCGGCGCTCTGCTGGTTTTGTAAATCAGCGCCGTTGTTGTCCGGAAGGACTTGTATCTCGCCGTATACGGCCCTGAACCCGCCTACCCACTCGGAGAGGTTGCCGTTGAGGTCCCATATCCCCGCAGAAGTATTATCATGGCTCCATGAAAGCGGACCGGTTCCTGTGAGGACTCGGTCCTTTCCGTTTTCAACCCCCGTTACGGGGATAGCCTTGTACATGTCCTCGCGCCTGTCTCTGCCATACTCATTGTTGCCGTAAGGCAGATGGCCGTTTTTCTTGCACCACAGCGCAATGGCGCCCCACTCCTGTATGGTGGTCAGATGCCACCCTGCGCCTTTTGCGCTGCACTTCTCATGCGACGACTCAAACCCGACGCTGTTGCAGGGAATCGAGGCGGGAAGGGAGTAGCCCCTCCCGCCGATCTCTGTATTCTGGTACTTTGATATGAAGAACCCGTCCCTCTCAACGCCGTTCACGATGAACGCGGGGTGTACTTTATCGCTGCCCCCGCCAATGACCTGGTTCATCCTGAACTTTGGTATGTACACCATAACAGACGGTTCCCCGCTTTGGTCATTGATGAACTCATTATTAGGGCACGTGGTTTTCAGCAATAGGTTGCTTAAATCAAAATCAAGCATTTTCATCTCCCTAGGCGCGTTACCCCCGTCCTCACTAGGTGAACGCTGATTAAATCGCGCCGTCAGATTTGCATTGGATGTTTTCGTCCAGTCTTGTGGATTTTGAGGGCGAATACTTGGAGTATTTAACCGAAAAAGACGCAAGGCTGGGCG
>Ga0082212_10005627_pt1 | contig 17023 bp, 12 predicted proteins | sample TergutNt197P3_FD_71548 | JGI IMG/M metagenome (GOLD analysis project Ga0082212, IMG submission 71548) | Neocapritermes taracua P3 segment gut microbial communities from Petit-Saut dam, French Guiana - Nt197 P3 | ecosystem: Host-associated > Arthropoda: Insects > Digestive system > Gut ... | reverse complement strand
CATTCACGTCTACTGCTTTAATCTCGACAGCGTCGTCCGCAATCCGCCTGTGCCCGCGCTTCAAAAGCTCCACCGCCGCTTCCCTCTTGCCTACGCCGCTTTCACCCAGCAGCAGCAAGCCCATGCCATAGACTTCGACAAGCACCCCGTGCCGCGTGACGCGCCGGGCGACTTCCTTCTTAACAATACGTATAATCGCGGACATGATGTCTGTCGTATGGGCGTTTGTCGATAGTACCGTGACGTCGTGTTTACCTGCTGCTTCAATGAGCTCGTCGGTTATCTCGGCGCCATGGCACATGATGAGCGCGGGTATCCTTTGTTCCATGAGCGCTTCCCATTTGCCGAGGCGCTCCTCGTGCGCGAGCATATCCATATACGCGGACTCCATGCGGCCGATTAACTGGATACGGGTGGGGTCAAAGTGGTCGAAAAAGCCGGTGAGCTGCAGGCCCGGCCTGTGGACGTCGCCTGTGTATATGAGGACTTCGTCAAAATCTTTTGACAGGTAGACGATATCTGTCTGCAAGTCTTCAGCCAGCTTGGCCAGCTTGTAGCTGTACTCCTGTTCCATATCATGCAGCGGGTTCGCGGTTCCGGCAACCGCGCCGCTCCTCCCCTCCACTAATGATTTTATACACTCACGTAGCTTTTTGCAAGTTTTTTATGAAAATGTGCTTGCAATTCGCGCGGCATTCTGTTAGTATACATTGCGCTGTACGCTGTCAAGAAGAGCGACGAAGGAGGTGCAGCAAATGGCAAAGTGTGAATACTGTGATAAAGGCGTGCGTTTCGGCATAAAAGTCAGCCACTCTCACAGGCGCAGCAACAGAATGTGGAAGCCCAACGTAAAGCGAGTCTCTGCGATTGTCAACGGTTCACCCAGGCATGTGTACGTATGTACGCGTTGCCTGCGGAGCGGCAAAGTTACACGGGCAGTATAGCCCATGCTCCCGTGCCCCCGCAACCCATGTCGGGCAATCGCGCATCATGCAGCCGGCGGTGATGAATCCCGTCGGCTTTTGAGCGTATACTCAGCGCGTATACACACAAAGGAGTGGTATCCTTGAAGATCGGAATCATAGGTTTTGGAAATCTCGGGCGCGCCCTGGCGTCAGGCCTGGTCAAGTCCGGGGTCGACGCAGGCGCTCTCTTCGTTTGCGACAACTCCGCCGCAGCTCTCGCGCTTGCGGCAGATGAGTACGGCGCTTTCGCGTCAGCGGATATAAACGCTGTTATCTCAGCTACTGACGTAGTATTCCTGACAGTCAAGAGCTACGTTTTTACAGAAATCGCGGCGCGAATCGACCAAGCAGGCCTCAAGAGCAAAACTTTCGTGAGTTTCATGGCGGGAATGCAGCTTGAGCAGCTCCGCCCGCATATCGGAGAAGCAGTTCTCGTAAGGGCAATGCCTTCGCTCGCTATTGCCGCCTGCGACGGCGTCATAGGCTACACGAAAGCGCCCGCAGAAGTCTCCGGCATCTTGAACAAGCTCGGCTACGCATTTGAGACAGAGCCGGAAAACATCGAAAAAGTCATGGCTTTTTCGTCATGCGGGCTGGGCTTCGCGGCCTACCTTATCGACGCTTTCGCTGCAGCCGGGCAAACAATGGGCTTTACGGCGGAAGAGTCCGCGCGCATTGCTTCGATCACATTCAAAAACGCCGTAGACCGGGGCAGTTACCGCGACACCGTCAGTTCTGTCGCGACGCCCGGAGGCGCTACGGAACAAGGCGTCCTTCATATGGACGAGTCCGACGTGTACGGCATAGTCTCGCGCGCGGTCGGCAAAGCATACGAACGGATGACGGGCTGAGCGCTTGCCGCGCTGCGTGGCATAGCAGCGCAACCGGTTAACAGCAGCACCTCATATCATGGTTGAAAGGACGCGCAACCGCCATGCATAATATTCTTAGGGCCAGCATAGTATACAGAGCGCTTGCGGCAGCCGGCGCGTGGTTCGGCGCGCAATGGCGAAGCAGCGTGATCGTCAACCGTTTCCTTTCACTAGGCGTCGTGAAGCGAATGTCGGAAGGAAGCGTTTTCGAAAGGATATGGCAATCTTTTCACAGAGGCTTATGCGCGGTATTCCGGAAGCTCCGCCTTGACAGGCTACTGAGCGGCAGCATTTTCGCCAAACCTTACATTTGGAGTTTCCTTGCCCTGATACTCGCGCCTATCCTGCCGACAATGGCCGTCCTTGCGATATCGCTCATATGCATAACCACGCTCATCCTTGCCTTCGGCTGCGACAAGGAGCGCAGGCTTGTCTACTCTCCGGTCAATAAGTACATACTGCTTTTCGCATTTATATACATCGTCGCCACGCTCACATCCGTCACATTATCGGGCAGCTTGCTCGGCGGCGCGCTGACCACGCTGTTTGTCCTGTTTACAATCGTAATGCAAAACTCCGTCACCACGCGGCGTCAGTATGACGCTCTTGTGTACGCGTTCGTTATATCGGGAGCTGTCGTTGCGGCATATGGGATCTACCAGTATGTCTTCGGCGCCTCCGGCGCTTCGGCCTGGCTCGACAGCACAATGTTCGCAGGCAGCGGCGTACGCGTTTACTCCACCTTGGGCAATCCGAACGTGCTCTCCGAATACCTTTTGCTTGTGATCCCGTTCGCCGGCGCCTGCCTGATAATCGCCAAAGGCGTGATTCCAAAGCTCTTCTTCGCGGGCTGCCTGGGCGCTATGCTGCTGTGCATGGTGCTGACCTTTGCGCGAGGAGGCTGGCTCGGCCTCATCATCGCCGCTGCGATCTTCCTCGTCATGCTTGACCGCCGGCTCATCCTTGTAGGCGTCGCTATGCTGATAATCCTGTACTTTACGCTCCCGGACTACATACTGAAACGCTTTTTCAGCATAGGAAATATCGGCGACAGCTCGACCTCGTACCGTGTTTCGATTTGGCAGGCGACGCTGGTGATGCTCCGCGACCACTGGTTCACCGGGATCGGGCCGGGAACTGCGGCCTTCAACCGGATTTACCCGCTCTACAGCTTCAATACCGTCTCCGCTCCGCACTCGCACAATCTCTTCTTGCAGATAACCGTCGAGACAGGTATAAGCGGAATAATATTCTTCGTTTTGATATTATTCAATTACATAAGAAATCTGTGTTCAGCTAACGCCGCAAAGCTGCCCGCCGCGATACCGGCTCCGGCGTCCGCAAAGAGTTCCAAGATACTGCAGATCGCCTCGATAACTTCGGTGCTCGGTTTCCTTGTCCAAAGCGCGACCGACCACTCCTTCTATAACTACAGGGTCACTCTCGTGTTCTGGGCTGTGCTCGGGCTGGGCGCAATCGCCGCGAGGAGAGACGAGTTGGCAGGTTCTTAGTATTACCGTCATTGCGGCCTCCGAGCCGCAAGCCCAATCCAAGGCTCCTAGCGCCTCTTCCCGCGCACCAACCTGTAAAGCTCTTCGATTTCCCCGGTCATGCGCCGCGCCGTGAACCTTTCATTGTATGACGACTCAGCGTTCGCGCTCAACATCGAGTAAACAGCTTTGTCGTCGCGCAGCTTCATAATGGCCTTTGCTAAAGCCTCCGCATCGCGCTCAGGGAAGATTAACCCGCTCACAGAATCAGTGACCACATATGGATTCCCGCCGAACGAACTTGCTATCGCCGGGACCCCCACGCTCATCCCCTCCAACAGCGCAAGACTCGTCGCCTCCGTCCCGTACGAAGCGTTTAACTGGACGTCTATGGCTGCCATAAGTTTGCCGGCATCCGGCAGGAACCCCGTAAAAATCACATTATCAAGCCCGGCAGACGACGCGCGGAGTTTCAGTTCCTCTTCGATTTCCCCCGTGCCGGCTATGACGAACTTTATACCCCCGGCTGCCTTGAGCATCTCGGCAGCGTCGAGCACATATTCATGACCCTTAACAGGGGTCAGACGCGCAAAAATGCCGCACACAAAGTCTTCGCCCCCAATACCATAACGCTCCCGCTCAGCATCGCGGCCACGCGAGTCAAGCCTGCCGATCGCATCTACCCCATTATAAATCACATGGATTTTGCGCTTCGCCTGCCCCGCCTCAACAAGCATATCCATCGCCGCCGGCGATACCGCAATCACGGCGTCGGCAAGGAAGTTATTGACCGCTCCGATCAGTTGCCGCACCGGGAACCTCGTTTTCATCTTGCTGTTGGCAAAGACGCTGTGCCTTGTATAGATCAGCGCGCAGCGCGCAGCCTTGGCGGCAATCCGCGCCGACATCGAGGCGTGGGTATGGACAATATCCGGCTTCTCTCGGACAAAGAGCTTCCTGAGTTTATTTACGATAGACAGGTTCAGCGATCTTTCCGCGAGGCCGTCAATAGTGGCGATACCTACCCCGAGTTCCTCCAGCGCCGGCAAAAGAGCCGCGCCCGTAGGTATTACGACAGAGACATCGAACTCGCCTCTGTCGAAGTTTTTCAAGAAGGTAAGCAGCATCCTGCCCGCCCCCCCGACGTTCGAGTCGGAGATCACGTTAATCACCCTGATCCGGTCGCGCTGACCGCGATCGCCGGCTGATATGGCAGCATTATCGCGATGATTCGTATTCCCTTTGCTCATACCGGCGCCCTCGCCTTAAAATAATCTCATGCCGGGAACCTGTACTTATTGTTTATTGTTCTCCCGTCACAGTTTGCAGTATACCACATTTGGAGGTAGTCATGGAAACAAATTCAGAGCAAAAAAAGAGGAAGTGGCGGCTTAGCCTGTTCGACGTGATATTCATCGTCTGCGCTATTGCCATAGCAGGAGGCATACTCCTCTACTCGTGGCGATCCGGAGGGAGCATCGTTTTTTCCGGCACGCAAGGAACTGTGCGCTATACAGTTGAGCTCAAAGGAATGATTGAAGATACCGCGTACTTTATAAAGGTGGGCGACGAACTTGTGGACAAGGTCGAAAAGCGCCCAATGGGAACCGTAGTTTCTGTCGAGATCGTCCCCAGCACGACCCTGAACAGAAACGACTATACCGGGGAACGCATCATAACCGACGTCCCTGACAGGATGGACGCCATCTTGGTCGTTACGTCGGACGCAACGATAACGGATAGCCAGATAAGCATACCGGGCGGGTTCATCGTCCGCGTCGGGACGTGGATATCTGTCAATGGCCCGCTGTATAACTGCGCGGGCTATATAATAGATATGGAAAGGGATTGAGCCGAATGAGAAAGATAATCGATGAGAAGGGGCGCTTTTTCGGCCTCATCAGCTTTATTGACGTAATTGTAGCCGCCGTGGTCATCTTGCTCGCTATTACGGTATTTACGAAGTTCGGCCCGGGGGATACCCTCCTCGGCGCCTCAAACACCAGGGAGGTCACATATACTGTCAAGATATTCGGCATCCGTGACTCAAACGCGAACCTCCTGCTCCCCGGCGATAAACTCTATGCCGCTGATACCGAGGCCGTCCTGGGGACGATACGGGAAGTTGAAATCAACAGCGCCTTCTCTGTTGAGCCGACAGTCGACGGCACCTATGTCAAGGCTAAGGTAGAAGACAGGCTCGACGTTATCCTCACCATCGACGCGCAATGCTCTTTCAGCAACGACAGGTACTATTGCGACAGAACCTACGAGCTCAACGGGAACGCCGAAGTCTGGATGCACACGAAATACAGCGAAGTCCACGGCACGATAATGACGATAATGGAAGCCGGCGCAAACAAAGGATGACCTCTGCATGAAAACGATTTTGCTTGCCACAATGAGCCTCGGCATCGGAGGCGCGGAAACGCATATCCTGGAACTCGCGCTCGAGCTCAAGCATCGCGGCGTCGACGTGCATGTCGCCTCAAACGGCGGTGTGTATGTATCTACGCTCGAAAAATCCGGGATACCGCACCACGTCGTTCCGATGCACAGGCGCAGCGTCATCAGCATGCTCAAGTCGTTGCTGCTCATGCGCAAAATTCTCAAACGCCTCAAGCCGGATATTGTCCACGCGCATGCGAGAATCCCGGGCTTTATCTGCGGCTTGCTTAATAAAACCATGCGCTTCGCGTTCGTTACGACCGCTCACTTTGATTTTGAAGTCGGCCACGGATTACGCTACCTGACGAACTGGGGCGCGAAAACCATAGCCGTTTCCGAGGATATCAAGGAGTATCTGATAAATAACTACGGGCTTGCTTCTGACGATATATTCGTCACAGTAAATGCTGTGGACACAGTAAGATTCCACAAAGACGCCTCCCCTGCGCGAGTCGCGGAAGAGTTCGGGCTTGACCTTTGTGCCCCTGTTATAAGCTATGTGAGCCGACTGGACTCCAACGCAGCGCTCGCTGCGAGCACGCTTATCGAGATTGCGCCCGCGCTCAACGAGCGCCTGGGCGGCGTGCAGATCCTGATTGCCGGCGACGGCGATATATACGACGAACTGGCAGGAAAAGCTGCCGCCGTGAACGCGGCGACCGGGGCGAAAACCGTTATTATGACAGGTTCAAGGACAGATGTGGAGGAGATTATTGCCGCAGGCAACCTCTTCGTTGGAGTATCGCGATCCGCGCTGGAAGCGCTATCGGCGGAAAAGCCTGTCATACTAGCCGGCAATGAAGGCTATCTTGGTCTTTTTACTCCGGACAAAGCCGAGCCGGCAAAACAGACGAACTTTACCTGCAGAGGCTGTGAACCGCTGACGCGCGAGGCGCTGCTGGAGGGTATATCGAGCTTTTTCCTTTCTACCCCGCAAGATGACAAGCGCAGCTACGCGGCTTTCGGCCGGGAACTGATCCTGTCCGACTACTCGGTAACGCAAATGGCCGACGACTGTATTCGTGCGTACGAGGCCGCAACAGGTAGGAAGTACAGTATAGTCATGAGCGGGTATTATGGTTTCAAGAACGCGGGAGACGAGGCGATTTTACAGTCCGTTCACAGGAACATAGCGGTTTCGCGCAAAGACATTTCTATTACAGTCCTGTCCGCCGACCCCGGCGACACCAAGGCTCTATACGGATATGACGCCGTGAACCGTTTTAACGTTATCCGTCTGTCAAAAGCCTTGCGCCGCTGCGATGTGCTTATATCGGGAGGAGGCAGCCTGCTTCAGGATGTCACCTCGACAAGATCCCTCATGTACTATCTCTATGTGATACGCAAGGCCAAGCGCATGGGCAGGAAGGTCATGGTCTACTCAAATGGGATCGGCCCGATAAATAAAGAGAAGAATCGCCGGAGGGTACGCCGCATAGTCAGCGGCGTGGACGTCATCACATTACGCGACTCCGCGTCAGCCGAGGAGCTGAGGCAAATCGGCGTTTTGCGCGATGACGTCGTAGTCACCGCGGATCCTGTTTTCACTATGCCAAAGGCGACAGCGGAAGAGTCCGCAGATATACTACGCAAACATGGCATCCCGCAGCGCCCTTTCATCGCAGTCTCCGTGCGGGATTGGCCCGGCATGGGCGACTTCTGCAGGACTGTCGCGTCGCTGTGCGACAGTATCAGCGGCACGACCGGCAGGGAGACAGTTTTTATTTCAATGCAGACAGACGTTGACTCAGCAATCAGCCGCAAAGTACGCTCAATGATGAGCAGCCCTTCATACATCGTCGATGAGAGGCTTACAGCTCACGATCTGATGGGGATTATTGGCGCTGCCGACGCGGTTCTCGCGATGCGGCTCCATGCTCTGATCTTCGCCGCCCGCATGGGAGTACCCTTCGCCGGCCTTGTCTATGACCCGAAGGTTTCCGCTTATCTGGATGCGCTGTCGATGCCTTCCGCCGGCGAAGTGACGCAGCTTGATATGGACAGCGCTCTGCGCGTGATGAGCATGCTGCTGGAAAACAGGGACGAACTGGCAGGGTCGCTTGCGGAAAAAGTCGCAGCGCTCGAGACTGCCGCGCTGGAGGATCCGCGCATACTTTTGGAGCTACTGGAGACTTAGTGCTCCGTTTAGCAAATACTATGCAATTCCTGCGCAGTCTTTGGCGCACTAGGAGCCTTGGACAGAACTGTCAGATACGTATTGATTTTTCGAGCGCGGTAGTGTATATTACGACTACGGAGGAGTAGCGAAGTGGTCATAACGCGGCGGTCTTGAAAACCGTTTGAGAGCAATCTCACGGGGGTTCGAATCCCTCCTCCTCCGCCAGATGCAGCCCGAAAATAATCTACCATAATAAAACTTTATATCGTCTATAACCATCTTGAGTCCTGCGCCCCAGCATCGCGAACTCCGACCCGGGGACGCAGGGGAATCGGGTGAAGCGCTCTCGGCGCGCCATTCCCGAACGGTACCGCCACTGTAAATGCGTAGAATCGGTTCGTTGACTACCGTCATCCACTGGGTTCCTAAAAGTTACGGGGAACTTCGGGAAGGAAGAGTCGATTTTAGTGGATAGTTAATCTTCCACAATCGCATGAGTCAGGAGACACACAGGATTTGGTTATGTCAGCGGGAATACGGCCGCGGCAACAGTACATAGTTGCCGCGGCTTTTTTGTTTACGATCAGCCGTAACGGGGATTTTTGAAAAGATGAAATGGAAAAAAAATAAGGAGCCGGAGGATCGCGGCGTAATCAGCCTTCAAAAAGTCGTTAGGCGCGTGGGCGGCAGTGAATACAGCGACACGTTCGCGGGTTTCCATCCACTGATAAACCTGCTGTACTTCGTCGCAGTCATAGGCTTTGCCATGTTTTTCACGCACCCCGTCTGCCTCGCCCTGTCGCTGCTGTGCGCGTTTACCTACTCCGTGTACATGAACGGCAGGAAAGCTCTCCGCTTTACCCTGCTGTACATGATCCCGACGCTTATCATAACAGCGCTGCTCAACCCCATGTTCAACCATCAGGGCGGCACTATATTGACATATCTGCCGAACGGCAACCCGCTGACATTGGAAAGCATACTCTACGGGGTTTCGGCGGCTGTCATGCTGATAACGGTCATATCGTGGTTTTCATGCTTCAACGAGGTAATGACCTCCGATAAGTTCGTGTACCTTTTCGGGCGCATCATCCCCGCGCTTTCCCTGATTCTGGCTATGGCTTTGCGGTTCGTGCCGAGGTTCAGGGCGCAGATAAAGGTAATATCCAACGCGCAGAAGTGCATCGGGCGCGATGCCGGTAGCGGCGGTTTGTTCAAAAAGATGAAGCACGGAGTAAGGATACTGTCCATCATGGTGACGTGGGCGCTTGAGAACGCGATAGAAAGCGCGGACAGCATGAAAATGCGCGGCTATGGCTTACCGGGGCGGTCGGCGTTCCATATATTCCGTTTTGACAAACGCGACGCGCTGGCGCTGCTGTACATCCTTGCCTGCTCTGCTGCAGTTATCACAGGCTCGGTCACAGGCGCGTACCATTTCAGGTACTACCCCACGATCAAGGGAGAGTGGACGGGTGCGACGATGTTTGTTTTCGCGGCATACTTAGCTCTCGGCATATTCCCAATAGCAGTCAATATTAAAGAGGATGTTATATGGAAGCGGATGCAAAAACATTCAGAATCGAAAATCTGACATTTACATACCCGAAACGCGACGCCGCTGCGCTATCCGATGTAAACCTGTCAATCGGTCGCGGCGAGTTCGTCACGCTCTGCGGACCGTCCGGCTGCGGCAAGACTACGTTGCTGCGCCACTTGAAGCCCGCCGCAGTACCGCACGGCGTGAGATCGGGCGCGGTATACTTCTGCGGAACGCAGCTTGGCGACCTGCCGGCACAAGACGCTGCGGCCAAAATCGGCTTTGTGATGCAGTCGCCTGACAACCAGATCGTCACGGATAAGGTATGGCACGAGCTGGCATTCGGGCTAGAGAGCCTTGGCATAAAAACGCCTGAGATTCGACTGCGCGTCGCTGAGATGGCGTCTTTTTTCGGCATACAGACATGGTTCCACAAATCCGTCACGGAGCTGTCCGGCGGGCAAAAGCAGATGCTCGCGCTGGCGTCTATCATGGCGCTGCAACCCTCCGCTCTCATTCTCGACGAGCCGACGAGCCAGCTCGACCCCATAGCGGCGGGCGAATTCCTCGCCACGGTCGGTAAGATAAATCGCGAACTTGGCGTGACTGTGATCCTGACTGAACACCGCCTGGAGGAAGCGTTCCCGCTATCGAGCCGCGCCGTTGTCATGGACGGCGGAATGATAATAGCGGACGGTCTGCCAAGGGAGGTGGGCTTGTCCCTGCGCGGGCAGAGCCACGGTATTTCTGCGGAGCATCCCATGTTCCGTGCCATGCCCACAGCTATGAGGGTATGGGCGGCAACTTGCGCAAGCAGCGAAGGCGGCAGCAGCGGTGAGCTATGCCCGGTGACAGTACGCGATGGCGCGGACTGGCTCAGGGCGCAAACGGCTGACCCCGGCAAGCTGCCGAGCGATAGAACTCCGGCAAAGGATGTGAGTACCGCAATTGAGCTGGATGAAGTCTGGTTCAAATATGAGAGGAACCTGCCGGACGTGATAAAAGGGTTGTCGTTCAAGGCAAACTATGGTGAGATAACTGCAATCCTCGGCGGCAACGGCACCGGCAAAACGACTACCTTGTCGTTAATAGCCGACCTTTACTCGCCGCACCGGGGCAAAGTCAAGGCAAATGCGCAAATTTACACGCTCCCGCAGAACCCGCAGTCTTTGTTCGTGGCAAAAACTGTGCGCGAGGATCTGCTTGAGATACTCTCCGAGCAGAAAATGCCAAAAGAGGAAAAAACGCAGCGGCTCGCTGCCATGGTGAAGCTGTGCAGGCTCGACGGTCTGCTCGACAGCCACCCCTACGACCTCTCAGGCGGAGAGCAGCAACGCGCCGCGCTCGCTAAAGTGCTGCTGCTACAGCCAAAGATACTGCTGCTTGACGAGCCGACAAAAGGGCTTGACGCGGAGTTCAAGCAGATATTCGCGGCTGTACTCAGAAAGCTTACGGATGCGGGCGTCGCCGTCGTCATGGCAAGCCATGACGTAGAGTTCTGCGCGGAGTATGCCGACCGCTGCGCCTTGTTCTTTGATGGCAGCATAGTCACCGAAAATACGCCAAGAGCTTTTTTCTGCGGCAACAGCTTCTATACCACAAGCGCCAACCGCATGGCTCGCGACGTACTGCCGGAAGCGGTGACGGCGAACGATATTATACTCGCGCTCGGAGGCACGACGCCGCCTGCGCCGAAGATCCTCGATGAGGAAGCGAAATACGAAGTTGCGCCGGAGGGGCTGCCCCCGGCCCCGAAGACTCCAAAACTGTCCGCGCCGCGAATGGTCACAGCCTGCCTGTTCGGCGCGTTGATTATTGCGGCGCTCATAGTCATGGGTATCAACTTCGATGGGTTCAAGACGTTTATTAGCGGCGGCAGTGAAGCCGTCAATATCGCCGATAAAGGGGCGTGGCTTTACGTTTGCATCATGCTCGCGCTTGCTGCAGGCGTCGCCGGTTTGGCGTTTACGTTGACATACAAACGCGAGGCGGAATCCGCGCCAAAGATTTTGACAACATCGCAGAGTCTGTCAAAACGCACCCTTGCGGCTGCGGCAATGATCCTTCTTGCGATACCGCTGACCGTGTATGTCGGCTCTTACTTTTTCGGAGACAGGAAGTATTACTTTATATCGTTGCTGATCATTCTGGAAACGATGCTGCCGTTCGCCTTGGTATTTGAGAGCAAGAAGCCGCAGGCGCGCGAGCTTGTTATCATAGCTGTGTTGTGTGCAATTGCCGTGGCGGGGCGGGCTGCGTTCTTCATGCTGCCGCAGTTCAGGCCGGTCGTCGCGCTCGTCATCATCGCGGGAGTGGCGTTCGGCGGCGAAGCCGGCTTCCTCGTAGGCGCGATGACCGGCTTTGTCAGCAACTTCTTTTTTGGCCAGGGGCCGTGGACGCCGTACCAGATGTTCGCGTTCGGAGCCATCGGGTTCCTCGCGGGCATTTTGTTCCGAAAGGGTCTGTTACGCCGCTTCCCCGCTTCCCTTGCCATTTTCGGCGCGTTCGTAACGCTTATAGTTTACGGCGGCATAATGAACCCGGCGGCGGTGTTGATGTACCAAAACTCGCCGACCGGGGGGATGCTGCTTGTGGCTTATTTGCAGGGCATACCGTTTGACCTTGTACACGCCGCTGCGACCGTGACGTTCCTGGCGATCATATCGCGCCCAATGCTCGAAAAGCTTGACCGCATAAAGTTGAAGTACGGCCTGCTCGAATAGGAGCAAGACAGGGGGACGGTTCTCCTGTCTTGCTCTTTTCCTCGTAAGGAGTTATGAAGTTGTATTTCCTGTCAGGGCATATCGCATAGCAAGTGTAGTACCAAGGCAGCAGAACCGGCCCCTGTCTTTTTTCTCCTCGCGTTTTTCCTCATTTCCACCAGATGATTTCGACCAATCCTATCTCGTTAACACTATAAATAACCGAAATGCTGTAACCGCTCTTTTCTAAAGTAGTTCCAATTCTAAAATCTTCTCCTCGTTTGAATGCTTCAAACTCCTCCATAGTTGACTTTGAATACCACTCCCAACCCGATTGTGCAATGCGTTCAACATAGTCGATATAATACTCGCGTGTCGACCCGTCTATTTTAACTTTTATATAATATTGACTTGACGTGGATGTTGAAATAACACGACCGTCATAATACGCCGGCAAATCAGGCGGCAGCTTGTCCGCCGGCCACGCAGAGGTCTGATTTTGTTGTGGGATGCTAACGTCACCTCTGGTTCCTTCATAATCAAATAACCAATCATAATTATCGCTGTACTCAGTACGCTCTATGATTATCCGAATCCGTGACGCGTTTATAAACTCAAATGTCAAAGTGAAGTCATCTTCTCTTGTCGGGTTCTGTAAAGGTGTATCCAGTAATATGTCACCGGAAAAATCACGGTCTGGAAAAAATTTATAATCGCTGCCAGAGTATTCAAAGTAAGAATCAACTTGACAATTATGGAACTCTATTACGCTGCCGTTAACGCGATAATTTCCTTTATAATAAAATTCACTCACATAAGGTGTAAGTGTAGGGATATATGGGTTACTAAGCACTTTGGCGCTTATATAGTAAGAGAATCGCCCGTCCGCCCCAAAAGACCAGTAATAATTCGCAATAGAAGCACCATGATACCAAATACCGGTGAGCGCGTTCTTAGAAACAGCGTCATCGCCCGTTTCGGGGGATGTCGTCTCCGACGGTGTCTCCGACGCTGCGCTGCCCTCCGGGATGTAGCAAATGCTTGTGTCAATGACTATCGTGTTCCTAGCGCCGTCCCATGTCACGCCGAAGTCGAACGCTTCACCTATATCGCGGAGCTTGAAGTAATTGTTGCCCTCGATGTTGTAAGCTGTAAACTGCACGTCTTTCCCGTCAAGGTAGATCTTCGACGTCGTCGGCGAAGGCGTTTTGTTCCCTGCGCCTTTGCTTTTCATTTCGCTTCCGTCGTTTTTCAAAATGTCACGTTTAGATTTCGCACAAAACCGCCAAAAACGCCAAAAACCGCGTTTAGATTTCGCACAAAACTAAACGCGGGCGTTGGGTTTGGGTTGTTGACGGTCTTTTGCTGCTAACTCATTTGACTCTTGTACGATTCCAGCCAGCCCGGAACTCTCTGCCTATCGCTGATTGATAGCTTTTTTAATAGGTTACGCACATGGACGCGCACAGTTTCTTCAGATAAGAATAGTTCCGACGCAATAATATCCGTCCCGGCTTCCTTATTGAGATAGCGAAGCACATCAGCCTCGCGCCGCGTCAGTTTAAACTCTTTGACTATGCTTGCTATAACAGGGTCTTTTTCCTCTGTGCCCGCCACTTTTTCGCGTATTGCTTTTATAGCTCTTGCAACATCGTCGGCGTTCATGTGCAGCTTACGGGCAATCTCGCTCCTTGATTCGCCGTCCGTCAGCAGAAGCGCAATCTCCTGCTCCTGCGGAGTAAGCTCCGTGGCAGCTCCTCTTGAGCGGAGTTGCTTCGCGCTCAGGCCTGCGAGCGTTTTCCGGGCGTCGGCAGCGCTCATCGCATAGGCAGGGTTGGTGTCAGCATATTTTTCATATAACTTGGCCGCAGTGTTCAGCTCGGTTTCAGCGTCTGTAAAGCGTTGCGTGCTGATGTAGAGTTCCGCAAGGCCTGCGTGGCACTTAGCTTCAAAGGGTTCAAAAGCGCCCGGACTGTGTTTTGACAGCTTCTTGTACAGCCCCGATGCTGCCTGATACTTATCAAGAGCGTCCTTATACCGCTTTGCCCCGAAAAGCGCGCCGGCATAATCGGAGTATGTCTCGGCTACTCGCGGTTCGTATGCGTCCGGATTGCCGGCAGCGAGTTTTAACAGCAGTTGGAGCGCGTTCTCGAACTCTGACTCCGCATCGTCGAAGCTTTGAAGTTTTGCGTAGGATACGCCGAGATAAGCGTAGCACTGAGCCAGATACCCTTCGTTCGGCTCGGGTTTGTTCACGGCGAGTTTCTTGAATATATCGCGCGCGGCGCTCATCAACTCGATGGCTTCACCGGTCTTATCGTCGCTTTCGATATATAGCGCGCCAAGGTTCACATATGTCCATGCCAAAGACGGCTCTACTGCGTCGGGGTCGACCTCGGTCCATTTTTTTCGTATATCAAGCGCTTTTTTATGCGCTTCTTCGGCTTCCGCGTACCGGTTTTGCATGTAATACAGGTTGCCCAGCCCGTTGTAGCTGCCTGCAATCTCGCGCTCTATCCATTCCAAGCTTCCGTCTTTTCGCCTGAGCCTGATCTCCAGCGACGCTTTGAGCATTTCTTCCGCCTCGTCCATGCGGTTGGTGTCGCTGTATAATATCCCGAGGAAGTTGTACAGCAATGATTTTTCCTCGTCAGGCACTTCAAATTGCGGATTTTCATAGTGGCGGAGAATTCTCTTACAGCTCTCGATTGCCTCATCGTACCGGTTCTGGTAATACAGGTGTTCGGTATATGCTACTGAAGCATTACGCTGTAAATTATACTTCTCTTCAAGCCGCACAGCTTCCTTGTAGCACTCATCGACGCCATCCCAGTCGAGCAGCGCGGCGTTTATGTCTTTAAGCTGAAGCTGCTCGTTGACGTGGATCTGCGCGCGCTGCGATAGTTGCTGGGCGTGTTCTTCATCGTGGCGGCTGTCACTGACTATTGAGTAGAAATCCAGAACATCGCGGGCTTCGTTCAGGCGGCCGCGCTCCACAAGCTTGTAGGCCTCCTCCTGCCGCTGCGAGAGGTTGCCTTTTGCTGTCTGCAGATACATCCCTTCCATCAAGCTGAAAAGCTGATCCTCGATGCTTCGTATCTCGCCTATAGCCTCAAAGCGCTGCCCGGACGCATGCGTGTAAGCCTCATATGCCTCCGGGTCGTCAGGGTTTTCGGCGTAGCGCGCCTTCGCTTCGATGTACCGGCTTTCGAGTTCCGCGCGTTTTTCCTTGAGATTTTGCAGGTTCTCATAACCCGACACGGCTTCGACGTTTTCGAGAGACAGCAGCACTGCGCTTCCCTGCCACGCCTTGCCGTCCTCGAGGCGGATATCGACGCCGTCGAGGCCGAGGTGCTTTATCTGCATAAGGATTTCGAGTTTCAGAGTGTCGATATGGGAGTAAGGGCGGGAAATGAGTTGAGAGTTGAAAATTGAGGATTGCGAACAATCCCCGTGACTCCTGTCACCAAGCCCCCGTTCGCTAGAACCTGCCCCCTCGCTTTTCGTGTACACGAAAATTTTAGGCCTGCCTGTTTGGTTATGACTGGTAATCGCGGTTTTGTATGTGTCCGTCAATTCTGAACCGGGCCTCGTCAAAAAGAAAGCGAGGGCGCAATCGGCGATCTCAGATTCGCGGGTTGCGTCGTCGCTTATGTCGTCGCTTGAGTTCCCGCCCATGATCGGAGTGAAATAATGGCCTCTGCTGACATAGCAGTTGTTGATACGATGTATGAACACTTCTAACTCTGCTATGTCAGTTTTGAGGCAATCCGGTTGAGCTGCGATAAAGATTTTAATTATCTCCATTTTCAGCGCCATCCTTTGCCATTGGTCGTTTACCGTGCGTCTATATTATCATGTAAGCTTTCTTACCGCAAGAATGAGAGGTGATGAAATGAGCGAAAGTACAAAGAATGTGCTCGGTTTTTTTGTGTTATCCGACGCAAACAGGCTAATTATTGTTGCGCTGATTACCTAAAGCTCCTTGAGACGCACCAACCCGCTTCTGGTAGCCAGGCTGACCACCGGCACGCCGGGTTCCGGCATGACCGCATTGGGGAACCTGTTGTGTATCACCGAGGATTGCAGCATAAATACCGCGCGGGTATCACGGCTGAGCCATCCGGTTATGTTGCCGCTGCGGGTCTTCCCCGCGATATTCCCGTTCAGTTCGCGTACGCTGAACTTAATGCTCCCGGAGTAGCAGTCCAGAGTTAAGCCGGCGTCCAGCTTATCCAAGTCAACATGTATGCCGCCGCTTTTCGCCTCGACTTTACAATCCTTTGCAAAGTGGTCGGCGCTGACGCGAACTGTGCCCGAAGAAGTTGAGGCGTGCAGTACATTCCCCTTATGGGATAATATTTTCACATTCCCTGAATGGCCCTCCGCAGAGATATCGCCTGAGCAGCTATCCGCATTAATGTTGCCGGAACGCGTGCAGACAGTCACCATGTCCGAACTCACCTGAACCATGTTCACATTTCCGGACTTCAGTTCGCAGCGCAAATCACCCTTGACGACAACATCAGTGTTCATTAATATCCATAATCAGCCCCAATTGCTTGTCAGGTGTGTAACAAATTTTCCTATGGTAATCCTGATGAGTTTGTGCTAGTATAGCGTACTGTATAGCGTGAACGCTATTGCAGCGGCTTAATGAAAGGACTGGCACAAATGATTTACTACGACAAAGAAAAAAACATGCTGATGGAGTCTGAGTACAGATATATGCTTCAGGATCGAGAGGATCCGAATCTGTACCGTGAAATGTTCCCTTATGACGAGGTGCCGAAACTCACATTCAACAACCGCGTCAATCCGCACGATCCGCCCGCTGAAATCTGGATAACCGACACGACATTCCGTGACGGCCAGCAAAGCAGGGAG
>Ga0082212_10005626_pt1 | contig 17025 bp, 6 predicted proteins | sample TergutNt197P3_FD_71548 | JGI IMG/M metagenome (GOLD analysis project Ga0082212, IMG submission 71548) | Neocapritermes taracua P3 segment gut microbial communities from Petit-Saut dam, French Guiana - Nt197 P3 | ecosystem: Host-associated > Arthropoda: Insects > Digestive system > Gut ... | reverse complement strand
TTTCATTTCCATTACCTGGTATATAATCACCATCTTCTAAAAGGTCTTGGGTGTAGCTTCTCCAAGTGTTGCGTACCAACTCAAAAGTAGCAAAACGCAAATAGATAGGCTCTTCAAAACCACGCACATACACACGCAAAAACCGAATGGAGTTAAAGCCGTTAATAGCGCCAATGGTTTCTTCGGGATTTTTAATGGGAATCCGGAATTGATACCACTTGGTTACAGGGTTTGTACCATTAGGCAATCTTTCCGGAATCGCGTCCAAAATATCGTTGATGTAATTTTCGCCCACAACCATCATGTTGGGGTTAATATCCACACTCCATTGATAATACTTTTCGTCTTCACTCATGGTATTATCATTGTTAATATCTTCACTATTAGGTGTGCTGGTTGCGATAGACAACACATTGTTCGGCAAATCGCCTCTATAATTTTCGGTGGAGTTTCCTTCGGAGTTATTCCAATATTTATAACGTTCGTTAATGCCGGTGCCTCGTTGATCCCAATAATCGCCTCTACAATATCTATAATCATCTCCCGATGGGTCAATATATGCGTTTTGGTATGCAGCCGAAGCCGTTCCAAAACTTTCTCTTAATAACGCCATGTAAGTATCTTCAAAAAAATCTCTTTCGCTTTCTGTGTCTAATCCATCATATCCAACATCTTGCTTGCGACGGGCTGTCGGGTTATTTTCAAAAGCATTTACAATTTGTTGTATTTTAGGCACTCGCCCCCACACTGTGGTGTCGCAGTTTTCCCAAAAGTCATCACCAACAGGCAACCCGTCTTCAAAAAATTTCTTACCATCGCGTAAAATATCTTCTGAAATATCTCCCAAATTGAAATATAGTTTGCCCCCTGTATGATTAGGATTATCAATAAACGGATCCATCATCCAAAACTCTATATACTCGTAGTTGTTGGCTTCAAAGTCGGTGTTGTCAAATCTGCGCATCATTCCGCCCCAGCGCGAAGCGGGGTCTTTCAATGTACCGTCTTCATTCATCCCTTTAGATAATCCTTCTCTACCATCCACGTCATAGTTAAAAGGTCCTTTTTCTTCAGGATAAAAGGTCATATTTAAAACAGGCATATAAGTAGAAATAGCCGTGCTTGCATATTCTTTTTTAGGGAATAATTCCGGTTCGTAAACGGCACGGGCGTATGGTCTTGATTGTTCTTCTCTATCAATATTGGCTGGTGTGGCAGATGTGTTATTATAAAACAACTGGTCAATGATGTACCACGATAATCGGGCTCTGTTATAGCCGTATGCTAATTGCATGCGAGCATTGGAAGTGGTATCGGTAAAGGTTTCAGGGAATTTGTCACGCTGCTCTTGCGGAGTAGAAGCCAAATTCCAATAGGCAATTTGGCGTAAATCTACGGTAGAACGGGCACCTTCAAAATCATCAATATAGGTAGTACCCTCTTTTCCTATCGTTCTGTTGTGTCCGGGAACGAAATGAGCAAATTCGCCTTCAAATTGAAACGTTGATTCTGCGATTGTACTATGAAACGGTAGAAAGTCAACCAATTTAGTAATCCATGGAAGTTTGGTTTTATAGGCAAAATTCATTCCCCAAACCATGTTGTTAATAGGTTCATTCCCATAATTTACGATTTGAAAAACAGGACGTTCCCACAAATTCAGCAATGTGGCTCCAATCTGAAAGTTATCACTAAACTTATATTCAAGATTTGTTCCAAGGAATCGTTTTTTATTTGCCGCCCCAGTCATGGAATTGTTTTCCAATGAAATAGAAATAGGAGTTCCCGACCTTAAAATTCCTTCGTTAGTAATGCTTACACGCCCCATCGCGTAATTAACCGTATAATCTACGTTTTCTGTTAATTTCATTCCACCGGTACTCACTACTACCGATCCTTGCGGAATATTCCATGCGTTCAAGTCATACTCAGCGCCATACGCCGAACGGTACTGCCCTTCCAAATAATATTTATTTTTACCGGCAACTTGTTGTGCCATGGTTTTTGTCATCGTATAAAGCGAGTCGAAAGCATATTTGTTTGCCCAAGTCTCATTCTCAATATATTCAGGTGACCCCGAGGGAATATCTTTTAAAAGTGCTTCTCTAAGATCTTTTCCAAAAGGTTCAATAGTGGGGAAAAATATTTTTCCGGTGCGCGATACAATAGTACCTCCGTTCACATCTGCTCCATCAATAAAGTCGAAAACACCATCAGGATAGGGACCCATTTGTTGGTTCATGTTATCCAACCCCATCAAACGAAGTAGCGGAATCCCTTTTTTGGAAGAATTTTGAAAAAAACCGTTGGGAATCCCATCCGTATCACCGGTATAAAGAATATTTAATCTAAATTTTTCAGACGAAACTTGATACGCATTAATACTGTATATGTTTTTCATCATCAATTTCCACAGCGGACCATTTGTGTTCAAATTAGTGCTTTTTAGCAATTTCACACGAATGGAACCGGGAGCGAATACTTCATTAGAAAACTCGCCCACTTGATATACATCATTATCTCCAATTACTTGATATTGATAAGCTACCGCTAACACTTGATCTGCATAGAGCGGTGTGTTTAAAGAGATAAAGCCCAATTTTGAGTTGTAAGTATATTCGTTCGGAGAGAGCAAGCGTGCACTTTCTATTTTTTCATAATGCACACCGGATACTAAACCTTCACTTCTCAGATAATTGGTAACCTCGCTAATTTCTCGTAATCGTGCAGTATCATTCAAAACATTAAAGAGTCTATTAGATGCATTACTTGGCAAACCGTCATAGCCGGGTTCAAATTTGTAAAATGTAGGATGGGCTTCTCCCAAATCTGTGAACGCTACAATATTTCTGTTTTCGTTTACGGCTGCCGCTATCTGAGTACGCCAAACTTCAATTTTAGTAATCACCACATTAGATTTTATCAACGGTAACTCTGAAAGGGCATAATTATAATTGTCTCTAAAATACTGAGCAATAAAGAAGTGTCTGTTATCCTCATATTCATCTGCGCGAAAATAAAACTCTTGCGTTTGCGCTCCGCCCGTAACATTCATGGTTTGTTTTTGCGAATTGGTTTCCGATGCTACGGCTGTAATATTAAGTTTTCCAAATTGCAAACCAACCTTGAGTCCGAATAATGATTGGCTTCCGGTAATGAGCGTGCTGTTAAGAGGTAGTGTAACATGACCAAATTCAAGCAATTGAATAATATCATCCTCTTTTCCTTCATATTTGAGTTTCATTTTATTGTCATACTCAAAATTAGATTCGGTATTATAATTTAGGTTAAAATTTATTTTATCTCCAATCTGTGCTGTTAAGCTTAATTGAATTTTGGCATCGAAATTAAAATCCGTTTTTTTACGCATGGTCTCAGTAATAATTGGATTTTTATTGTTTCGGTGTATCACTCCAAACGTAAGTTCCACATTTCCGGAGGGTCTGATGTCAATAATATTACTTCCGAATATGGTTTCAAAAACATCACCGCCCACGCGCAGTTGGGGGATAATTCCGCCCCCGCCTCTTCTGTTCGGCCCCGAAACACGATGCGCGCCGTGTTCTTTCCAATAATTTTTTATATCCTGTTGCAAATCATAACTTATAAACTCGTTTATATTCATTGCAGCGGAAGGACCATACGGGGTATTTCCTATTTTATTTTGAAAAATATATTGGTTTGTATTCGGGTCATACTCAATTTCGTGGGTTAGGGAAGGGGGCGTGTTCAAATGAAACGGGGTATAGTTTTCCGGTTCTGTGGGATTATTGCTGGGCGGCGGGATAGGCGAGCGCAACCCCGTATCGGGAGGCGAAACCGGCATTTCAAGAAAGAAGTCGTTTTCATTATCGGCATCTGTCTCTTCAAAAGAATAGGATGACGAGCCGGAGGGGTGAGAAGTGTAATGAGAATTTTCCGGTGCAGGAATTGCCCAGACAACTGAAAATAAGGCAAATACTATAATTGCCGATATGAGGTAAAATTTTGTTTGTTTCCCGAAGATCACGATAGGTTAATTGGTCAATATATATTTCTATAATACTTTTAAGGCTTTCTTAATCAATTCTTCTATGGATAATTGCGTTCCTTCCGCACGGACAATTTTTTCCAACGCAGCATCCGCCGAATTTTTTGCAAAACCCAAAGAGATTAATGCAGATAACGCTTCTACTCTGTTATTATTATAAGAAATCGTGATTTTTTCAATATTTTGTGGCGTACTTTTTCCAATTTTATCTTTTAAATCAATAATTACCCGCTGCGCCGTTTTTAGCCCAATGCCTTTTACACTTTGAATAACTCTAACATTTTCTGTAGCAATGGCATTTATTAATTCATCTGTACTTAAAGAAGATAAAATTAAACGCGCGGTGTTCACGCCGATGCCGTTTACGGTAATGAGCAACCGAAACAAACTGCGCTCCTCCTCTGTAAAGAATCCAAACAGCAAATGTGCATCTTCTTTAATGACATAGTGGGTTAACAGTTTTACATTTTCCGTTTCTTTCAGTTGCGAGAAAGTGGCTAACGATATGTGAATGCCATACGCCACACCGCCAGCAGTTTCAATAACTACGTAAGCGGGAGTTTTTTCAATTAAAGAGCCTTTGATGTAAGTGATCATAATGATTAATGGTTAATGGTTAACTTTTTTATTCCTATTTTTCGCCACACAAAAAAGAGGGTCATCAGTGGTGAAATCCAGCAGAAGAAAGCAAACGGAGCATAAGCGGTGGTGGCAACACCCAGCACGGAGGCTTGCGTGGCGCCGCAAGTATTCCATGGAACGAGTACGGAAGTAACGGTGCCGGAGTCTTCAAGGGTTCTGCTCAACAGTCTGCCTTCCAAACCCGCCTTTTGAAACGCTGGGTCATACATATTCCCGGGTACCACAATCGCCACATATTGGTCGCCGGTGGTAACATTAAACAGGGCGCATGTACCGGCTACCGATGTTACTAACGTTTGGGCGGTTTTTGCTTTACTTAAAATGGCTTGAGTAATGCGCTCTAAAAATCTTCCGGCTTCCATAATTCCTCCAAAAATCATAGCGGTAATAATGAGCCAAATCGTGTTTAGCATACCCGCCATACCTCTTGTGGTAAGCAGTTCGTTTATTTCGGCATTTCCGGTTTCAGGCGCTGTGGTGCCAAACAATGCACGAACACAAACCTCATAACCGGATTGTAAAGATACTGCACCGCCACAAAGTTCTTTGATGTAATCAAATTGAAAAATAAGAGCGGTTGCTATACCTAATATTGCGCCTATAAACAACACCGGAACAGGCGGCACTTTTTTCACAATTAGATAAACCACCAAAACCACCACGAGCAACAGCAGCAAATTTGTGTTGTACATTTCTTTTATTGTTAATTGAAATTGGCGTACTGTTTCAAGAGAAGTTTCAATATTTTTTGTGAATATGGTAATGAGAATAAATCCGATAATGGCTAATATAATGGAAGGCGTTGTGGTTTGCAACATATATTTAATATGTACAAAGAGGTCGGTTTTGGCAACGGCAGCCGCCAAATTGGTAGTATCGGAAAGCGGAGATATTTTGTCTCCGAAATAGGCTCCTGAGATGATTGCGCCTGCCGAATATGCAGGATTAATTCCCATTACAGAGCCTATACCAATAAGCGCCACACCAATAGTGGCGACCGTACTCCACGAACTTCCCGTAGCCAGTGAAACGGCGGCACAGATAATTACGCACGCCGGTAAGAAATAGGCGGGTCGCAAAATCTCGAGCCCCCAGTAGATCATGGTCGGGATTATTCCGCTCAACATCCATGCACCGGACAAAGCGCCCACCATTAGCAAAATCATGATAGCAGGAAAAGAGGTGGTAATTGCTTTAATGATGCCGTTCATTAACATTTTCCATGAAATTTTGTTAAACAGCGCAAACGATGCGGCAACGGCAGCTGCAATTAAGAGCGAAAGTTGGTTAGCGCCGCCCAGCGTATCATCATTAAGCCATAACACATTACAAGCAATCAGCCCCATTAACAGTATAATAGGAATAATAGATTGTAGAAGTGTGGGGGATTTGTTCATTTTTTTGTTTGCGCAAAAATAAAATAAATCAGAAAATATTAACTCTGTTTCTTATAACTAATCACAGCCCAGAGGTTTGCGCCAAAGGCAAAAGCAAGCAACGCGCTCAGTTGCGGAATGATGTCGGTAATAGTACATCCTTTTAAGTAAACAAATCGCATAATTTCAGCAAAATAGCGCAAAGGGTTGGCATAAGTGATATACTGCGCCCATTGCGGCATGGAAGCCACCGGCGTGAGCAGCCCACTCATCAAAATAAAAACTACCAGAAAAAACATGGCAATCATCAGCGCCTGCTGCATGGTGTCGGATTTATTGGAAATCACCAACCCAATGCCCGACATGGTAAGAATGAACACTGCCGCCGCCAAATAAAGGGTGCCCAAATTGCCCACCGGCACCAGCCCATAAACAAGATAGGCTATGATAAACCCAATAGTAAGTACAATAAACCCGATAACCCAAAAAGGGATGATTTTTGCCAAAATAAAATGGAATTTTTTTATCGGCGTAACGTTCATCTGTTCAATAGAGCCATGTTCTTTTTCCATGACAATATTCACTGCCGGCATAGCGCCACACATTAGTACAAGCAACATCATCATAATGGCAGGCACCATGTAGGCTTTGTAGTTCATCATCGGGTTGAAGAGCGATTTTTGGCTCACTTGTATGGTTTGTGGCAGCGCTCCTTCATTGAAAGCCGCCAACTCCATCGTGATGTTTTTTGAAAAATCCATAGCAATGGAAGCCAAATAAGTGGTTCCCATCAATCCCTTTGTGCCATCTACCGCATTGGCGGAGACCAAAATCTTAGCCATTTTTTGCTTTACCAAGTCGCGCTCAAAATGTTGCGGAATTTCCAATATGGCATCTGCTTTGCCGCGTTCCACATAATTTTCCATAGCATCGCTGTAACAACTCTCATAAGCAACAATATGGTAATAATTAGAAGAACCAATTTTTTCTATAAAACGTTTGGAATAGGTGGAATGGTCGTTGTCCACGATTGCCAACCGTATATTTTTTACTTCAAAATTGGCGGCAAAAGGCAAAAGCAACAGAAATATTACCGGCATCAGAAAAATAATAAACGGAAATACCCGATTTCTCTGAATTAACTTAACCTCCTTTTCAATCAAATATTTAAGCATAGTTTTTGTTGTTTCCGTCAGTTGAAACTGACGGTTAATAATTTATCATTTATCATTAATCTTGCAGTTCCAGCCACTTCTCCTCTTTTTCCGCAATGCTGTTTTTCAACTTTTCATATTCTGCGTATAACGAACCGATTTCAATCTCTTTCACATATTGCTCCGGCAGCGAAAGTTTTGTTTCAATTTGATGCAATTCTTCTTGTTCTTTTTCAATCTCCCTTTCCAATTTTTTAAGTTGATTTTGAATTTTCCGCTGCTGGGCATCCTGTTCTTTTTTTAGCAAATAGTTTTCTTTGTTTGCAGAATCGGCTTTATTCTCTGCTGTTCCAAGATTTTTTTTGCGTTGCAGTTCGTTGAGCGAGTCTAATTTTTTCTTTTCCAAAAAATCGAAAACATCGCCGATATAGGTTTTTATTTTTTTGTCTTTAAATTCAAATATTTTTTCGCACAAACCGGTCAGAAAATCTCTGTCGTGCGAAACAATAACCAAACTGCCGGTATAGTGCAGCAGCGCGTTTTTCAGCACATCTTTCGATGCCATATCCAAGTGGTTGGTGGGCTCATCTAAAATAAGGAGGTTGAAAGGCGAGAGCAACAGTTTTGCTAACGCCAGTCTCGACTTTTCGCCGCCTGAAAGTACCGCCACTTTTTTCTCCGTATCTTCGGTAGTAAACAAAAATCGTCCTAAAATAGTTCTGATTTTCGGGCGGATGTCGCCCACTGCTACCTCATCAATCGTTTCAAAAACGGTTTTGTTCGGATTGAGCAACAGCGCCTGATTTTGTGCGTAGTAGCCAATTACTACCTGATGCCCCAACTGCATAGAGCCGTGTTGCGGGGCAAGTTCGCCCACGATGCTTTTCACGAAGGTAGATTTTCCTTCGCCGTTTCTGCCCACAAATGCCACGCGCTCGCCCCGTTCCAAGTGCATATCAATATCTTTCAACACATTCACCGTGCCGTAGCCCAGCGACAGTTGCTTTGCCTCTACCGTTACTTTTCCGGAGTGGGGCGCCGGCGGAAATTTAAAGGAGATGGCGCTGTCGTCCATTTCATCTACCATTACTTTATCCATCTTCTCCAATAGTTTCACCCTGCTTTGCACTTGTTTGGCTTTGGAGGCTTTATAGCGAAAACGTTCAATAAAACGTTCAATTTGCGCGATCTCTTTCTGTTGATTTTCATAAGCGGCTTGCTGGGTTTCAATACGTTCAAACCGTTGTTCCACATACTCAGAATAGCTGCATTTGTAATCCTGAATTGTTCCTAACGTAATCTCTACGGTGCGGTTGGTTACTCTATCCAAAAAGGCTCTGTCGTGCGATACCAAAATCACAGCGCCTTCATAATTTGCCAAATACTCTTCCAACCATTGAATAGACTCGATGTCCAAGTGGTTGGTAGGCTCGTCCAAAAGGATAATTTCCGGTTTTTGGAGCAGAATTTTGGCGAGCGCCACCCGCATTTGCCATCCGGAACTAAACTCATTCAGAGGTCGTTTAAAATCGTTTTGTTTAAAGCCCAATCCCAGCAATACTTTTTCGGCATCGGCATCCATAGTGCTGCCGCCGAGCAGGTGAAAACGCTCTGTAAAGTCGGCAAGTTGTTGCGCCAACTTATGATAACTGTCCGATTCATAATCTTCGCGCACGGCGAGTTGTTCGGTAATATGTGCAATTTGTTTTTCCAACTCTTTCTGCTCTACAAATGCCGATATGGTTTCGTCCCAAACATTACGCTCAAAATTGGCGGCTATCTCTTGGGGCAAATATCCGGTTTTAAAGCCGGCGGTAATCACCATCACGCCCGATTCCGGCTCTAATTCTTTATGAATAATTTTAAGTAATGTTGATTTACCGGCGCCGTTTTTACCCACTAAACCTATCCTGTCGCGGTCGCCCACTACAAAAGAGAGGTCTTTAAACAAAAAATCTCCTGTAAAATTAACCGCAAGTTTGTGTATCGAAATCATGGCGGCGAAAATAGAGATTTAAAGTTATGCAACAGCAATGCGAACTATATGCCCAGGACAAAATCATTAAAATATTTTTTTCTTTGGCGCGCCGAAGGAAAAAATATTTTAATGATTTTGCACTCCTTTATCTAACCTTTATCTTTGCTTTGCCCCAAAATCGTAACAACAATATTTCAACAAGGAAACAGCCCAAAGTGATACAGATAAAATATCTCCAAAGCGGTTTGCCGCTGAGTGAATCGGAAATGGATTGCGCAAGGTTTTTTGTGTTTGAAGAAAGTAGCGTTATACGTCCTTCGGAGCTGGCGGCAACGGCTTCTAACTCTTTTTCCGTATAGTACTCTAAATTAGATTCGTCTCTTTGATAATTAAGGGCTAACGTAGAATATGCAACGCCTCCTTTTATGATGTCGTAAAAACCGGCTTGTTGAATTTGCGAGTGGAGAAACATCTGCGTTTCATTGCCCATATTGCGCTGTTCCGGAATCAGTTCCATATCGCTAATAGTGGACTTGATTACAAAAATATCTTCCGAGCCGAGCGCTTTTTGCGGAATGGTTACGGTTTCATCTTTTCCGATAAAATAAAAGAGCGGATTTTTCAATTGCCCCATCAATCCCAAATTGTGCAACGGAATAAAAAAGATGGCATTTTTGTGCGCATTGCCATAAAAATCGTTCAAAGCAACAGCCGATAAAACCACGCGCCCTTTGCCGCAATTATAGGCAGTAAAAAAGGGCATATTGTTTTCCAAACGCATAATTTCCTCAGCGGGAACATTCAGATGCTCAAACGAATAATAATGTGTAACGGTGGGCATTTCCCAATTTTCCGAATTATTTTTTTGTAACGCACCTTTAAAATAGATACTCTCGTTACTCAGGGAACCTACTTTTACTTCATTATTTTGAAGCGCTTGATAATAAGGGAGGTTTAACGTGTTGAAAAAATCGTTCCAGAGGGTTACCTCCATTTTTTCTGCGGGAAAAACTGCCAAAGTTCCACCGTTTTGTACATATTTTTCCAATTCTGCAGATAAACCGGTAGATAAAGTTTCCAACTGATCTAAGATAATTAACTGTGCGGACGCAAAAGCGGCATAATTGACTTGATTGACACTCATCGCTTCATAATGAAACAATGAATCTGTGCCGTAAAGCGCTTGCAAGTATCTGTTTGCGCTCTTTTGAATAGCGATAACCGATGCACTTTCCGCCACCTCATACACAAAGTAGAACCTGTCGTCGAAAGTAATCGGCGTATCATAAATTTCTACCATACCTGCGTGTATTCCTGCGTGTTGAATAGTGTAGTGTAGCGTATAATCGGTATAACTGTTGGGTTTAATATCCACTGCACCCAGCGCACGTTGTTCTTTATTGATATACAATTTAACCGGCAGTTTTACAATATCTTCCTTGCTGTTATTGCTAATTCGCACCGTAATTCCCGCATTATATCCCACCTGAAACACCGGCATATCAAACCAGCAACTGTCAATAGAGATGTTATTCATTCCCTTATTCTCAATCGGCAAAAGAAACGACAACTGCGTAGTATCCGGCTCCCTTAGTAGCGGAGTAAAATCAAATTGGTTTTTTTGAAAATCGGAAATAAAATAGGCAAGTTTTTGTGCTTTATTAGATTTTGAGACAATATTTTGGTTAAAATGATTGATTTGTGTTAAATTTTTAGATTTTGGTGTAATGTTAATATCATCTAAGCGCGAAAGAAATTCATCTTTATTAATAATTTGCGCTTCGTGTGCGGAAAAATCGTTAGTAATGAGCACAAATTCATCATTATATGAAAATGCTTCTGCCACTTTTTTTGCAGATTCAATGGCATCGGTCAGGAGCGAGGTTTGTTGGGTTTGGGCTTCCATACTGAAAGAGTTATCTACAAAAACAGAGACAATAGTTCCCGATTGGGTTTCAAAGTTGTGGTTAGGCAGGTAGGGTTGGGCAAAAGCGAAAGCCAGCGCGGTAATTCCTAAAATTCTTAAAAACAGCACGATTAAATGCTGCAACTGTGATTCGCGTTTTGTTTTTTGCAAAATTGCCTGCAGCAGTTTCACATTAGAGAAATAGGCGGTTTTATATCTTCTAAAATTAAAAAGATGAATCAGTATTGGAATGGCGATGGCGCAAATGCCGAAGAGAAACAGAGGATTGGTAAATTGCATATTTTATTTTTTGGGGCGCGAAAATAGATTAAAAAAACAAAGTAAGGATAAAAAAAAAGGCGAATAAAAAATTCGCCCTTTCATTTTTTTTTAATGTTTTTATCTTTGGATAGAAACTTTGGTTGAGGTAACTTCTCTATCGGTGGTAACACGCACGGTGTAAATACCGGTTGCCACATTAAGAGTTATCATGTTACGTTCATTGTAAACTTTACCTTGCCATATTATACGTCCAAACATATCAAAGATAGATACATCGTTTATAGATAAATTGCTATTATTTATTACATACACTGTATTGGCTTGGCTGTAAATAGTAACGCCGTCCAAGGTGGGTTCTATAAGACCTGTTGGGTCGTGAATTACTTTAAAGAATGCTTCAATAATTCCGTTTTCTTCAATTTCTACGAATGTGTAGGTATCAATAGTTCCCATGTTGCTTCCATTCACCAATACGAAAGATATTTGATAACCTTCTTCCGGAGTGATGGTGTAGGTCATATCATCGCCATACTCAACTTCGGTAATACCTTCGTTGGAAATAGAGCCATTAGGATTGGCAATGGCTTGCATTTGGTATCTCAATTTTTTGAAAACAACTTCAATTGTATGGTCTTCATTAACATTCATAAAGGTATAGAAGCCGTTCAGGGCAGCCTCGCCGTTCACTATATTATCTACAAGCACTTGTTCTATTTCATGTCCGGGTGCGGTAGTAATAGCAAACATTTGGCTTTGTCCGTATGTTACGGTAAGGGTACCTGCCGGAGAGATAAAACCGCCTTCGCCGGCAGAAGCCTCAATGGTGTATGTAAGTTGTGCGGTTACTACGTCAATACTGTGTGGTTCGGTAACGTTTTCAAAGGTATAGGTTCCGGCAGCGGCAGCGTCCGGAGTATCGTAACCGTCAATAAATACGTTAGCAATTTTGTAACCGGGCATGGGCACATAAGTATAGGTAGCATCGGTACCGTGCGGTACTTGGGTTGTTCCTTCCATACCTTCTGTAAAGTAGCCGTTTTCGTTAAAATGGGCGCTAACAGGATAAGTAATTTTCGCAAAGCAAACATGAAGCGTATGATTTTCGGTTACATAATAGAATGTATAGGAGCCGGTTTGAATGGCTTGCGGATAAGGCGCGCCGTCCACCAATACTTCAGATACCTTGTAGCCTTCATCGGGGTAGAAAGTAACTTTAAGAATTTCGTTATAAATTACCGGTATGTTGCCTTCATAATCTGCAGAGCCGCCTACGCAGGTAGTTACTAAAATATTAACGGTAGCTTTGGTAAAGGTGGCATGAATAGTTTGTGGCTCGGTAACGTCTTCAAACATATAGGTGTAGCAATTACCGGAAGCAGGAACACCAACTGCCGGTTCGCCATTTACTAATAATTGATCTAAAACATAGCCTGTGTTGGGGCAAATAGTGAAAATTTGGTCTGTACCATAAGGAACGGGCACATTGCCGGCGGGGGTAATGCTGCCGTTGGCGCCTGCAGTTGCAATAATAGTAACATCAATTAATTTAAAGATTACATGAATAGTATGGCTGCTGTGAATATTGGTAAAGAAATATGAACCGCTAATAACAGCGCCGGGGTTCGGTAAGCCATCAATGATTACTGATTGAATGATGCTGTGCGGACCGGGTACGAACAAGAATTGTTGCATATCTCCTTCATCCATAAAGATTATTCCATTCTCTATTTCAGCCTCTCTGCCCACCGGAATCACTTCGCCATCTCCCACATGAGTGAATGTAATTTGATAGGGCGCTTCTTTAAATTCAACATGAATAGTATGCGTTTCTTTAACATCAATGAAGTTGTATTTGTAATTCTTCGGTTTTACTACGTCATCTACTTCAAAATAATCTACTACATATCCATAGTCCGGTATAAAGTCAAATAGTTGGTTTGTACCGCATTGTACGGGAACAATTCCTTCAGGATCAATGCTACCGTTAGGACCGGCGGTGGCAGTAATGTCGTAATAATAATATTCTGTAATAAGTTCTATTTCAGGAAGTACATCGGTTACATCGGTAAACTCGTAAGAGTCAATGGGTCCCATAGATACACCGCCAATAATTACATCAATAAGAATTTGACAATCATCATTTAAATCAATAGTAACCGTAGCATTTCCGCCTTCCGGTACCGGATCCGGATCCATAGTAATTCTGGGATCTAAAATGTTGTTCGGGTGTAAGGTGTAAAGTTTACTACATACATCAAACTTTACATTAGCACGGTCTGTTCGTATAGTTCCTGTGCCGGGAGCAGCAGGACTAAATGGACCGCCGCTATCAGCACCTCTATAAAGAACTTTACCGGTAATGGTTGTATTACGGAAAGTGCCGGTCGTTGACCATCCATTTTGATTGTTAAGCCAAGCAAGTACTATACCATTACCAGTATAGGTAAATGGATGATCGAATGTAATAGTAAACCATGGCTCAGAATTATTGAAGTTAATAGAACCTACTTCATATACAAGTTCCAATTGATCTAGCGGAATCCAATCTGATGTGTTTGCAAAGGTAGATTTAGTGGTATTGCCTAAATAAATAGATTGGTTTGTTCTTAACATTGCTGTAGTAGCAGTATATTGGAATGAAATGGATTCTATTACGTCACCAGCAGTAAGACCTGCTAATTCTGAAGCATCATAAATTTGTTGTAAATAAGCGTAACCGTGGTAGTTACCTGTAGGAGTATAAAAGTTGGCAGTTGTTCCTGTTCCAACAATAGTCGTATTGCAATCAAGTACAAAACCGGGGTGCGGTTTCACGTTTACGGTAAGAGGTGTTTCGTTGTTGCAAGCTCTTTCATCGCCTGCCATTTCAACCACACCTTTAATGGTTAATTCGCCTGCCAATGCTTGCGGGAACGCTATTGAAAAAGTGTGCACTTTGGTTGCATTGGGGCTCAATGGGGTAGTAATAGTTTCGGTAGCCAACACTGTGCCGTCTGCGGTTACAATGCTTACCGTATATTTAGAAACCGGAGTTGTGCCGGCATTTTTAACAAGCAAATTATAATCGTTTGCTTCGGTAGCCATAGGAGACATTTCTCCGGTTAAACTAACCGCTGCCATATCTTTAGCAGAAACAAACATGCAAACGCCAAATTTGGTATTGCTACGAGCTGTTACAGATGTTGATGTTACTGCTGGAGGGGAGAGCGGATTAATAGGAGAGCCATCTGTTTGATATAATTGTGTTTTTCTGGCGCCTGTAGGTGTATGCACACGAAACGTAGAAATAGAACCTGTGTTATAACCGCCATGATTATTCACCACAGCTAATACGATATTGCCCCCTGTGTGAATAAAGGGTTCATCAAAAGTAATGGTACTCCATGGTTGAGAATTATTGTATTGCACGGTTCCGGAATATACCTGTTGCATCTCGGCAACCGGAACCCATTCTGTGCCGGTAAAACCGTCTTTTGTTGTATTTCCCAAATAAAAGATTTGGTTATTTTTTCCACCGGGACCTTGTGCAATACTATAAATATATTCAAATGATACCTCATGAATAATATCACCGCCTTCACAACTCAATCCCAATTCTGCAGCAGTAAAGATTTGTTGTGTGTAAGAATAATTATAAAAGGTATTAATTGGAAGGTTATAGGCAACGTCGGTAGCTGTACCAACAATAATTTCATCGAGGGTACAATCTCCCATAACCATAACACTAATGGATGTGCAAACGCTTTTGGGCACACAACCGTCAGCATAGTTAGCTTCAACGCAATAGGTATAAGCGCCGTTAGCCACATTAGCATCAATATAAGAAGTAGAGGTAACAGTGGCTAACAAAGTTCCGTTACGGAATACATCAAATCCTGTTGGGGTGCCTGTGGCAGCCCAAGTAAGAGTTACATCACTGCCATTATCAGTAGCATTAAGATTTGTAACAGGATCGCAAACGGCATCTTCTGCAATTCCATTAATGGTAATATCATCAATAAGGAGCGCAAAAACGTCATCACTCATACAGGTAATTGCCACATATTTTGCATTAAGTGGAATATTGTAGGTATATTGTGTCCATGTAGTAGTAGTAACAGAAACATAAGCACCGGGAGATATAACGTTCGTAAAATTGGCAGGTGCATTTCCTGTAGATGAGGTTGAGACTTTAAATAATTCAGGACCATACTCAGTCACAATTTCTTTTGCCCAAAAAGAGATGGTAGCGCCTGCTTCTGCCGTAAAAGGAGGACTGATAATCCATGCATCGGCTGCCCCATTTTGAGGGTTAAAGCATGCAAAAAATTGATTACCTGAATGTGGCGGGTAAGTAGTTGCAGAAGATGGCGATGTTTGAGATGGATTAAACACGATATAAGCCATGGGTTGATACGCATTAGGGAAAGTAATTCCATTAATGCCCCAGGTATCTGTGGGGTTTCCGTTATAGTAAGACCATCCAATAGCGCCCGGAGAGTTTATTGTAAATGCGGTATGGCTTTCCACATCTTCAACGATGGAGCCTTTAGCGGCAGGGGCAGATGGTTTTTCCGGCATTACTTGCTGGGTAAGCGTAGCAGTAGAAAAAGCGCTGGTGTTTGATGGGGTGCCCTTAGTTCTTTCGGTAAAAGATTGGGCGTTCAAACTTCCAATACACAGCACAGCAACGAGCGCCATGCAAATTGTTTTAAGTAAACTTTTTTTCATAATAATTTAGGTTTTTGGTTAATAATATTTTTTGGTTTATAATTTACACAATTAACGCGCAAAAATACATATTTTTCAATAGGTACAGAAAAAGTGATTTTTTTTGGTTAAGTTTTATTTGGAGGTGCTATTTTTTGCTCACAATTCCTCACTTGCTACGCTACGTTACCAATGACGAAGATGTCGAAACAGCCCCTGGGGGTGTTCAAAAACTTTTTTTACATAACAACCCAAAAAGACTTAACCATTTTTGTAAACAGACACTTTTTTTAGATAACAGTCCCGAATCTGCTATCACGATGGGTTTACCTAAATTGTATAACTGTCCAAATATCAGTTCAAGTACAACTACCTGAATTTGTTTATTCTCTATGGTCGAAAGAAAATCATCTAACCTAAACTGCGCATCACTTTGTATTTTCTTGTGTGCTTGCTTATAACTTGAACACTTACAGAAAAGGTGCGAAAAACAAGAAAAAGATGATGTATTATAAATGAGATAAATGAGGTTGGAGATTGCAAGGGGCACATCATTACGCTACTGAGGTTGTTTTGTTTATTGAAAATGAGGTGAAAAATGAGGTTTTCTTGTATAAAATTACACAACGCCATCAGAAAACTACCAATGACGAAAATGTCGAAACAGCACCGCATCGCCGTAGGCGATTAGTTGAACCGGAAAATATACACACCGCTTATTTCTTGTGCGCCAACATTTTAATTTTGTATTCCAATTCAGTTGCTTCTACTTTAGCCGTTTCAATTTTTTTAGAAAATTCGGCTTTTAACAGATCGGCATTTTTAGAGTTTGCAAAAAATCCTAAATTGTTTTCCCATAATGCAATATCATCTTTTAATTGTTGCAATTTATTAGATAAAAATCTTCTTTCTTTATCAATAATATGATCTGCATTGGGATTATTTAATATAGTATCAACTTTTGATTT
>Ga0082212_10005625_pt1 | contig 17028 bp, 10 predicted proteins | sample TergutNt197P3_FD_71548 | JGI IMG/M metagenome (GOLD analysis project Ga0082212, IMG submission 71548) | Neocapritermes taracua P3 segment gut microbial communities from Petit-Saut dam, French Guiana - Nt197 P3 | ecosystem: Host-associated > Arthropoda: Insects > Digestive system > Gut ... | reverse complement strand
CGAGTTGAGCAATTGCACGCCATAATTGCCTGTCAGCAAAGAGCCTATTTGTTTTGTGCTGCCTATATTTTGTTTGTATTCTGTTTTTTCCGACACCGAAAAATTGTAGCCCGAGGATTCATCCACCTTGGAAAGCTCCCTGATGGACATGCGCACGGAGTTCACAGCGTCCAGAAAGGCCTGGATGTTTTGCTGCACCGATTCCGTATCCGTGGCGACTGAGAGCTGCGCCTTGCCGAGGTCGAAGACAGTGATGGTCACGCCGTCGAGGACGCCGCTTATGTTGTTGGAAGTGGATTCAAGTTCGTCAGGCCAGTTGTCGAGCATGAACTTCGCATTTTGGGGTTCCTGCACCACCCAGCCGTCAAAGTTGAAGCTGCCGTCAAACGGCCCAATATCCAGGGTGGCGTCCGCGCCGGAATCCTTGCCCTGGATTTGCAGCCTGTACGTGGAGCCGGACTGCACGATGCTTGCGCGTATGCCTTTATTCTGCGGATCGTTGTTGATCATGTTGACAAAGGACTCAAGGCTGGTATTGGCCGCTATTTGCAGCGTGCGCGTCTCTCCCTTGTACGTATAGGCAAACTCCGTATCTTGCGTGGCGATGCTGGAGTTTCTTGTTTCAAACTCCGTGCTGCAGCTCCAGATTGCGTTGCTGGCAAGCTGGGTCACCTCAATGGAATGGGCGCCGTCCAGAGCCTGTCCCGTGGCGCTTATGGAAGCGACCTCCGGCCTGGAACTGGTCGTTATCTTGGCGACGAACTTGTCCCGGGAGTTGATGAGGGACAGGGCGGATCTCGCATCGCGCATGCTTTGCAGCACGGTTTCGAAGGCCAGGGCGCGAGCCTCCCAGTCCGCCTTCCACATCTCCATGCGCTGCATGGGGATGGATTCGATCTTTTTCAGTTGCTCAATGATGGAACCGAAGTCCGTGCCGCTGCCCAGCCCCTGAAAGGTGATGGAACCTGAAAGATACTCCGCCATATTCCGCTCCGGGAGTTTTTTGCCTGTTTTTCCGGCTGCGCCGGTACTTGCAAGCTTAGTGCCAGGTTGAACGGCACAAACCCGCGCACACAGCGCCCTGTACCCTGCTGTATCGGCAATTTGCCGAAAAACTTAGGGGCATATATGAGGCGCTACTCAATTGCTTGGCGGGCTTTGTCGTCAATCTGGCACTGGAGGCTTTTTGTAAAATTGTGTATGCCACGGATCATGAGCGCGCCAATCATTGTGCTGGCTACCCGCAATACCGGAAAAATCCGCGAACTGGCCGACGGCCTGCGCGCGTTCGGCCTTGAGGTTCGCGGCCTGGACGCCTTTCCCGGGATGGAGGACGTGGAAGAAGACGGCGCAAGCTTTGAGGAAAATGCCCTCCTCAAGGCATGCGCCGTGGCCCGGTATACAGGATGCGTTGCAATAGCCGACGATTCCGGCCTTGAGGTGGACGCCCTGAACGGCGCGCCGGGAATATATTCCGCCCGGTACAGCGACATGCGGCCCCTGCCGCCGGAGGCGGAAGACCCCGCGCTCAGCAGGGATGAACGCAACAACCTGGTCGTGTTGCGCGAACTTGCCGCCGTGCCCGATGCGCAGCGCACGGGGCGCTTTGTGTGCGCCATGGGCGCCTGCAAGCCGGACGGAAGCAGCATCGCCCTGCGCGCCGTCTGGGAAGGACGCATCGCGCGCGCGCCTCGGGGTACGAACGGCTTCGGCTATGACCCGCTGTTTTTTGACCCGGAAGCGGGGCGCACAGCGGCGGAACTCGATACGGAGGAAAAAAACGCGCGCAGCCACAGGGGCAAGGCTCTGAGACAATTACTGACAATATGGCCAGAGTTCTATACATAGCGCTACCGGGTCGCACCATAACAGCAAGGATACCATAGAGATGTCGAAACTCCCTGTCATGATCCACGGCTTCGGCAATGTAGGCAAAAATGTTCTCCAGGCCCTGGCAACAAGCCCGGACATGCACTGCGCCGGCGTGCTGCGCCAGGCCGGCAGCATGGGCACGCGCGCGCACGATTTGCGGGGCGTGCCGGAATTTTCCGACCTGGACAGCCTGATCCGCAAGGCGGGCAAACCCGCTGTTGGTATTCTCTGCGGTCCCTCACGCAAGGTTCCGGAGAACGCCGCGCATTTTCTGGCCGCCGGTATGCACACGGTGGACAGCTTCGACATTCACGCCGATATTCCCGAGCTTGTGCGCGCGCTGGATGCGGCGGCAAAGGCGTCGGGCAAGGCGGCCGTGACGGCGGCAGGCTGGGATCCCGGCACGGATTCCGTCCTGCGCGCGCTGCTGGAGGCCATGGCGCCCGTGGGCACAACCTTCACCAACTTCGGGCGCGGCCGTTCCATGGGCCATTCCGTGGCGGCGCGCGCTGTGGCCGGCGTCGCCGACGCCGTATCCATCACCATTCCCACGGGTGGAGGGCGGCATTCGCGCCTGGTGTATGTATTGCCGGCGCAGGGAGCTTCGCAGGACGCGATTCGCAAAGACCTCGCCGCAGACCCCTATTTCAGCCCTGATCCGCTGGAAATACGCTTCGTCCGCGAGCAAGAGGAACTGTACGCCGTTGCGGATGATTCCCACGGCGTGCTCATGGAACGCACGGGCGCTTCGGGTTTCAGTTCCAACCAGCAATTCCGCTTTGACATGCGCATTGACAACCCGGCCCTGACGGGGCAGGTGCTCGTCGCCGCGGCGCGAGCCGCCGCCCGCATGGCGCCCGGCTGCTACACGCTGATCGATATACCGCCGGTTGCGCTGCTGCCTGGCGAGCGCATGGAGCATGTGGCGCGGCTTGTATAATACAAGCCCCTTGCTTACTCCAACGCTTCCAGCTTGTATCCGCCGCCGTCAGGCCGCACAAGGCCGATGCCGGGGAAGGGCAAATGCGCGCCCGCGATGGGCATCGTATCCTCAGCAAGCTGCTTGAACACGCGCAGGCGCATCTCTTTGGCCGCGGCCTGGTCAACATCGAAATCCACCGTGATGTCCGGGCGGGGCATTTGCAAGGCCGCGCCGTGCAGCAAATCGCCGACGAAGAGGAGTTTCTTGCCCCTGGAGGCGAGCAGAAAACCCGCATGCCCCGGCGTGTGCCCGGCAAGATCCACGCTGGCGACCTCAGGGGCGACAACATCGCCCGGCGCGAAAAAGACCAGCAGCTTGTCCTGTTCCAGAATGCGCAGCACATCCCGCACCAGCGGGAACAGCCCGCGCCTGCCTTCCGGGGCCTGGCGCATGGCCTCCTCGCTCGTCCAATAGTCGTACTCGGCCCTGGCCACATACACTTGCGCCTTGGGAAAGACGGCTTTGCCGTCCTTGACCAGCCCCCCGATATGATCGCCGTGCATATGGGTGATAAATATTTTGCCGATCTCCGCCGGGGCGGTTTTGGCCTCTTTCAGGCACTGGGGCAGTTGCCCGGTTCTCCCCTGACGCAGCGTGCCGTTGCCGGCATCAATCAGGTAGCGCTCCTTGCCGCGTTTGATCAAGTATACCATAAACGTGCCGGTTATGGTCGGGTAGGGGTGTCCGCCCGCCGTTTTTTTCATCTCCGCCTCGCTGGCGCCTTTGAAAACGTCGAGCGAAAAACTGTGCAATCCGTCCAGCAGCGGAACAACGGCAAAGTCTCCCACGGGGACGGCTTTGCCCGCCGGGGGAGGGGGAGGGGTCACGGCCCCGGCCGGCGCGGCCAAAACAACAACAAGCATAAGGCCAAAAAGATAGTGGAGCGTGTTCATGACAGTTCCTCTTCGTCTTCCTTGTCTTTGAGCACAAAACGGCAGCCTTTTTTCGGGCAACCCACATGTTTGCCCTTTGCCCTGGTGGTTTTTTCCACCAGGACCGGCGAAGCGCAGACAGGGCACATCCCCTGCACGGGCCAGTCCCAGAGGGCGAAATCGCAGGCCGGGTAGCGGTTGCAGGAATAGAAGATTTTTCCCTTTTTCGAGCTTTTTTCCACCAGTTCACCGCCGCAGCCTTCGCGGGGACAGGGCACGCCGGTGCCGAAGGGCGCGGCATGTTCGCACTTGGGATACTCAGCGCAGGCGATGAAGCGGCTGCCGGTACGCGCCTTTTTCACAACCAGATCACCCTTGCATTGGGGACATACGCCCACGACCTCAAACACGGGTTTAACCTTTTCTGCAAGTTGCAGCGCGCCTTTTTCATCCCGGCTGAAGTTGCTGGTGAAGCGACAATCCGGATAGGCGGTGCAGGCCAGGAAGGCGCCCGCCTTGCCGAACTTGATCGCCGTGGGCTTGCCGCAGGCTGGGCAGGGCATGTCCGTGGGGATCCCCCCCTTGACGGCGGTCATGGATTTGGCGGCTGCCGCGAGCGTGGGGCCGAAATCCCGGGAGAAGGCGGTCAGCAGATCCACCCAGTTCACGCCTCCTTCAGCGACCTGATCGAGCTTCGTTTCCATCTCCGCCGTAAAACCGATATCCATCAGACGCGCAAAGTGCGTGCGCAACTGTTCGCACACCACGCCGCCCAAATCGGTGGGAGTGAGATGTTTTTCCTCCATGCGCGCGTAATCGCGGTCAAGCAGGGTGGAAATGATGCTGGCGTATGTGGAGGGGCGGCCTATGCCCTGCTCCTCCAGTTCCTTGACCAGGGCGGCTTCGGTATAGCGCGGCGGCGGCTGGGTGAATTTTTGTTCCTTGTCGAGCTTTTTCAGATCCAGCACATCGCCCCGTTTCAGTTCGGGGAGTTCCACGGCGTCCTGTTCCTTGTCCGCGTCCGGATCCGGGGAAATCTTTTTGCCGGCTTGCGGATACGCTGCCAACCAGCCGGGAAAAAGCAGGCGTTCACCCCTGGCGCGCCACTGGCTTGGGCCGCAGTCCACGAGCACGGTGGTGTCGTGGAAGCGCGCGCTCGCCATTTGCGAGGCCATAAAGCGCGACCAGATAAGACGGTAGATGTGATACTGCTCCGGCGAAAGCTGGCTCTTCAGGGAATCCGGCGTCAGCCGGACGTCCACCGGGCGGATGGCTTCGTGGGCGTCCTGCGCGCCGCCCCTGGATTTGTAAATGCGCGGCTTGTCAGGCAGGTAGTCTTTGCCCCAGGATTGCTCGATAAAATCCTTTGCGGCGGCCCCGGCTTCGTCGGCAATGCGGAAGGAATCGGTACGCATGTAGGTGATGAGCGCCGTGGTGCCGAGTTCATCCAGATCAACGCCTTCATACAGGCGCTGGGCGATGGTCATGGTGCGCTTGGAACTGTAGCCCAAACGCTGGTTGGCGGCCTGCTGCAGCGAAGAAGTGATATATGGTGGCGCGGGCGCTTTGGCGCGCTCCTTTTCCTGCACCTCGGAAACCACGAAGGGCTGCTTGCGGATGGCGCTTTCCAGGGCTTCAGCGGCGGCGGCGTCCGGAATGCGGGCTTTTCTGCCTTCCACCTTGTGCAAATCAGCCTTGAAGGGCGGAGGCGACTTGCCCGCAAGCGCAGCCTTGAACAGCCAGTATTCTTCCGGCGTAAAGGCGCGGCGTTCTTCCTCGCGTTCCACGATAATGCGCAGGGCCACGGACTGCACCCGTCCGGCGGAGATGCCGCGCTTGATGGTTTTCCAGAGCAGCGGAGATATTTTGTAGCCCACCAGCCGGTCAAGCACGCGCCGGGCCTGCTGGGCGTCGAAAAGGTTTGCGTTGAGTTCACGGGGATGCCGGAGCGCCTCGCGCACGGCCCTGGCGGTGATTTCGTTGAACTGGATGCGCTTGATGTCATGCGCCTTGTCACGGATAAGTTCCGCCACATGCCAGGCAATGGCTTCCCCTTCGCGATCCGGATCGGGCGCGAGATACACGGTGTCCGCCTTGGCGGCGGCCGAGCGCAGGCCGCTGACAACCTTCTCCTTGCCCTGGATGACCTGGTAGCTGGGCGCGAACCCCCTGGCCTCATCCACGCCGAGTTCGTTTTTAGGCAGATCGCGGATATGGCCCACGCTTGCCTGCACCATGTACTTGTCGCCCAGAAACTTTTTGATGGTTTTTACCTTGGCGGGCGATTCCACGATAATAAGCTCTTTGGCCATTGCGTCTCCAAAATCTGTGAAAACTTATTTCATGCTCCGTATCCGTTTCTCAAACTGCCTGCCGTTCCATTCATAGCGCACTTCGTTATCCACCGGCACATGCGCCCTGCCCTGCCTGTTCCAGAACACGGCCTGGGCTTCCAGTCCCTGTCCGTCAAGGCAGAAGAGGATGGACGCCTGCACATCCTTCGGCATTCTATTGCCCTTGGCGAAAAAATCCGCCACCGGCGGCTCCGGCGGGCTGTCAACGGGCGCGAAGTTCCCCTGGTCCATGCGCCAGAGTTCCAGCGTGCAGATATCCTCGCTCCTGGAGCCGATCAACGCCAGCGTGCCGCCGCCGTCCTCGCGGTAGGCATGCAGAAAAACCCGCGTATCGCCGAAGGGCAGGGAAACCAGTTCCAGGTCGTCCCTGCTGTCCGGCAAAAGAATCCAATACTCGCTTTTGCCGTAATCAAGCAGGCGATCCTTTTCATCTTCGTCCAGGCCTTCCAGCGTGTTTTCAAAAATCGTGGCAGGCAGCAGGCGGAATATCTCCAGCGCGGCGACCGGCTCGGCCGCGCGGACGGGCGCGGCCTGCTCCATGGCAAACCCGGCGAACAACACGCATGAAAACAGCAAAAAAGCGACACAGGCACGCATGGCAGGCTCCTGTTCTGAGGCGAAGTATTCATGGGTTCCAGCGCCGCGTCACGCGACACTAGGCGCCGCAGCATTTCTTGTACTTTTTGCCGCTCCCGCAGGGACAGGGGTCGTTACGCCCGAGCTTGGGCTCGGCGCGCACAGCCGGGGCAGGCGCGGCGGCCGACGCGCCGCCGCCGGAATACGAATGCCCGGCAGCGTCCTTGTGCGTGAAATCATCCTGCTCGGCTTCCTCGCGCTTGACGCGGATCCGGGTAAGCGCCTTGAACGAACCCTCGCGTATGCGATAGAGCAGGTCGCGGAACAGCTCAAAGCCCTCGCGCTTGTATTCCAGCTTGGGGTCTTTCTGGCCGTAGCCGCGCAGGCCGATGCCGTCGCGCAGATGATCCATGTTGCGCAGGTGTTCCTTCCAGCCGCGATCCAGTTCTTCAAGCAGAAAATAGCGCAGGATGTCCTTGTAGATGTCTCCGGCTTCCTCCCTGAGTTCCGCAAAAACCCGCATGACGAGTTCGCGCGCCGTCTGCCGCGTGGGCAACTGCGCGCCTTCGGGCAGTGCGCCGTCCGGGCTGAGGGCCAGCACGCGATCGATGGTAAAGACGTCACGCAGGCGGGCAAGCGTCAGCTCTTCGGCGTCGGCGCGGCCGTCCTCCGGAGCGTTTTCCAGCGGCACATACATTTCCTCAAGCACATCGTCCAAAAAATCCCCGACCAGGGCTTCGATATCCGCCTCCAGCATAAGGTCGCGGCGCAGGGTATAGATGACCTCGCGCTGCTGGCTCATGACATTGTCGTAATCCAGCAGGGTTTTGCGGATTTCAAAGTGGTGTCCTTCCACGCGTTTTTGAGCGTTTTCCACGGCCCTGCTGACCATGGCGTTTTCAATGGCTTCACCCTCTGTCAGGCCGAGCTTGAGCATAAGGCTGGAAATGCGGTCCGATCCGAAAAGGCGCATCAAGTCATCTTCCAGCGAAAGAAAAAAGCGGGAAGAGCCTGGATCGCCCTGACGGCCCGAACGGCCCCGCAACTGGTTGTCAATGCGGCGGCTTTCGTGACGCTCCGTGCCGAGGATGTGCAGGCCGCCCAAATCCACTACGCCCGTCCCGAGCACAATGTCCGTGCCGCGCCCGGCCATGTTGGTGGCGATGGTCACCTTTCCCTGCTGGCCGGCCTGGGCCACGATTTCCGCCTCCTGCTCATGGTGCTTGGCGTTGAGCACGTTGTGCGGCACAGCCTGGCGCTTGAGCAACTGCGAAATCAGTTCCGAAGTCTCAATGGAAATGGTGCCTACCAGCACGGGCTGGCCCCTGGCGTGCAGTTCCTTGATGGATTCCACGATGGCCGTGAACTTTTCCTTCTGGGTGCGGTAGATGATGTCGGACATATCCTTGCGGATCATGGGCTTGTGCGGCGGAATGGAAATAACCTCCAGACCGTATATCTGATGGAATTCCACGGCTTCGGTGTCCGCCGTGCCCGTCATGCCCGCGAGTTTTTCGTACAGGCGGAAATAGTTCTGGAAGGTGATGGCGGCCAGGGTCTGGTTTTCCGCCTCGATCCGCACGCGCTCCTTGGCTTCCAGGGCCTGGTGCAGGCCGTCGCTGAAGCGGCGGCCCGGCATGAGACGGCCGGTGAACTCGTCGACGATGACCACCTGGTCATCCTTGACGATATAGTCCACATCGCGCTTGAACACGTTGTGGGCCTTGAGGGATTGCAGCACATGGTGCTGGGCGGCAATGTTCGAGGGGTCGTAGAGATTTTCTATATGCAAAAGCTCCTCGCAGCGCGCGACCCCCTCCTCGGTCAGCATGGCGGTGCGGGCCTTCTCATCCACCGTATAATGCTCAGCCGGCTTCAGCTTGCGCACGATGTCGTCCATCTGCCGGTACAAGCCCGTGGACTGTTCGGAACTGCCGGAAATGATCAGCGGCGTCCTGGCTTCGTCAATGAGAATACAGTCCACCTCGTCCACAATGGCGTAGTGGTGCGGCCGCTGTACAAGCTGCTGCGCATAGAATTTCATGTTGTCGCGCAGGTAGTCGAAACCGAACTCGTTGTTCGTGCCGTATGTGATGTCCGCGGCATACGCCTCCTGGCGCTCGTCATCATTGAGGCCATGTACGATGACGCCGACCTTCAGCCCCAGCGCGGCGTAAATTTCGCCCATCCAGCGCGCGTCCCGCCTGGCCAGGTAATCATTGACCGTCACCACGTGCACGCCTTTGCCCGTCAACGAGTTCAGCACCACGGGCAGCGTGGCCACCAGGGTTTTGCCTTCGCCGGTTTTCATTTCCGCGATGTTGCCTTCATGCAGCGCCATGCCGCCGACCAACTGCACGTCGAAATGGCGCATGTTCAGGCGGCGGCGGGAAGTTTCACGCACCAGGGCGAACACTTCAGGCAACAGGTCGTTCAGACGACGGCCTTCTTCGTGTTGCCTGCGATACTCCGCAAGGCGCAGGGGCAGCTCGGCGTCCTCAAGGGCCTGCATCTGCGCTTCAAGCTCATTGATCTTCCGCACGGCGGGGCGGCATTTCTTCAAATACCGCTGGTTCTTGGAGCCGAAGATTTTTTTGAACAGAAAGGAAAACATGGATACTCCATGAAAATATCATCTGTTACGCAAAAAGCGCTACATCGCAATAGGTGAGAATAGGGCAGAAAGCGCGCGTTGGCAAGACGCGCGCGCCGCGTTGTCTTGACAATAAACGCTTTTCGTAGCATTTGTACCGCTACGCATGCGCTTTGTGCAAAGCGGCTGCGGCGTTGAGGAGGATACATGGCTAAAGAAGGCGCCATAGAAGTTGACGGTATCGTGCAGGAAGCCCTGCCGAACGCCATGTTCCGCGTGGAACTGGAAAACGGGCACGAAGTGCTTGCCCATATTTCCGGGAAAATGCGCAAGTTTTATATTCGCATTCTGCCCGGCGACAGAGTGAAGGTAGAGCTTTCTCCCTACGATCTCAGCCGCGGACGGATCACCTACCGGATGAAATAGTCCGCTTCCTTTGTCCGACTCAGGCGAGGCTGCGATGGGCGGTTGGCGGAAAAAGATATATTTCGACAAGCAGGATCGTGAGCTTCTGGGCATGGTCAACCGCCTGCTCAGCACGAAAGGCGACGCCGGTTTCGAGCGCACGCCTTTCGACGCCAGCCTGCATCCTCACGGCATCATGTCGCTTGCGACCCCGCGCGAGATGCGCATCGCCACGTCCGTCACCAGGCTGCTCAGCAGCCTTGAGGCCGGACAGGCCGAAGATCGCCTGCACGCCTTGCAATCCCTCTATGACGTGGTGCTGACCACAGCCCAAAGCGCACTGCGCCGCAATACGGCGCGCGTGCTCATCCAGACCATGAAGGAACTGGTGCGCGCCCACGGCGACGAACGCAAACAGCTCATGCTGGCTCACGATTTCCGGCAGGCCGCCTCCGGCAACCCCCGTGTCGTGCGCCGCCTGCTGCGCAGCCACCATTTGCTGGAAATGCCCGAAAACTGGAGCCAACTGGCCTTTGACCACCATGTCCACGACGCCAATACCAAGGGCCGGAAAACGCCCACTCACCTGATCATGGACGCCTGGATCAAAGGCATACGCTATCTGACGGTCATCTATTACAATTACGTTGAAACCGAAGCCGCGCAGGAACTCATGCAGGCCGCGGAAATCATGGGCGTATCCGTGCGCGTCGGCTTTGAATTCGCCTGCCCCTTCAGGGGGCGTTATGCGCATTTCATCTGGGTGCCGCGCGGTTTTACCAATGCCAAAGGTTTTTTGGAATTTTTGGCGGAAGCCCCGGTACAGCATCTTATGCGCAAGGGGCGCGAAGCCTCCGACTGGCAGCAAAATTACATCTACATGCTGCTGGAGAACTGGAACACGCGCCACCGCGCGCATGAAAGCCAGCGCTTCGCGGTGGACTTGCCTCCCCTGCCCGTGGAAAAATTCCGGGCCTTCGTCGGCGCGGGGCAAGCCTCTCTGCTCCATCTTGCCGAATGCGTGCACCTGCATTGCCGCCCCCTGCTTATGCAACGGCTGGGCGCGCTGAAGCGCGAACACGCCCAGGCCGGCGAACCGGAACGCGCGCGCATTGAAGAACAGATCCGGATGATCAGCGAAATAGAGCCATCATATTTCGTTGACGCCTGCCTTTCGCCGGAACACAACCAGGATCTGCCCGATCCCAACATCCCGAGCGACAGCCCCGAAGTGCCGGATATTCTGCGCCTGTCGCCCATAGTGCTGCTGGACTGGCTTGCCAGCATGCGCGTCGGACACCGCATCATCCTGAACCTTGCCGACTTGAGCCCGGAAGACGTGCTGGAACTCCTCTGGACCTGCCAGGGGCTTATTACGCACCTGGAAATCTTCAACCTCAAGGAATGGCTTGAAGGCAGGCTGTCCCGCCTTCAGGAAATCAACCAGCTTCAGCTTGCCATCAATACCGGCAGCGCGCCGCGTTTAAAGTCTCTCATCCGCGACATGATCAGCGGCTTTGAGTGCGAACGCGACGAACAGGCGAGCGAAGAACGCTGCATGCTCTTTCGGGCCATACTTCGCAATATCCCGACCTTGCAGGAATTTTACAAAACAGCGCCTCTACGGACGAGCATGGGCACGGATTCCACAAGCCGTTCCCGCAAAACCCTGGGCATGGGCCTGGCGTTCAAGGAAACCCTGTCGCCGCAGGTGGCGCGCGAGGGCGAAAAGCTTGTGGGCACCAGCGTGCCGATACCTGTTTCCGTTGATGTGATTGAACAAATCCAGTACCGCGCCAGCGCGCATGCGCGCCTTGGGGACCGCTTGCCGCGCCTGATCCGGAAAATTCCTGCTTGCGGGCGTTTCGGCCACAAGCGCGTCAAAACATGGCTTTCGCATTCCGCCACCGCCAGAGTGGGGGATGCCAGCAATCTCATGCTGCTGGGCGGCTCCATAGCCGGTTCGCAAAAACTGGTCCCCACGCCGCCGGATGATGCGAAACACGCCGCCGAACCGCGCTACCTGAACACAAAACTGGCAAATACCCTCAAGGTTCTGGCCGGGCTTATCCCCGCCATGCTCTCCTTCCATTACACGCAAAGCTGGTGGCTGCTGGCCTGGTTCGGCCCTTTCATCTGGTTCGGCATCACGGGCTGCCGCAACATCGTGCAGTCCGTCATGGGCGGAGGGGGCCTGTTCCGCACCACGCTCCTGCGGTGGAACGATCATGTGAGCTGGACGCGGCTGTGCGACTCGCTCATGTATACCGGGTTTTCCGTGCCCCTGCTGGAACTGGGCGTGCGCTCCCTGCTTCTGGAACACACGCTGGCCTTCACTGTGGAGTCACACCCCGTCATCGTCTATGGGATCATTGCGGGCGTTAACGGCTTGTACCTCTGTTCCCACAATCTCTACCGGGGTCTTCCGAAAGAGGCGGCCATCGGCAATGTCTTCCGCAGTGTCCTGGCTCTTCCCGTCGCCATTCTCTACAATGCGCTCATATACGAGAGCCTCGCGCTCGCCGGCGTTGCGGCGCCCTATCTGATAATCCAGCCGGCCGCCACGGTCATCTCCAAACTGGCGTCGGATACCGTGGCCGCACTGATCGAAGGCTTCGGCGACCGCCAAATCAATATGCGCATGCGGCAATGGGACTATGAAACGAAACTGGCCTGCGTTTTTGATACCTATGCGCGCCTGGAACTGCTCTTCCCGGAAAAGGACGTGCTGACCATCCTGCACAAACCGGCGGATTTTCTGAAAATGCTCTCCGAGGAAGCCGACGACATGGAAGTCACGGTTATTATCAACGCCTTGGATCTTATGCATTTCTGGCTGTACATGCCGCGCGCCCAGGACATGCTGCGCCATCTGGCGCGCCAGATGTCGCAGGAAGAACGCACCATCCTGTTTCGTTCCCAGCTTGTCCTGGTATGCCAACACGAAGTAAGCCAGCTTTTCGTCAACGGCCTGGTGGGCCGCAATTTCGGGCGCGCCCTGTCCTTCTATCTTGACCGCCACAATGAATACCTGCGGGCCATGTCGCACTTGTGCCATGCCCCCCCACAGACGAATGAGAGTGACGCATGAACATACGGCAGATACGTGAAAATCTCGGGCGGGTGCGGACAAGTTTCCAGCGTAACGAAATGGTCCGCGCCGTGAACTGTTTTGTCGAGGGATTGCGCGCGCTCGGCGGCAGCCCCCCGCCCACGGACCTCCGGGGGGACATCCGCGAAGCCCTGCAGCTTCTTGTCCGCGACGAACAGGTCAAGGCGCTTCTGCCTGACGGCCAATGCGCGTACGCGCCGGGACAGGAAAAAGAGCTGCTTGCGCTTTTTACGAAAATCCACGACCAGATCAAGGAAGCCGCGGAAACGGAAGACCACGAAAGCGCTCTGGCCCGAAAAATCAAGCTCGACCAAGCCTATAACGCCGGGAAAAAACTTCTGGAACAGGGAAAGGTTTCCGAAGCGGACGCGAGCTTTGCCGAAGCCGTGCTCGCATACAAGGATGAACACCGTATTTTCCACATGATTGCCGGCCTGCTGGTGGAGGCCAAGGAAGTGGTGCGCGCCGGCCCGTACCTGAAAAAGGGACTGGAAGCCCTGCCCGGCGACCAGGAACTGATGGAGCTGCTGGAACGCGCGCGCGTGCTGCGCCAAGAAATGAAGGGCCGCTAGCATGTACCCGATCCGCTATATCCACGCCGCCGATCTGCACCTGGACGCGGTTTTCGCGGGCCTTTCCCGCGAGGCCAGCCCGCAGTCCGGGGACCTGGCCCGGCTGCTGCACATGGCCACCTTTACGGCAATGGAACGCCTTTTCGCCCTGTGCGAACGGGAACGCCCGGATTTTCTCGTCATCGCGGGCGACATCTACAACCAGGAAGATCAGAGCATCCGCGCCCAGCTTATGCTGCGCGACGACTGCGAACGCCTGGCCGCTTTCGGCGTACGGGTTTTCCTGGCCCACGGCAACCACGATCCTCTGCCCTCGCGTCTGCATACCTTGCGCTGGCCTTCCAACGTCACTGTCTTCGGGAACACGATCGAGAGCCATGCCGTGCTGCGCGAGGGCGAACCCGTGGCCTTTGTGCACGGCATAAGCCATGACAATGCCCAGGAAGGCCGCAACCTCGCCCGCTTGTTCCAGCGGCGGGACAGCCCCTGCTTCCAGTTGGGGGTTCTGCACTGCACGCTGGAAGGCAGCAAGGCCGAGCGCTACGCTCCATGCAGCCTTGACGATTTGCGCGCTTGCGGCCTTGATGCCTGGGCGCTCGGCCATGTGCATGAACGGATCGTGCTTTCCGAGCAGCAGCCTCTCGTGCTCTATCCCGGCAATACGCAGGGGCTGCACATCAACGAGAGCGGCGAACGCGGCTGTTTTCTGATCAGCGCCGTTCCTTCCGGCGAGGGTTTTTCCTGTTCCGCCGCCTTCAAGCCGCTCGGACCGGTCATCTGGCAGACGCAGGAAGTTTGCGTGGACGACATGGAGCATCTGGACACGCTGGACGCGCGGCTGTTCAGCGCGCTGGAAGAGCTTTCCGCCAATGCCCCGCCCGGCTGCGAAGCCGTGCTGGCCAGGTTGCGCCTTACAGGCCGCACGCCGCTGGATGCCGCGCTGCGCCGTCCCGCCGCGCTGGCCGATCTGTGCGAACGCCTGCGCGACGGGGTGACGCGTCCCCAGGTCTGGCTGAAAGACATTGACCTACGCACGGCCCCGGCGGTTGATCTCACCGCCGCGCGTAGCCGGGAAGACCTGCTGGGTGAAGCCCTGCGCCTGGCCGAAGCCGGGCGCGCGACAGGGGACGGGGTGCGGGAACTCGTGGATGGAGCCCTCAAGCCGTTGCAGGGACACGCCAGAGCCCGCAAGGCTCTTCCCCAGCTTTCCGACGAGGAATACGCCGCCCTGTTCAGCGATGCCGAACGGCTGTGCATTGACCTCATGGAGAACAGGTGATGCATATCCGTTCCTTTCACATTAGCGGCTTCGGCATTTTTTCCGACCTGGACGTGCCTACTCTTTCGCCGGGGCTGAACATTTTTCTGGGTGAAAATGAAAGCGGCAAGTCAACCTGCCTGGACTTCTTCCGCGTCATGCTGTGCGGCTATCCGCATCCCAACAGCCGGGAACTTTCCCGCGCCCCCATCAAGGGCGGACAGGCGGGCGGCTTTTTGCTGATAGAAACGCTGCGCCACGGCATCGTGCGGCTGACGCGGCGTCCCGGCCCCGGGGGCGGGCTCAAGCTGAACGACCAGGACGGAAACGCCCTTGACCCGGCGCTGCTGGAAACAATCATGGGGGGAGCGACGCGCGAAGTGTACCGCAATGTCTTCGCCTTCAGCCTTTCCGAACTCCAAACGCTCCGGACCCTCTCCACGCCCGATGTGCGCAATGCCCTGTACGGCGCAAGCTTCGGCATGGGGTTGCGTTCCCCGGCGGCCATCCTGAAGCAATTAGATGATTACCTGGGCAAATTGTTCGCGCCGCAGGGCCGCAAGCTGCGGATGAACGCCGCCCTGGCCCAGCTCGACGAGGTGCGCGGCGCGCTGCACGCTGCGCAGGAGGAATCCGCGCACTTTGACGCGCTTGCCCTGCAATACGGCGAAGCGGAGGACGCCCTGCGCGTTCTGCGCGAGGAACACGCGGCGCACAGGCTGGAACGGCGCTTGCTGGAACGCCGTCTCGGGGTCTGGCGGCAATGGGAAGAATGGCGCCAGGCAGGCAAGACCCTCGAACGCCTGCATCCCGTGGCCGACACCTTCCCGGCGGACGGCCCCGCCCGCCTCGAAAGGGCCAGGGAACGGCGCGAAGCGTCGGCGCGTCACCTGAAGGCGCTTGAAGAACAGCTCGCCCGGCTGCGCGCCGAACGCGAGTCCCTCGCCATTGATGAAGCTCTGCTCAAGCTGGCCCACGAGCTGCCGTTGCTCGCGGAACGCAAGGGCAGTTGCCGCAACGCGCTGACGGCCCTGCCGACGCAACATGCGGCGCTGGCGCGCGGCAAGGAGGAAATTACGCGCCTGCTCAGCAGCCTGGGGCCGGACTGGACCTGCGAACGCATCCGCGCTACCAACCGCTCCCTCTTTGCCCGCGAGGAACTGGAACGCCAGGCGCGCGAAATGGATGTGGCCGACCAAAGCCACAATGCAGCCGCCGCACTGTTGCAGCGGGCCAACAGCGAAATGCAGAACGCGCGGTACGAGGCGGAAATCGCCAGACTCGCCCTTGAACGCCTGCCCGTTCCCGTGGCCGCGCTGGATGATGAGGGACGCGAACGCCTGCGCTACATTTTTTCACGCCTGGAAGAACACCGCCGGCACTACCCGGAACGCGTGCAAGCACTGCAAGCGACGCGGTCCGAGGCGGCGCGAAGCTGCGCCCCCCTGCACCTGAAGCCGGATGCTCCGGACGGGGTGCTGGAGATGCTCATCAATGCCCAGGAAGGCGCGCAGGAACGGGCCGATGCCGTGCAAAGCCGCATCACGGCGGCGGCAGAGGCAAAACAGGCCGCTGAACAGGCGCAGAAGGCGGAGGAAACGGCACGCGCCCGGCTCGATCGACAGCGCGCCCAACTGCGCGACAGGCAGGGGCTTAGCCGCGGCCTTCTGGATGACAAGAACACCGCCCTGCGAAAACTGCGCCAGATAAGCGTGGATCTGACCCGGGAAATCAGCCGCCTGGCGGAACTTGACGAACGCCTGCAACGGCCCGAGCCCAAACCGCTGAAAAGCCCCCTGCTGCTGGGACTCGGCCTTCTGCTCTCGTCCGCGGGCTTCGGCCTTTTGCTCGCTTACTGGCAATTCGGCATCAGGGCGCTGCCGTTCAGCCCGGAATTCACCTTCCCGGTCACCTTATGGTCAGGTTATCTCATCGTTGTCGCCGGCGTGGCCTTTCTTGCGGGCGGCCTGCCGCGCTCCGGGCCGGAACTCAGGCAATATAGGGATGAGACGGCGCGATTGCGTGAACGGCACAAAGAAACGCTACGCCGGGTAACGGAACTTGAGGAGCAGGCCCAGTCCCTGTGCGCAAGCGCCGGACTCGGCAGCGCGGAACTTGCCGCTCTGGATGCCGCGGAAACGCAGTTGAACCAGGAACGCGAACAGCTTGTGGCCGAAGAACGCCTGAACCGGGAACTTGAGGAACTCCAGGCCGAACACGCGCAGGCGAAAGAACGCGCGCGGCGCCTGGACAGCGAACGGCTCCAGGCCGAAAACGCCGTGCAGCAGGCGCGCCGCCGCTGGCATGAATACCTGCTGGATTATTCTCTGGGCACTGTGCCCGCCCCCGAGGCGGCAGGAGCGTTTTTCGCCAGGGTGGAAGCGGCCCGTCTGGCGCACGCCAATGTGGCCGCCCTGGAAAAGGAACTGCGG
>Ga0082212_10005624_pt1 | contig 17028 bp, 8 predicted proteins | sample TergutNt197P3_FD_71548 | JGI IMG/M metagenome (GOLD analysis project Ga0082212, IMG submission 71548) | Neocapritermes taracua P3 segment gut microbial communities from Petit-Saut dam, French Guiana - Nt197 P3 | ecosystem: Host-associated > Arthropoda: Insects > Digestive system > Gut ... | reverse complement strand
TCGAAACCCAAGAAGGGGAAGTGTCGGCGTACATTCCGACGAACGTGATTTCGATTACGGACGGTCAGATTTATCTCCAACCGGACTTGTTCTTCCGAGGCCAGCGACCGGCAATGAACGTCGGTATTTCGGTGAGCCGCGTCGGTGGTTCGGCACAGATCGGTGCCATGAAACAGGTTGCCGGTGGTATGCGGCTTGATATGGCGGCGTTCCGGGAATTGGAAGCGTTTGCCCAACTCGGAACCGACTTGGACCCCGCCACACAAGCCCGGCTGGATCGAGGATATCGAATCAACGAATTGATCAAGCAGGGACTCTGCAAGCCGATGCACGTCGTCGATCAGGTTGCCGTAATTTATGCCGGTACGCATGGATTTATTGACAAGGTGAAGACGACCGATGTTTTGCGTTGGGAGAGCGAATTTTTGTCGTATCTGAATGGTTCGCATAAAGCCCTGTGGTCGAAAATTGAGGAGAAGAAAAAACTCGACGACGAAATAACTGCCGAACTGGATAAAGTGCTCGATGCATTTAACAAAACGTTTGCGTAGAATGGTCGTTTTTTCAATTTTTTCCCGTTCGAATAGAATCCATGTCGATCCTTCGCCAAATTTTTGAGACGCTTCGGGAATACTATGCGGCGAAATCCGACTACCTCTGGTGGCCCGAAAACCCGGTTGAAGTCATCCTTGGTGCCGTCCTCGTACAGGGTTCCACATGGAATTCCGTCGATAAAGTCCTGAACGAACTCCGTTCACAAGAATTGATCGATTTCCACAAAATCGTTCTGCAAACCGACGAACAGTTGGCGACATTGATTCGTCCCGTCGGTTTTCAAACGAAAAAAGCGATGCGAATCAAAGCCCTATCCGTGTTGATTCTGGAGCGGAGCGGCGGCGATTTAGGCCGCTATTTTGCAAGAGATGTCGATCTCCTCCGCAGGGAACTGTTGAGCATTTCCGGCATCGGACATGGTACGGCAGACAACATTCTGCTCTATGCAGGACAGGTGCCTATTTATATGGTCGATACGTTCACCAGCCGAATCTTGATTCGGCACGGCATTGTGAATGCTCATGCAAATGAATTGCAGATTCAGGAACTGATCCATCGGGAACTCACGCCGTATGAAGAACCCTACGGAGCGAAGTTGTTCCAAAAAATGCAGAAATTGGTGGTTCGGCTCGGTCGGGACTTCTGCGATAAATCGAGACCGGATTGTTTTCACTGTCCGCTCAACAGTTATCTGCCGGAAGGGGGAACGGTGGGACTTTCGGCACAACACTCTCCGAAAAAATCTTTGCCGAGAGAGAAAAACATTGTGCCGGAATCAACGCCGATGTTAAAACCTGTCGAAAACTTGGATTTGAACGAGACGGAACGTAAAATCGTCGAATCCATTGGCAACGAACCGGTCCCCATCGATACGGTCGTTGCAACGGTACAGTTGCCGGTTCATATTGTTCGGGCAACGATTGCCGTCTTACAGATGAAAAAAGTTGTCTGCCAAGTTGAAGGGAACCAAGTGAAACGATTTTAGGATTTCGCACCGAACTTTTCGGCAATTTCGGCGGCAAGATTGCGGTAGTCTTCCGCTCCACTGGAATTCGGATCGTAACCGAAAATCGGACTGCCGTGACTCGGTGCCTCCGCCAATCGGATATTGCGGCGAATCTTTGTCTCAAAAATGACCGCTTCCCGACAAATCGCCGGCAATTTGTCCCGCTGTCCAAAAAATTCAGAAACGGCGTGAGCAACTTCATCGGCTAACTTCGTGCCGTCAAACATGCACAAGAGGATTCCCGAAAGCCGCAAGGACTTGTTGAGCCGCTTCGTGATCGCCTCCAACGTTTCCACAAGACGCATAAACCCGTGTAGTGAAAAATAATGCGGCTGGAGCGGCACGAAAACATCTTGTACCGCCGTGAGTGCGTTGAGCGAAAAAAGCCCCAGCGACGGCGGACAATCGACGAAAAGATAATCCACCGGAAAATCATCTTCGGCTAATTTATCTCGGAGCAGTAATTCACGACCGAACACATTTGCCAATTCCATTTCTGCACCGACCATATCGAGATGAGCGGGAATCAGCCAAAGATTTTCTCCGACCTGTTGCCGGACTTCGGCAATGGGACATTTATCATCTTTGAGAATATCATAGACGGATTTATCGTCATCGCCCAAGTCCAAGCCGAGGTGCATCGTGGCGTGAGCCTGCGGATCGAGATCAATGACGCAGACTCTCTTTCCCGATGCCGCCAGAGCGGCACTGATATTGACCGTCGAAGTGGTTTTGCCCACTCCCCCCTTTTGATTCATAATGGCAATCGAACGCATCGTTCCGTTATTATACTCGAAATTAGCGTAATGTGTTGCACGTACCGGCATACTTTGCTCGTGGGGTGTGTAAACATTTTGTTGCACCATTTTGCATTCGCCGAAGGTCTTCGCCCCGATGGGGCGCAATGTCTATAACCGCCGGTGGCAACCGGCGGACTCGCACTCCTCCTCACTCATAAGCCCCAACGGGGCGAAACAAAACTTCGGCAGTTTCGCCCTTGCAGGGCTGTGGTGTGTAGGGGTGCCGCTCTCCCCCGGCTTGCGCCGGGGGTTATAGACATTCTGTCCCTATCGGGACAGTGAGAGCCCATGTCGCCTCGCCGGAAAACAAGAGTACATCCGTGTCTAAATCTGCAACGAAAAATTGATGCGCCCCCGACGTGTCAGTATCGCAGAGATACCATTGCATTTTTTCCTTGTACATGTTAGAATGCGCACGTTTCGTCGTCCTCTAACCTTGTTTGCGAAAAATGACACGTACAAAGAATCTTTTCCTTTTTGCGATGCTCGTTGCGGTTCTCGTTCCTACCGCAGCGGCACAAGTCGAAATGACCCACCAATCGTGGCGGGAAAACACTTTCGGCGAAATGGCAACCGCCGTCCGCGCTAATCACGACCTCAACCTGCTGGCGTTTCCCGGCGCACGACTCGCTCGTGCCAACCAAGTCGATAACAGCAATTCGCTCACCGACGGCGAAATCGGCAGTTATGGCGGAGACGGACGCGTTCAAATGAACGGCAATCCTTCCACCGTCATCTATTATCTCGGAAAACCTCGACCGATACAGGAAATCCTGCTCTACTCCGCAAACATCGACAGCCGAAGTCATCAGGACTTCGAAATCCGCTGGGCAAACAACGAGAACAATCCTGGTCGGCAACCGCAATTTCCCGCTCAACCGAATTTTACGTCGGGAGACAAAATCATCGGAGCGGGCAACGGCGGATATTTGAGTAAAATTGCCGACAAATCCGGCAAACCGATCTCCGGCGATCAAAAATACGACTGGATCGAATTCAAAATATGGCGTACCTATCCCACTCGTGTCGGTGATCCTGCCAAGGCGCAGAGTCCGGCAAACAGTTGGGCATCCTTCGTGGAATTGCAAGTCGTCGGCGATCCTAACGATCCCGCCCTGTTCAATTCCGACGAGGAACGCCAAGCGTGGTTGACCGCTCGCGCTGCCGAAAAATTTCGGCGAGTCATGAGTGAACAGGTCGGCGAAGACGTAGTGCAAGCCATCAGCAATCCCGAAGCGTTGAAGCGGGCGATTGACGATTTGACGAAAAAATTCCCCAACGAGTACGACGGCAAAAAATACTTGGCTCGTTACGAAGCGTTGACCGCCCAGTTGAGAGCCGCCGCTTCCAAAACCGAAACGGAACAGACGCAATACATTGCCCTCGCAAAGGAGTTTAGCGAACTGCGAAAAGAAGCACTGCTGGCGAATCCCTTGATGAAGTTTGAAAAGTTATTGTTCCGCCGCGCACAGAATGCCGGTTTGGTCGATAACTGGATTTCCAATGCAGCGCGTGGCAAAGGGGGTTACGGCAACGCACTCGCCATCGTCAATCCGCAAGATGCACAAGGGGAAGCACGAACGATCATCGAGAATCCGAACAATTCCTTTGTCGGCGACATTAACCTGCACTGGGATGCGGACAAAATGCTTGTAACGGCACTGTCGAATGAAAAAACGTGGCAAATTTTTGAACTCGGCATCGACGGTTCCGGCTTCAAACAAGTTACCCCGTCGATGGGAAATGACGTGGACAACGTCGAAGGGTGTTACGTTCCAGACGGGGCGACGCTCTTCATTTCGACGGCGAATATGATGGGAGTGCCGTGCATCGACGGGAGTAGTCCGGTCGGCAACATTTACCGATTGGAAACCGACGGTAAAACGGTTCGGCAACTCACGTTCGAACAGGATCAGGATTGGTGTCCGGTGCTACTGCCGAATGGTCGAGTGTTGTATCTCCGCTGGGAATACATCGACACGCCGCACTACTTCACGCGGCTCTTGTTCCATATGAATCCTGACGGCACGAACCAAATCGAATACTATGGCAGCAACGGTTATTGGCCCAACAGTCTTTTCTATGCCAAACCGGTGCCGGGAAGCACCACCAAAGTTGCCGGGATTGCTTCAGGACATCACGGCGTTTCCCGAATAGGGGAGTTGATATTGTTCGACATCACCAAAGGACGGCGCGAGGCAGAAGGAGTTGTCCAAAGAATACCCGGCTACAACAAACCGGTCGAGCCGATTATCATGGATCAGTTGGTGGACAATTCGTGGCCCAAGTTCCTGTTCCCCGCTCCTCTCGACGAAAATTATCTCCTTGTCTCGGCAAAACTTACGCCGAGTTCGCAGTGGTGTCTGTATCTGGTTGACACGTTCGACAACATGCTGAAAATTCGGGAAGAGCCGGGGTTCGGACTCTTCGAGCCGACACCGGTCGTCAAGCAACCGATGCCGCCGGTACAGGTCAATCGAGTTGATCCGACCTCGAAGGAGTCGACGGTCTTCATTACCGATGTCTATTTCGGACAAGGTTTACCCGATGTTCCGAAAGGCACGGTGAAAAAACTCCGCGTCTTTGAATTCAGTTACGGCTATCGGGGAATCGGCAGCCACGATTATCTCGGTATGGAAAGTTGCTGGGATGCCCGACGGATTTTGGGGGAAGTTCCCGTGTATGAAGACGGCAGTGCTTCGTTTATCATTCCCGCCAACACACCGCTGGCAATTCAACCGCTCGATGACAAAGGTCGGGCGGTGCAACTCATGCGGTCTTGGTTTGTCGGAATGCCGGGCGAAACGCAATCCTGCACCGGTTGCCATGAACATCAAAATACGGTAACGCCGAACGTCCGCACAACGGCGATGGGCAGGGCACCGGCAAAGATTGAGCCGTTCCTCGGACCGGCACGTCCCTTCTCGTTCCAGTACGAAGTCCAGCCGGTGCTTGACCGTTACTGCGTCGGTTGCCACGATGGAGAAGGACATGCGGCGGATCGACCGAACTTTGCGAACACTTCGCCGGGTCCCTATGGATACTCGCAGTCGTATCACGCTTTGCATCGTTACGTACAGCGACCCGGTCCCGAAGGGGATTATTATCTTTACAAGCCGATGGAGTATCACGCTTCGATTAGTGAACTGTTCGTTAGACTCGAAAAGGGACATCACGGCGTGGAAGTCGATGCCGATTCGATGCGGAAATTGTACGCTTGGACGGATTTGAACGTGCCGTATTATGGAACATGGATCGAGGTTGCCCGACGGTTGAATCGAACGCCGCAGGTTACGAACGTTGCCGCTCGTGCCACCGAGTTGCGTTCCTTGTATGCGGGTGTTGATTATAATCCTGAACATGAACCTTACGCTCATCTTGCGCCGCTAGGGAAAATTGAATTCGTGAAACCGGAAAAGAAGCCGGATGTCATTCCTCCGCCTGTGCCAGTATGGGCATTCGATGCCGAAGCGGCGAAGAAGATGCAAACAAAGTCGAACCAAAAGATAAGCGTTGGTGATTCGAGTATCGAGTTAGCGTGGATACCCGCAGGTAAGTTCGCAATGGGAGACTGGCACGGGTTTGCGGATGAAGTACCGAAATCGCTTGTAGAAATCAAAAAACCGTTCTGGATGATGACGACCGAAGTTACAAATGCGTTGTACAACCAGTTTGACCCGACTCACGATAGTCGATACATCGACCAGTGGAGCAAGGATCACACGTTGCCGGGCTATCCGGCGAACTTGCCGGAGCAACCGGTGATTCGCATCAACTGGAACAAGGCGAACGAGTTTTGCCAATGGTTGAGCAAGCAGACGGGTAAGAAGTTCCGGCTTCCGACGGAAGCGGAGTGGGAGTGGGCTTGCCGGGCGGGTAGCGACACGCCGATGTGGTACGGCAATACCGATGTCGATTTCGGTAAGTTGGAAAACATGGCGGATATGCAAACGAGACGGTTTGTGGTTCGCGGTGTGAATCCGCAGCCGATAGGCAATCCTCCGCCGCATGAGGCGTTCATTCCTCGTGCCGAAGGAGTGGACGACGGCAACATGATTGCCGGTGCAGTCGGTTCGTATCAAGCGAATCCCTGGGGATTGTTCGATATGCACGGCAGCGTTTCCGAGTGGACATCTTCGGATTATAAACCGTATCCGTTTGTGGATGCACCGAATGATTCGTCATTACGCAAGGTTGCTCGCGGCGGTTCGTGGCGGGATCGACCGGAGTGGTCGCGGAGTAGCATTCGTCGTCCTTATGAAGCGTGGCAACCGGTGTATAACGTGGGTATCCGCGTGGTGTGCGAGGAATAACATTTAGCCGGTATTCCGGCGCAAGAGCGGCACCCGCAAGGGTGCGGTTTTTCCATACAAGGATTGCAACCAATGCCGGGAAATGTTACACTTGCAGATAGAATGGATACTAAACTGCGTTTCGCTTCACTCCAATCGGGTAGCAATGGAAATTGCCTGTTCGTCGAATCCGGCGAGGTGCGTTTGCTCTTCGATGCCGGTCTGACCGGCATCCAAACGAAGCAGCGTCTCGAATCGGTCGGCGTGGACATTGAAACGATCAACGCCGTTATTGTTTCACATGTCCATAACGATCACATCCGCTATGCCGGTGTCTTGCAGCGGCAATATGCCCTGCCGATTTGGATGACTTCGGGCACTTTTCGAGAAGTCGTGGCAATGCGACGACCGGGCAGAGTCAGTGAGCCGCATCTATTCAACGGCGGAGATACACTCCAATTCGGAGTGGTCAAGGTCGAGACAATTCCGACCACTCATGATGCGCCGGAAGGAGTTTGTTTCGTCGTCGATAACGGCACTGCACGGCTTGGCATTATGACCGACCTCGGCAGTCGTTTCTTCGGATTGAAAGAGACCATTGCCACGTTGGATGGGGTGTATCTCGAAAGTAATTACGATTCCAAAATGTTGGCAAATGGTTTTTATCCCGAAGAATTAAAGCAACGAATTAGCGGCGGTCGTGGACATCTTTCCAACACGGACGCTGCCGAGTTGCTTTTGCAATCGAAGCGATTGCGTTGGGCTTGTTTGGGGCATTTATCGGCACAAAACAACAGCCCGGAGACGGCATTGGAAACGCATCGAAAAATCTTGGGAGAAACGCTCCCTCTGTACATCGCTCCACGATATGACGTGTCCGAAGTGCTGGAATTGTAAGTCAGTGGATAGAATGTCGGTCAAATGTTTTCTGCCATTATGGAAACATCTTTGTTTCAATTCTGGGTGTAAAACCCTTGTCGAGAATCGATTCATAATATGCTCCGAGGTCTTCAGGTTTCATGTTTCATCCTTCAACAATCGCAATTTTTCATCTGCCGAGGCTTTTCAAGTTTTTGCTTTATCACAGCGAAAATGAAACAAACGTAACAGTTCACTGATAACCTTTGATTGAAATTTAGAAGCAGTTCCAAAATAGGAAAACACCAACTTGTCAATTCTTTTCTGAACGGACATTTCAAGTCGGTCTGGCAAGTTGACCGGTTTGCCCATTTCGTTCATTATTGACAAGATGGTTTTCTTGTTTGCTATCGGAAAATAGAGTGGAAATTGTTTGATGTCCGCTGCTTCTGATTTTAGCAACCCGCCGCCTAAATTCCTCCTGCCGGAAAGTTCACGATAAAGAAAAAATAAACTGGAATTGCAAAACAACCAAATGTTTAATCTTTTTTCCTCGTCTTGCGTGTTAACATAAATGTCAACAAAACTATTAGACAATGCTTTGCTATTCAATAATCCGGCAAAGTGTATCGCACCAATCCCTCGCGGCATAATAATAGATGGGTACTTTCGTGTGAAATTTCCGTTGCCGAATTCCTCTGAGCGAATCGTTTCCAAAACCGCTGTATCAGATGGACTCGGTTTGAATGAATGGTAGAGAAAATAGGAAAAACGTGTGTATGTGTACTGATATTCTTTGAAAACAGCATTGATGATGTTACTTTTTTGCTCGAATTTTCGTTTTTCCTGTTTCGGAATGAATGTATTTTTGCTTACGTTGATGCCTTGTCCAATCGAATAACAGGATTGATCTACAGTTTTTCCCTTTTCAATAACCTTTTTCAAAATGGAAAAAATATCGTTATCGGTAGCGAGAATCATTCCCCATTTCATATCGGACAGGATTCGACTATCTAAATCAAAAGATTTTCCTTTTCTTGTTACGATTTTTTCTCCTTTCTTTTCCATTGCATCAAAAGCGATTTTTTTCTCTTCCGATTGTTTTCCGAATTGCGTAATGACCGTATTGATGTTGGCACTGGCACGGTCGAAGTGCCGAAAGGGGCTGTCGATGATTTTTATGTGTTGCAACGTTTTGACGAGAAACTGCGACGCTTTCGCACCGTAATCTGTATTGAGCCAGCCGTTTTGGACGATTAACATTCCAATTCCATTTTCTGCAAGAAACGTAATCGAACGTGGGAAAAAATAGATGAGTAAATCCGAACCTTTTGTGATATATTGAGAAACTTCGCCGAAATCGATCTGTACCTGATTTTGATAAAGTGTTTTCAATTCCGCCGAAACACTGGCACTGCGGGATTCAACATACGGCGGATTACCAATGACGATGTCGAAACCGCCTTGCTGGAATACATGAGGAAATGCAATTCGCCAATCAAAATCCGAGTCAATCAGCGAATTGCCACAGCGGATATTTTTGCCAAGATCAAGCGAAAAATCTTTTCCATCGGAACACATCATCGCAAGGCAATACTTCGTGATTTCCACAGCCAAAGGATCAATATCAATGCCAAAGATATTGTCCGTCAAGATTTTTCGTCTCTTTGCCGGTGTCAACTTACCAAAACATTGTTCGTGCCAATCGAGTAAAAATTGATATGCTCTTACCAAAAATATACCGGCTCCGCATGCAGGATCAACGATTTTAATTTTGGCAACATCTACCGGTGTTTTGTCTTTCAAAATTGTTCCCACCGAGTGGAATACCATATAATCCACAAGGAGCGGCGGGGTGTAATAGATTCCTCCTTCCTTTCGGGCTTCTTTGTCGAGAATCGATTCGTAATATTTTCCGAGTTCTATCGAATTCATACGTTACCTTCCACAATCGCAATTTCCGCTTTCGTTAAGCCGTATAATTTGTACACTAACAAATCTATCTGCCGTTCCAATTTCGCTGTATCCGCCGTAGATTTTTTCTTTTTTGCGGCTAGAATTTTATCGACAAGCACAATGACCGCACGTTGCCGCCTCTTCTCCACCAACGGTATCGGTATGTTCCGCAAGTGTTCCGGGTAAATACAATAACCGCCGCCACGAAGATTTGATAATAACACAGAAGCGTATTTTGAATTCAGTATCCCCAGCAAATAGCGCAAATCAATCCGTTCGGAATAAACCTCCATTTTTTTGCGTGAATACCGAGAATAACGTTTCACACTTGCCGAAAGACTCTTATTATTAACATCTTTCAAGTCTTTCCACAAAACGGCACTAAACATCGAATCACTGTGAAGAAAATGCGTTTTTTCGTCATAGAATACCTGCAAGTTACCCAGCCGATTAAACATCAGTTTTGGGTTTTCGTACAATTCTTTGAAAGTGGGACGACTCAATTTACTGGGACAACGTTCAGTATTATATTCCAGATAGCGAATCTTTTTCACTCGGTAACGTTCGATGTCCTTTGCGTTAATGTACTTTCGGCAATGAACAGAATCGTATGTTTCGCTGATTAAATCTTCTTTGATGAATGCCCTTTTTGCGGTTTTTTCGTCGGCATTGAGAACCATACCTTTGCTAATATAGCAGAAATCGCCCAAAACGTTCATTTTAGCGTGCCGCCGAGTCGTTCTTTTTTCTTTCGTGAGATTCCAAACGGCATTCTTTTTGTCGATCACCAAGTTGGAATACCGTTGCCTGAACGCACGTTTGATTTTTTTCTTTGCGTTAATATGCGAAATGGTACAACTGTTTCCCGGAGGCGACTTGCGAATCAACGGAATACAATTACTGACCGTCGCACTGGAAAAAATCTTTGTGCCGCTCAAGTCCGCTATTTCTATCAAATTGTATTTTTCAATAATCAATTCTCTGATTTTCTTTGCATATATCTGATTGGTCAACGGATACGGCACAATCATCGTCAAAATGCCGTTTTCGGTTAAAATTTGCAACCCGAATTCCATAAAAGGGACATACAAATCCCACTTTTGGTATAAAGTGGTAAAACGTTCTGAATCAATAATCGCTTGCCGACCTGTCGGATTCGTTTTCACCATCGTCGGCGCACTCACATACGGCGGATTGCCGATTACGATGTCGAATTTTTCGATACCGAACATCCATACGGGATCGAAGAACGGTGCAAACTGGGATTGATTGTATGGATTCCACACGACTAATTTTTCTGCTGTATCGTGTGCTAAAGCACCTGCATCTTCCATTGCGATTGCCAACATCTTACGCGATGATTCGTCCAACTGCCGAAGATTCTGTTTTTCCAGAACGCTCGTTGCGACAAAATACCGATGACGAATATCCCGTAATTGCTTGATCGTTTCTCGGATAATAGGCAATTCCAACGAACGCTGTCCATTCTTTTCCGTTTTTTTCAAACCGATGAGCGTATCTGCACAAACGAATTTCGTTTCGAGATTCGGCAGCGGCTCGATACCGTAATTCTTTTTTCGTTTGTCAGGAATAATATCTTGTATGAGTGATAAGAAAAAACGTAATACCACTATCTGCGCCGCCATCGGCTGAATATCGACACCGTAAATCACGTCACGGACGATTTTAAGTTTTGTGCGGTAACGTTCTTGCGGCGAAAGTTCCCTGTTTTCACGCTCTTTTGTATCTTCTTCGATACGGTGCATAATGATATTCATTGCCTCGCAAGGAAACGCACCGCTCCCACAAGCAGGATCGAGAATTTTGCAACGTAACAAGGTAGGTTGCCGACCGCCGGGCGGCAACGTGCGGTACTCCGCACTCTCCAGTCGGCTATCGCCGACGCAATCGCCCGGCGGTTGATTGCCTACCTGTGCCAGAGTGCCGGCTAAATACGCATCCAACGCTTCATTGACCATGTAATCGACAATTTCACGCGGAGTATAATAACTGCCCGTGATCTTGCGTCGGCTTTCCTTGCTGCCTGCATCAATACATGACAAAAGCGATTCGAAAACTTTACCGATGAATTCAGGATCGACGGTTTTGCCGTATTCTGCTTGGTCAAGTAAATCGTCCAACGTGAGTTTGTATTGATACTTTGATAGAATCGTAATGATGCCATACACGTCGCAGGTTTCGCCCAATTCGACAAGATGGCGTTCCCTTTTTTCCGAAAAGAAATAATCGTTTCCAATAGGAACGTCATCTTTTTCATGTTCGTCAAAAAGTCCTCCATTCAAAAAAGGGATTGTTGAAAACCAGTTTTTGATGCTTGTTTTATCAGCAAGCAATTTTTCGTTTTCGTATTTCCGATCATCGGGTGTATTGATGCAGTAAAAGAATAAATTGCGTAATATGCCGTTGTAATAACTGTACTCTTCGTTGCGTTTCAAGAGTTTTTCGATGCTTGAGTCCAGCAATTCTTTGGGGACAAGTTCATCTTTTTCTCGTAAAAAGAAGCAGAAGAGCAAGCGTACAACTAACCGCAGGGCGTAGTCGCCATCGATCTTTGGATTATCTTGCGTTGTCCAATAAAACCAGTTTCGAATTTCTTTGTAGAACTTGTCCGATACGATTTGGCGTTCTCTTTGTTCGTGAAAAAACAGTTCTTTGAATTTGGGAAACGCTGCCTTGATGTCCTCGACAGTGCATTGCACCCACTCGGACTCGCCGTGTCCGCTAATGTTTGGTTGGATGTGAAAGCCGTATTTGTCCCGCAGGAAATGCCGAAATAACCGGTCTATTCCCGTCCGTTCAGTGGCAATGGCATCTTGCCATTCGGGAATTTTTTCTATATTGACTTGTCCCCCCTGCTGATGAATTCGCGTGCCAATGGAGCGGTGGGTTTCTCCAATTTTGAGATAACCGTCATTTTTAGGAACGTCAGGCGTGGCGTAGGCGTAGAGTTTCATGGCGGCTAATTATACCACAAGGACGGCACAAAATATCAGGGAATTTCCTGACGCTTCTTGATGCGGAATGACCTGTACGGCTTTTCCGAGCGAACTGACGACTCCACCGGTAACGAAAATGTACTTTGACATGCGGAGATTTATAACGCACATGAAAGTCGGGTTTTTGCGAAAAAGAAGGGACAATAACAAAGAGCGACTCGGTAATCAGTATCAAGACATCTTCCAATATGCCCATTTTTGAAACACACCTCACGCATGATAAACACACATCGGTTCTCGTCCGGCACCGAGAATCAATTCCTGAAGGCGGTCTTCCGACAAACCCGACGGTGCAAGCGAACCCGCCTCGTGATGTATCCGCTCTTCAAAAACCGTACCGTCAAAATCGTCCGCTCCATACGAAAGAGCAACCTGTGCCAACGACTCGCCGAGCGTTACCCAGTACGCCTTGATGTGCTCGATATTGTGTAACATCAATCGGCACACGGCAATCGTTTTCAAAATGTCCTGCGGTGAAATCGATACGACATCAATCTGCGTGTTCTTCGGATGAAAAACCAGCGGCACGAAACAATCGAATCCGCCGGTTTCGTCCTGTAATTCCCGAAGTTTTAACAAATGTTCGATCCGATGCTTTGGCGTTTCTAAATGTCCGAAGAGCATCGTGGCGTTGGTGGGGATTCCAAGTCGATGTGCCGACCGATGCACTTCGAGCCAAACTTCCGCCGAAATTTTATCGGGTGCAATTTTGTGCCGGATTTCCGCATCGAAAATCTCCGCTCCGCCACCCGGCATACTGGTCAGCCCAACCGATTGCAAATCGCTCAAAATGAATTCGTAACTCTTTCCTTCGCTTTGGGCAAACGCAGCGATTTCCACCGCCGTCCATGCTTTCAGTTGAAGTTGCGGAAATGTTTGGTGCAGTGCCGAGATGATTGCCCGATACCAAGCGTAGGGTTTATCGGGATGCACACTGCTGACGAGATGCAGTTGCGTGGCACCGAAATTGACAGCGCGTTCGGCACGCTGTAAAATTTCGTCGATTTCCAAGACGTAACTCTTTTTGTCACCGGACTTTGCGGCGAAGGCGCAGAGCGGACAACCGATTCGGCAAACGTTCGTCGGATTGATGTGCGCATTGACGACGTAATACGTTTTGTTGCCGTGTCGCTTGCGTCTTTCGGCATCGGCACGTTTGCCGAGTTCATGCAGATCGGAATCGAAAAGTGCTAAACCTTCTTCAAATGATAAAGGAATGTTCATCGGTATTCAACCTTGTCCGTTGCAACGATACGAAAGAAAAGCACTCTCACTTCACCGGCGTAAGCACGAGATAATTGATCCCGGCTAGAAAGCCTCGAGACTTCTCGTTCTTACCCGCTACTTTGAGCACCAGTTCGTTTTCTCCCTTTTTGAGTTCGATCACGCCGTCCTCATGATCGACGGCGATCACCCTGTCGGCATACAGATCGACCGGTTCATCGACCGCTTTGCCATTGACGATCAACTGGATGCTGCCATAATCGTTGGCATGCGTGAACCTGCCGGAAAGGGTGTATTTGCCGTCCGCCGGTGCTGGCAACCGAAGCATTACGGTTTGATCAACGGCATTCGGTCGCCACCAAAGTTGGTTGTCGTCATACCAATCAACTCCATAGTTGCCCATGCCTTGCGTACTGAGATTGCCGGGAAGGTCTCCCTTCGGAAACAAGTCCCGATAGACAACGCCCCCTTCCGGCAACTTCATCGGCACCGTCGTATCGACGTAATATCCGATGCGCTCCGCCAACGGTATCGGTTTGTACGGATCAACGCCCCCTTTGTCGAGATACCAAAATGCCGTAGCAGCATACAAGCAAGGACGCTCATCTTTGAAGTATTTTTCGATGTATCCGTCGAAACTCTTGCGGAACTGCACCGCATCGGTGACGTGCCAACGGTTATTCACGATGTGATACCGATTACCCCTGTTCGTCGGTTGAGCATGGAACGCTTCCACGAATCGGTTGGCACTCGACCAAGCGTAACCGAAGTAATCTTCGGAACCAGTGCCGAAGTACGACGGAAATTTTTCACCGTCGATGAAAAACTTTTCATCTCCTTCACCCCACCAATCGCCGCGAAAGTTTTCGATGTGCAGCGAAACACCGACGTACTTGCCTAGCCCTTCGGTTCGCAGGAGCGACCAGTCGATGGCGGCACGTTCCGGTTCCGGCGGCACAAAGGAATTGCGGTGCCACTTCGCATGGAAACGGAGATATTCGTCTGGCGATTTCGTAAGCCGTTTAACGGCAAAATCCAATTTTTCAAACCGCACAGGTTCCTTGCCTTCGTTTGTGATGACAACCGTCGCTTTGTCATAAGGCATAAACCAGTTAGCGTAATAGAGTCCGGTTTCGGTCTGACCGGTCGGAAAATTCAAACATGAGGTACGTTCCGTAGCGGTTCCAAAAAAGTCGCCGAGCGGTGCCCAAACGGACGGCTCTTTTTCATCATCCCAATAAATCGAAAGCGTTACACTTCGAAGCAAGTCTCGGCGTTCAATCTCATCTTCCGGTAGAAAGAGGGGAGAAACGTTGATAAGCCAAATAGCGGATTTTGCGGGGAGTGTTTGCGTCCACTTTCCTCTGGCGGGTATGCGATACGGTGTTCCGCCGCCGGTGGGCAACTGCATGGGATTACGATTGGTAAGGCGTGTTTGTGCCTTATCGAGAGCGGCATTCGCTTCGGCATCGAGATTCATCGAAAAGGTCGGAACCTGCGTTCCTTCCGGGAACTGAATGTATTGGAAGTAATAATAGTTCCCCCAGCCTTTCATTCCGACGATGCGGCACGACTTTTGGAAGGGAATCGGCACCCAATTATTGAAACCGTTTGCGTCGGTTTTATAGACGAGTGCTTTGCGGTCGAACGGTGCGACCTTGCCGCTGAAATAATCGATGAACGGCAGATCGACCGTCGGTGTTTCGCTGCCGTCGATGTAAATCTTGACGTGTCCCTGTTCAGCAAGAGCCGACCAGATATGGTTGAGCATTCCCGGTCCTTTGATTTCCGCCATGAGAACGCTTTCATCCGGGTATTTTTCGATGACCCCGCCGCCGTCGCCGTTGGCATCCCAGGCAATGTACTTGCTGGTTGCGGCATCGTACTTGCTTGCCCGGTCGTAACTGGTTTGCTGACCAGCGATTTCACCCGGTATCGGTTTTTCGGCAAGGCGTTCCATGTTGATCAGTCGATCAACGAGGTCGGCGTACTTGTAAGTCTCCGCCGCTTGAATCGGAGCGGCGGCACACAATAAAACGAGAAGCAAAAGGATGTTTCGCATAAAAAATCAATGGGTTAGAGAGTTGGTATTACGGTAAACAGATACAAAACGTTGTTTTTCTTCTTTGTGAATTTTTTGTGTCTTTGAGGTTAATGAATTTGTAACCGTTCACGGTATTTTTGCATTTTTCTGATAGAATCCGTGAACCGTGTGTATAATTGTAACAGTCACACAGATTTTTTCAAGAAAGCCTTCAGTACATCAATCTTGCCAATGCCCCATATTCCGCCAGAATTCCCGTTTCGCAGTTTCGCAGAATCTTGAATCTCTGGGAAAAGAAATCGGATCGAATTGCAAAAGACCTCGGTAAACGCTATAATGTCTAAATAGTGAAAATTGAAGTAGTTCAAGATGAGTACAATTTTAGCAGATAAATTGTTGGAAACCGTTTACGTTCAAGGGGCGAGCGACTTGCACATCGCCGTCGGACAACCGCCGGTTTTGCGATTGCACGGACGACTCGTTAAACTCGAAACAAAAGTTCTCGAACCGGACGATACCATCGCGCTCATGAAAAGTATCACGCCGGATCGCTGCCAACAGGAATTACAACAATCAGGAAGCACCGACTTCGGTATGGCATACGGCGATAAAGCCCGATTTCGTGTCTCCATCTTCAAACAGCGGGGAAATACAGGGATGGTGCTTCGGCAAATTCCGAACAAATTGATGAGTTTGACAGATTTGAGTACGCCGTCGATTATGAAAGAACTAATCATGCGTACGCGCGGTTTAGTTCTTGTAACCGGTCCGACCGGTTCTGGTAAGTCCACCACGCTTGCCGCCTGCGTTGACTATCTGAACGAAACGGTTGACCATCACATCATTACGATTGAAGACCCTATCGAATTTTATCACTATCACAAAAAATCGACGGTGAATCAGCGCGAAGTCGGCGTGGATGTTCCCACGTTTGCCGAAGCGATTCGCCGAGCATTGCGGCAAGACCCCGACGTGATTCTCGTCGGCGAATTACGAGACTTGGAAACGATTGAAGCCGCCATCACCGCCGCAGAAACAGGACACATCGTGTTCGGAACCCTTCACACGTCCAGTGCTGCCGGTACGATCAACCGTATTATTGACGTTTTTCCGACGAATCAACAGGATCAAATCCGAACGCAACTTTCGACGGCGATCATCGGTATTTTGGCGCAGCAACTTCTGCCGCGTATTCAGGGGGGACGCGTTGCCGCTTATGAAATGCTCGTTGTAACCAGTGCGATTGCCAACTTGATTCGGGAAAACAAAACGTTCC
>Ga0082212_10005623_pt1 | contig 17029 bp, 10 predicted proteins | sample TergutNt197P3_FD_71548 | JGI IMG/M metagenome (GOLD analysis project Ga0082212, IMG submission 71548) | Neocapritermes taracua P3 segment gut microbial communities from Petit-Saut dam, French Guiana - Nt197 P3 | ecosystem: Host-associated > Arthropoda: Insects > Digestive system > Gut ... | reverse complement strand
CTCTTCGGAATCCCTAACGCCGAAACCGGCGAAACCACAGCCAAAATCGGCGTTCCCAAGTTGCTTAGCTTCTTGGCCACCGGTAAGTTCAGCGGCGAGGAGTCTACGGTTCAAGGGCTCAATGACTTCGATCCGAGCGAATGGCCGCCTTTGTTGATGTCGTTCTTCTCTTATCGCGCCATGTTGGGCTTTGGGACATTCTTCTTATTGATGAGCCTCTGGGGTGCGTTCCTTATGTACAGGAAGAAATTGGAGACCTCTAATGCCTTCTTGCGCATTGCTATGTACACCATTCCTTTGGGTGTTCTTGCCACTGAATTTGGATGGATGTCAGCCGAGATTGGTCGTCAGCCTTGGGCTGTTTATGGATTGCTCAAAACCGAGAACGCGGTTTCTGCGACCGTTCCTGCCGTTCAGGTTCTGCTTTCCATCGTCTTGTTCCTGGCTCTCTACGTTATCTTTGTCGGATGCTGGATCTTCCTTGTTAAACACAAAATGGAGAACGGCCCTGACGTCATTGATATCGGGAATACAGCAGAAGGGAGGCTCGAAGCCTAATGGAAATCATTACCGGCCTTCAATTAACCTGGTTTTTCTTGGCCGGCGTTGTCTTGATTGGCTACGCTGTGCTCGGTGGTTATGATATGGGCGTTGGAAGCCTCTATCTCTTCAACAAGTCCAAATCGCAGCGCAAGGAAATGCTGGCAAGCATCGGCCCTTACTGGGACGCGAACCAAGTCTGGCTAATTACTTTTGGCGGCGGGTTGTTTGCTGCTTTTCCCTTTGCTTTCTCCACAGTCTGGAGCGGTTTCTATCTTGCCATGATCCTGTTGTTGGTAGGCTTGATCCTTCGGACTGTCGCTATTGAATTCCGCTATCAACTCAACACACCTCGTTGGAGCAAAATCTTCGACGCTTGTTTTGGCATCGGCAGTCTTCTGCCGTCCATCCTCTTCGGTGCGGCCATGGGTAACATTCTTGGCGGCATTACTCTGGAGACAAGCAAAACTTTCGCGGCTACGAAAATTTTTACGGGTAGCTTCTTTGATATCCTTAACCCCTATGCTCTTGCTATGGGCGTGTTTTCACTGGTACTCTTCCTTTTCCACGGCGCCAATTTCTTGAACGCGACAGGCAAAGATGATCTGCGCAAAGACGCCCGCAAGAAAGCAAAATTCCTTTGGGTCATTCTTTTTGCTCTCTTTGGTGTCATTACAGCTTGGACGGTTCTTGCCGAAAGCCATGCGCATCAATTGCAGAATTTCAGCAACTTCCCGTTGCTCTATGCGCTTCCGCTTATTACTGTGCTGGCTCTGATCATCTACCCCTTCACGTTGAAAAACGTGAAATCTAAAATTAAGCCGTTGCTGGCTTCCGTCGTTGCCATTGTCGGTTTGGTGGGCACAGCTGCCGCCACCTTGTTCCCGCGTCTTGTTCCCGATCTCAACACAGTGAGCAAATACGCGCCGACAAGTTTAACCGACTTTGCCTCAGAACATCTTGACGCCAGCCTAACGATTTACAACGCGGCTTCCTCAGAGACAACTTTGTTGATCATGCTGATTATTGCCGGTATTGGTGTCCCAACCATGTTGATTTACACGATCTTTGTTTACAGAGCTCTGTTTAAAGCAAACTCTGCCAAAGACAAAATCACTTCTTCTGCCGGCGTTTCAACCAAAGCCTAAAACTTAGGTCGGCTATGCCGCCCGGAGCTGCCCTTTTGCGGCAGCTCCGTTTTATGTTTTCTTGTCTACTCCTGCTGGCTTTGCTCGCAGGAGGTTTGTCAAAAATGGTGACTGGTCAAAGTAAATGCGACCTTTGAAAGACTAAATGCCACTTGGTGGCAGTTAGTCTTTCAAAAAGTCGCCGAAAAAGTGATTATTGGGTTCAAAAGAGGTCAAAACGAGCAAAAAGGCTGCAAAGAAGATTATGGTAAATAAAGGGAGGCGAGAATCCGGTTTTCCGGCCAGAGAAAACGCCACCTCAAAAATCCGAATATTGAGAAGTATGCCTTGCGTGGAGAGTCAGAGTAAATGTTATTTCTTTTTCATCAATAAGGGGGTTAGGACAATCTCATTGGCGGGGATTTTATTGATTCCAAAGATTCCAGAAGAGAGATTGTAGAGGTAATCAAAAACTTCACAAGGGGACTTGTCCCCCAGTTTTTCTCGGGAGTAGGAATTAATATGAGACATCATATGGTTGATACCTTCTTGGGTCAACTCATCAAAAGAGGAACCCTTTGGCAGGATCTTCCGAATGAACTCATGATTCAATTCCACATTAGGTTTTTGGAATGCGGCGCCGGGGTCGCAATAAAATATACGAGTGCGCCGGTGCCCGTCAGCAGCAAACTCCAAGGCAAGTGGATTAGAGAACTCCGAGCCATTATCGGTGAGTAAAACGGGAAATAGCCGACGAAACAAATCATGGCCAAGGAGTCGGTATAAAGAATCAAACACATCAATAACCGATTGAGAGTTATTCCGATCCCGCAAGAAAGCCAGCATGAAATCACAGGACTTGAACATTAAGGTAAGCAGAACCTTGCCGCCGATACGACCAATTACTGAATCCATTTCTACCACGGCAGGAGTATGGCGTAACTCCATAAAAGACTTGAAGTCTTGGTAAGTCCGGTCTATGCGGCACCCCGAATCCACCTTGTGAACAATGGGCTTTGTCTTTCTGGGTCTTAACCGGCAGATCCTGGGCATATCAATATTTCTGGCTTGGAGCAGCCCCCCTGCTACGTAGCGATAAAGGGACTTCTTGCTCACATTAAATTCATCAGGATTGTTGACAGTGATATGATGAATCGACTGTCCTTGTAGGATCAAGGGAGAAACAAAAGCATCAAGCTGAAGCAGCTCCCCTTCAGAAATATTAACGCCTGAGCGGGAATCAACCAGCAATTTGCGATAAGCCTTGTGAGCCGACCGGTGGATGTAGTACACTTTACGCAGCGTACAACGCTGTTCATCCGGACAGCCATTGCAACAATATGGCGGAGAAGAAAGGTTAGGACACACCTCCTCCTCGAAAGCCGGGCACAGATTATTGCAAAGTTTGCACGAACGGCAAATCCTTGTACAATCCGGTTTGTCATAGCATAGGCTATAGACGGTACACGAGCGGCGTTGTGCGCAACGATTCGGGATACGGCCTGGTGCAGATTTGTCACTCTTAACAGAACGCTTGCGAATTTCACGGGAGATAGTGGATACGCTCTTCCCCAGGTCAGCTGCAATTCGTTTGATGGAAATCCGTTCTTTCAGCCAGTGCTCAATTTGTAACCGCTCGTCATCAGTTAAATGCTTATTCTTTGCCATTTAAATCACCTCAAAAAATGACTTGCCCCCCCCGCAAGGCATAAAACCATTTTGAGGTATTTTGTAGGATTTGCAAGACTAAATGCCATCTCCCTCTAGAGGGAGAATTTGAATGCTTGGGTTGTCACAATAAATGCAATTACCTAATTTCACAGATTAACTGCAACTGGTAACGCAACCTGCGGTTGCGTTTACTTTGACAACTGAGCTATCATACCAATTCATAGTAGTTCCAAAATAATTCTTGAAAAGCTAAGCGGATTCTGGTAAAATGATGCATTATGGATAACTAGGCTGTTCCCCTCGGGAAGAAAGGCGGCAAACCTAAATGGCAACCGAAAACGAGAAATGGTCAAGTATTGAGGAGATAGCCGAGCATATTCAAGTTCATAAGGATACTATTCGTATTTGGATACGAAAGGGCGAAATCCCTGCCCACAAGATAGGAAAGCAGTGGCGCTTCAGAATTTCCGAGATTGACGAATGGGTCAGTAGCGGAAAAAGTGCTGATATCAATAAGGGAACAGGCTGACTGATATCAGACGTTCACCACCATTGTTATGTTGCAAATGAAAGGGGGTCGAAGAATGGCTAACCCAGAGTTTATGGAGAATACTGAAAGCGTTACTGAAATAGCCGGTTCTTCGGCTACACTTGATATGCGTAAGCGGTTTCTTGAATGGCTGTCATCCGGTAATTTCAAGAAATTCACTTCAGCCGTCTGTGTAGCAAGTCTGGACAAGGCTTCTGCTTTTGCAGTTGAGAAAAAGATATGCTCGTACAGTCTATGGAGTATCTCTCGACAGAGTGTTTATAAACCTGTTTACCAAGAGCTATTAGACGCGAAGCTCTTTCGCATCACCGACAAAGCTACATATAGGGTTTTTATCGAATCAGGAAAGCTGTACTTGAAATTCCTGAAAGATAAGCCTTGGAAGAATGTTGTTGTCGAGCCAGCAGATGACCCATTGATAAGCCGTGATTATTATGCGGCTTCGCAAAGCGAAGCTGGTATTGGCGGTGGTGTTGCCGCTATCGAAGCGGTAGTTCCTAATTCGCTCATTGAAACACTAAGACAAAAGTATTCAACAGGATTCCGTTTTGAATCGAGCGCCCTCAAACTTCTTGCGTCTGCCGCCGGTGTTGAACTGGACGAGCATATGCAATCATCATTGAAGCGCATTATGTTTCGCAGAGATGACAATATTTACTTCTTGCTTGATGCGGTTGCCGATGTCGCTATGCGTGAGAGTATTGTCGAATTTGCTGATGATTATCTTCAAGAGTACGGCTGTTTTGAGATGGCGGAATTCTACAAGAAGTACGTGGATAAGGTTAATCCAACATGCATACGGAATGCTGACGATTTCGAAAGTTTCTATGAACAAATTGGCAAAAGCGGCGTTCGTTGCGTTCAAGCACCGAATATCTGCAACAGAATAGCCCGTTATAGCAATGTCAGCGTTGGGCGGACATTTAAGGAAGTAGCGGGTAAAATCATTGCCATAATTAACGAGGAATATCGCGGCTTTTGCAACGAAGATGATCTGCATACAGGATTCTGTATGTTCTCGACCGATTTGCTTGGAAGAATAATAAAACAATATGCCGCTAACGAGCTGATTCGTGTTGAAATCAACGACAGCATATGTTACCAAGCATTCGGCACACTTGGCTTACCGGAAGATTTTTCGGACGTGCTTGCCGAAACATTAGAATGTCTTAACGATATTGGGCTTGAACCAACACAAGACGTCCTACATACGGCAATTTCCCTTAAACTGGGCGTGAACTTCAAGACAGAATTTTATCTGCCAGATTGGGATACTTTTAGACGTCTCGTTACCGTTTTCTATAAAGCTGAACCTCGCCGAGAGTGGAAATCTAACATCTTTTGGGAGGTTGCGAATTAGATGTACTCATATATCTTTGATAGAAAAACACGTGGTTATCTGCTGACGACGCAAACAGGAAAATATGTGGCGAGCGAGATTCGCCCTGTTTTTGCGCAGGAGCTTTCGCTCACGGGACTTGGGCACTACTTCGAGTATGACCACTGCGAAACTAGACCCCTAATGTGGGGTATGAAAAATACCTACCTAATAGCGGACGTGGATGAAAAAGGCGAACCGAATGGTCGCAAGGTAGCTCAGCTTAACAATACACAATATGGCAAACCGCTGAATATACAAACTTTCTTTGACGGTAAAATGAAGCTTGAACCCGTCGATGTGAAGGCGATGATAGCAGCAAACGCTCCGATTATGGATATTGTTGTTGCTGACGCCAAGCGCCGAACGAAGGAGCTGTACGATGAAAGCATAATGCGTTGTGATATAGCCTATATTGCTTTTTCCGGTGGCAAGGATTCTGTAGCTTTGCTCGACATATGCCATCGAGTTTTGCCGCTTTCGGTACCGGTTGTTTTCAGCGACACGGATATGGAGCTTCCAGACACTTATAAGGTACTGGATGAAATAAAAGCCCGTTACCAAGACCGTGAATTCATCACAGCCAAAGCAGAAACATCCGCACTCGAAAACTGGAGAATATTCGCCCCACCCTCGCGGACAATACGCTGGTGTTGCTCAGTTCACAAAAGCACGCCCGCGCTGATGTATCTAAAAAGGAAACTCCGCAAGTCAGCAATAAAGGCAATGGCGTTTGTTGGCGTTCGCGGCGATGAAAGCTACAGCCGCTCGTTCTACGAAGATGCCTCTGACGGTGCAAAGAACGCTTCACAACTTAACCGTATGCCAATTCTCGATTGGGGAGCGCACGAATTATGGCTGTACATCTTTGCTAACGATCTTATAATCAACCGTGCATACAAAAAAGGCTTGACCCGCGTAGGCTGCTTGATGTGTCCGGAATCGTCAGAGAAATACGAGTGGTTTGTTGACAAGATTTATCCGAGGGAATTGAAGCCTTACGGCGACATCATTATCGGGACAAGTTCTAAGCACTTTGGTTCGGCTATCGAAAAAAGCGAATATATTGGGAAAAGGCACTGGCAGGCCCGAAGAAGTGGTATAGTTTTAAGGGAAACCCTCACGCCACCACTTGAAGAATTGGATGACCTTATTGTGACCTTTCAAAGCCCGCACTTCATAAAAGAACTGTTCTACGAGTGGATAAAAACATTAGGAACGGTCGTAAAAGACCGTGAAAATGAGCGACAGCTTTTGAAGTTGCCTAAATCTCTTGACGATGGAATTCCATTCATGTATAGAGCTCCGTATACTGGTGGTGGTTTAGTGAGTTTCAAGTTCCATTCAAAAATTGAGCAGACAGAATTGTTACCCCTATTGCGTTCCTTGTTAAAAAAAGTATCCGGATGTATTGGATGTCAATCTTGTGAAGCGGAGTGTAATTTCGGAGCAATAACTGTTAAGGATGGCAACTTAAGAATAGACAGTGACAGATGTGTTAAATGCCATGGTTGCTATGAAATAGAAAATTCTTGTTGGAGGTATAGGTCTATGTACAAGCCGGAAAATTCAAACAGCGTAGCTAATGAGTTTGCCCGTTACAACAACTTCGGACTCAGGGAGGAGTTTATTGACGCACTATTGGAACGCGGTTACACGTTCTTTCACTGGGATAGCGAACATCCGATAGGCGATAAAAAGGTCGATGCTTGTAAGAAGTGGTTCCCACAAGCGATGATTGTCACCAAAGACCGCAACCCCACAAGACTGGTAGAGCTATTCAGGGAGAAACCGCTCCACGACTTAGCTTGGGAGTTCGTTTGGGCTGCTCTGGCAAACTACTCTCCACTTATTAATTGGTATTGCGTTACGACTGAAATTGATGAGCGTAAAGAGGTTCAGAGTCTATTGGAATCTTTACAAGAGAGTTACCCACTTACAAACAATGCCAAAGACCGTCGCCTTGATGCGTTAAAGAATACCGCTGATGCATCTCCGCTCGGTGGCGAGAGCAATGCCGTTATGTTGCCGGAGTACAAAGGCAAGAAAGTCATAGCATTGACCCGCAAAGCAAAGGACGTTCAACATTTGACCATTCTTTACGGCTTGTACCTTATCGCTGGCCTTGCTAAGCGTGGTAGCTTTACCGTCCGCGAATTGCTAACAGCCGATGCAGATTCTACCTTTGTTTCGCCGCTTGTGGCGTTCGGTATCGCACCAGACGCATTCAAAAAACAATGTGAGGGCTTGCGTACTCGTTATCCAGATTATATCTCCACGACGTTCACTCACGGCAATGACGGTCTAGAGGTTTATCCGCAAAAACACATACTGGAAGATATAATAAACTTAGCACTGGGGGAATAAAAATGAGATACTACTCCGATTTTTTCACAGTTGCGGACGACTACTGTCCAGTAATGACCCGCGAGGAAATTAATAAGACTCCCGATAGGTGGCTCGATTTTTACCCACATACCGAGTTTGAGGACATTTGCAAAACACTCCTGTCCGTTCTTGGAACCGGAGCTAAGTCAGTATGGATAACCGGTAACTATGGCACCGGCAAGTCAAACGCTACGCTTGTCCTTCAAAAGCTGTTTATGGACGATCAATCCCGTGTCAGACAATGGCTCGATGAATATGCTAACAATGGGCTTTCCGACCGCGATAGTTTACAAAAATCGCTCTTTGACTATCGTGCGGAGGGAACATTTGTTGTGTATGACTTTAACGCTTCCGGCGTTAGTGCAGACGACGGTTTGCTCGTTCGTTTGGAAAAAGGTATAATTGCTGCTTTGACTGAGCGAGGATTAACTGTTCCGGCAATGTCAAACCTCGATATGGTCATAGACCGGGTGAGGCGCGAGGGTGAGAATTTCTTCAAAACCCGTGATTCCATTCAGAGTCAACTTGCCTACTTGGATTCAAGCATAAAAAATGCAGATCAGTTGGCGAATGCGCTGAATAAAGCCACTACCTCGTCCAAGCTCCTCGATGAAGTCGAGACCGTTTTGCACAGGGACTTCATATATCTGGATTTTGATGTGCCGATGTTCCGCAAATGGATTAAAGCTATTCTGTCAGCTAACAAACTTCAGCGCATTGTTTATCTTTTTGACGAGTTTCATCCGTTTATCGAGGCGAATAAAGAACAACTGAAGACATTTGAGGATGTCACGGAGTCACCGGGAGTGAACCGTTTTTTTCTCGTGCCTGTTACGCATATGGAGATTAGGGCCTACTTGGCGGAAGGCTCAGACAACGCGAAGAAAGCGAATGACCGTTTCTATTTCCGTAAGCTCCAGATGCCGAACGACACGGCTTTTCGTCTTGCCAAACACGCTATGATAGATGTCAAAGACCCCGAACTCATTGCCGAATGGAAAAAGGCTAAAGGTGAACTATGGGATTCGGTATCTTCGCTTGTCAATAAATTCAACGGAACGGATGATCCGAGTCGTGACCGTTTCTATGACATTCTGCCTATCCATCCAATGGCGGCGTTTTTGCTCAAGCATTTATCAGAGCAGGCGAAATCGGACCAACGCAGCTTTTTCGAATATCTCAAAGGCGGCGCTGACGGCACGGAGTTCCAAGATTTTATCCGCGCAGGAGGGCCAGAAGTACCTAACAAACAATTTTTGACCGTTGATTATCTGTGGCATTATTTTGTTAACCGTAGCGACTTGGGACTCGATAGCGAGATTACCAACATCGGGGCTTTTTATAAGCAAACCCGAAACCGTGCTTTCCAAAACCAGACGGAAGACGCACCGGAATTGCGTATTCTAAAAGCTGTTTTGCTTTTCTGTCTGCTTGATAAGCTCGCCCCTGGCGGTCACGATAGGTTGAAACCAACTGTGGAGAACGTAGAGATGTCGTTCAAGGGCGATGGCACTATAGCTGACCCTGTTGGCATCATTGAAGATTTGGAAAAGAAGCATTGCTTCTCGGTCACGAACGGCAATATCTCACTGTTTACGATTTCGACCGTGAAACCCGAAGACATTGAAAAGTACAGAGATAAGTTCCACGACCTCTTACACGAAAAGGCAGAGTCGAAACTCGAAGAACACACCAAGAATTATCGTAAATATAGCTCTGGCAGATTTGACATCCGTGTTTCCGACGCAAGTCATACCACCTTGACGAATATCAATCCAGCTACTCGTGACAGATACACGGAGAAAATTAACAAAGACGACGGTTCGGTTTGTCTGTGGTTTGTTGTCGCCAAAGACCACAATGAGCAATTAGCTATACCCCAGAAGATTGACAGCATACTCAGGCAATTAAAGGACCACCGCATATTGATGTTTACCTTCCCACAACTCCCGTTCTGTCACAGCAATAAGAATCTGTGGAGCGAGTACATTCGGCAGTATGCCCACTATATGTCCGAAAACGACACAGCGGCGAAAAAGCAAATCCGCGATGTACTTGACGGGCTTGAAAATGACTGGTTCAAGGAGCTTCAAAAGAACGATGCGCTTATCCGCGTTCACCAATACAAGAAGGGCTCTATCGAAACCACAGACATAGGCTGGAACGCATTTAAGCAACTGATTACCAATTATGTCCGTAAAACGATAGAATTTAGCGTTGACCATCTCGGTTTCCAAGACCCGCATTTTGGAAATAGTTCACTGCAAGCCTACGCAAAAGCTGGTATTACATTCAGCGGCTCTGCGGGCCCGATTGCGAACTTGTTGAATACGCTGAAAAAGAATGGCGTAACCGATGACGAGAACTGGTTGACTCAGAACCCCGACCACCCGCTCAGCGCGATTCACGCTCTGTTCGAGAAGAAGTTCGCCAACACGGTAGGCAGAGGTGGTCAGCAGTCAATTCGCGTGATATACATTGAACTTAAGCGCGCTCCATATGGGCTGCGGTACAATGCGCTGTCAGCATTTGTTTTGGGCTATTGCCTCCGTGATATACTCCAGAGAAACTATCGCTGGACAAACGGTCAAATCAGCAACGACCTTGATATAGATACACTTGCTGAGATAATTGAGACGGTTGTCAAGGATGATGGTAATAACAAAATCGGTAACAAAGAAAAGGAGATATGTCGCCTTTCAAAAGAGGAAAAGGAGTTTATTAAAAAAGCATCGGTTATGTTCGGAGTTACTCCAATAGCCAATGCAACAGTTGAGAGTGTCCTGAGCCAAATCCAAGGGCGTGTCGAGGCTGAGTCGGCAAAAGTCCCACTTTGGGTATTGCCGGAATATATTCATTCAATGAAGGATCCTAAAGCTGACGATATAGAGAGAGTGCTTAATGACATTTGCACAGCTTTTACCACGAGCAGCAAAGGCAAAGTGGATGACAGGGTAAATGCTGTGAAGGATGCAGGCAACATCATTCTGAATGACCCTGTTATCGTCAGTGAGGTAGCTCAATATGTAATGACTGCGAACTTTGTAAGCGCTTTTGAAATCTATGTCGATAAGGTAAACCCCGCCCTCTCCGGACTGGCAAAACAAATCGGCGATGTGACTCACGGCTATTGCCGCTCCATTCTTGACCGTTGTCAGGAAACATCGGGTTGGCTGTGGAGGCAAGCTGACATCAGCAGAGAAACAGACGATATACTGTGCGAGTACGACATCATCTCGCTTGCTAAACCATTATGCGGATACAGCGATTTTGTGCCGTACAATAGTGTAGTTGAGGCACTCAAACTCGCTGTAACAGATACTAACCATCTGCCCAAACCGCTCATTGAGTCATTTTATCCAATGCTCGCAAATTTTCTGTCTGCATTACAGTCAAACGGCCCAGCAGAGGATATTAAACTCGCTTTGCAGCAGAGTTTTGCGTTTATCCAACGACTATTCTTTGACCATACTAAAACCGAGCCCTTGGCGATTCTTAAATCCAACCTCAGCGACGTGGTACTTGAAGACTCCGACCTTCTTCAGCTGTTAAATGAAATGGTTGGTGGATTCGGTTTAGATGAAAATACGTTCTTTACAAACATCCGGGTAAAGATAGAGGAGTTTGCGAAGAATTCGGTTGTCCTGAAAATAAAGTCAGAGTGGACACGCATTTCCGGAACCGCAACACCTGCGGAATGGGCGATGAACAACAGTATGCCGGCACGGTATATTTTCAGTGATATCCCCAACTCTGATGATCTGCTAAAAGCCATAGAACAGCCTGAAACATTTGCCGCTACAAAGCTTGCGGAAATACTGGAAGTCTTGAAAGCGGCTAAGGCGGCAAGTATACTCGACTGTCAACAAGCTCTGATGTCGGAAATTGTTCCAAAACAATATAAAAAATTTAATATCAGTCTTGCGACCTTGCTGGAGTTTCTTCGGAACAAGCATGGCAATCAGCCAAACAATTGGCCGGCTCGTCCTGATATCTCGGAGTTTATTAAGAACCAGTACAAAGGTGCAATCGCTCCGCAGATTAGGGAAAAGATTGTCAATCGAGACGCGGAGGAACTAAAAACACGACTTCTGCAACTGGCCGAAGAAAACCCGGAACTGGGCTTGCTGTTTTGGGAGGAATAATGATGGCGTATACACTTAACAAGTATTTCCAAGCGACTTTCAGCAATCCGAACGCCCCCCGTGTTATTGTATATCCGAACAACACCGTAGCAGCGCAATTGTTGAATGACCACAGAAAAGGAGAAAATATAGTAAAAATTGCGGATTGTTTGCCTGACAATGCTACACGCTTGCCTATGCCGGATACGGTGATGAGTGTTGTAGACGCAAAAATCCAAGCAATAGGCAACCGAGCTATAGTTGTTGGGATTGACGCTTATTTGGCGCTGCTTAATGCCGATGGTGTAACCGCGTTCATGTCTGAACTTCGTGTAAGGCTCGATGCCAATGCTCTGAACGCAGATTACCTGTTATCTGTAAATAACAAGTTGGGTTTTGACCCACGTTACGAAGAGGCTCGCTATGTTGTGTACATTGAAGGGGGAGAAGAAGAACTCGAACCGCTCAGCATACAGGCATATTCTGATAAATGGGTAAAATCGGATGGTATTTCAGGGTATAAGGATTTGCTAAGCCGGCTAAGCCCACATGTACCATCCGGCAGCTATACGCTCATTCTTATGGGATTAACTGAAGCGCAAGCTGGCATTGGCAATTCGGTGTCGTTCGTGCTTAATATCCGTGACGTTGCCGCTCAGCACTACGGCATAGATGCCGATTTGGATGATATAACTTTGGAATTCTTACTTTCAAAATCGTCCGATAGCGGAAAAAGTCCAGAGGTTTATCTCGCCGACCGGTTCGGTACAGAAAGCAACGACATGAGACTCGCCTTGCAACGTCTTGTATTGCTGCCTGACGACTTATGGTTGGCACATATCTGGTCGTTAAAGAGGCGTATTCCAAGCGATTCATACCTCGCTAAAGTAATATCATCATCGGATCTCAACCGCGATAATTTACTATGGAAGTATGTTGTGGATACTGCTATCACTGTGCTTTCGGATGCAAGTGCAAAAAAATATGCGATGGAACGTGCCGAAGCGCTACGCGCTGTTGGCTCAAATTATGAGTCGCTGATTTTAGAATTTATCGGACAAACAAAAAATATCAGTGACGCATTGCAATTTCTCAACTGTGGAACGAATGCAGAACGCATTGAAATTGTACGCCGAGCCGCTATGGAAGATTTATCATATGGTCTTCCGAAACAGTATGGCGAGCTATTTCCGACACTTGCGGATTATTTCTCGTCCGCTTTCGATTATGACGATGAAACGACAACTGCATATTTCAAAGAATATCGCAGGCTCAAGGTTTCAAATAGCCTAACAGACAATTTTGTAAAGCGAGCTTTTGACATCATCGTCCCAAAAGCATATCCCGTGCGCGATGCCGTAATCGGTGAATTGAAAACACAATCGGATACAGCTTTACTCGTAGTAGATGCAATGAGTGCGGAATATATGCCACTCTTGCTTGCTTTGGCAAAACGACATGGCATGAACATAGAATCACAGGCGGTTGTGACAGCAAAACTGCCTACGGAAACCGCCTTTAATCCCATAAACTGGGATGAATCAAGGATGCTATCGGAAGTAAGGGGCATTGATAACATCGTCCATAACGGAGCGGCAAAGCACGAGTCATGTCCTCCAGAACGTAATTTCGCGGAAACCTTGCGAGTGTTCGAAACCGAGGTAATGAACCGTATTGCTGATGGGCTTACTCGTTTTAATCGTGTTGTCGTGACCGCTGACCACGGCACTACCCGTCTTGCCGTAATTGCTCGAAATGAGAGCAAGGGAGAAACTCTGCCTTGGGATAAGGCGCGGTACGGTCAACCAATAAATTGGCGTTATTCTCTCGCTCCATCAGGCGTAACACGACCGCCGGAATTTGAGAGCGAATACTTCCCTGATAAGAGAGAAACTTACTGGGTTGTGCGAGGCTATAACCGACTGCCCAAACAAGGCGGTAAGCTGTATGAACTACACGGCGGGGCAACACTTGAGGAACGGCTGGTGCCTGTCGTGGTATTCGCGAAAAATGCTGTTACAGCAGTTCCAAAACAACTCGACAAGAAAGCCGCTACCGAAGTGGTTGACGAATTCGAAGGTATTATTTAGGGAGGGCAAAATAAATGTATGATGTGAATAAACTGAGGGAGTTCTTCCCCTCCACCACCGTTTTCAAGGACCCGTCCGTAATGTCGATGTTCAAGGCAGCAAAGATTGAAGCGTTCTTGCGTGACTGGATTTTGAAACGCAGAACTGGTGCGGATGGTACCGTGGACAACATAGACGTTCTCAGTGATTATGTGGCAACGATAATACCGCCACGTAGTGAAAAAGAACGGCTGGAAGACGAAGCACGGACAAATGGAGAAACCCGCCCGTTTCTCGCCAAGGTCAATGTGTCTTTCAATTCCAACTCGAATTACTACAGCTTTGAGATACCCTCTCTCGGATTCACGCATTCTCAAACGATAATTGAAGACTATGTGTGGGACAGGATTAAGGACGAACTTATCGGAGAAGCCGGTGGGTGGGGACTGATTAAGCTCGGATATATGCCGCCGGAGGGCGGCAAAAAAAACGGACGTTTTACCTTGCTTGACTTCAAGAATTTCTGCCCATACAAAGTGAACCTTGACGATTATCGTGAGGCAAGAACCCATTTTGAAGTTGAGGAATGGATGGGAATTCTCCTCGGTGCAATTGACTATAATCCAGATGGCTTTGCTCGCAAAGGATGGATTGAACGGGACATTTGGAAAGCAAAGCACACGATGTTGACCCGTTTGCTTCCGTTCGTTCAGCCACGCATAAACCTTATTGAACTTGCGCCGCAACAGACGGGCAAATCGTATATGTTCGGCAAAATCAGTAAATACGGTTGGTTGCTTACAGGTGGTCAGGTAAGCCGCACTATGCTGTTTATTGACCGACGCCCTGGCGCAAGGGCAAAAGGATTGGTGACCTGCAATGACTTCATTGCAGTAGATGAGATTAAATCCATTGAATTCGCTAATGACAAGGAAATGGCAGGCATCCTCAAGGGTTATATGGAAGACGGCTATGTGACTGTTGGTGGTACACGCATTGACGGCGAGGCTGGTATTGTGTTCCTCGGCAACATCGCTTATGAAAATATGGATAGCAACAAGGATATGATTGGTGACATTAACCCGATATTCCGCGATAGTGCCTTATTGCAGAGAATTCACGGATTTGTCCCCGGAAAGTATGTGCCTGCACTTTCACCAAGAATGTTTATCAATGACTGGGCGCTTAACTCAGAATACTTTACTGAGATTATGCACCTATTACGCAGCACACCTGAAACGATGAAATATCGCGGAATGATTGAGGAGCTTATCGAAGTAAAAGCTGCAACAGGTGACACGTCAGGGCGTGAAAAGGAGGCTGTGTTCCGTCTTTGCACCGCATACTTGAAGCTGTTTTTTCCCCACGCAGACAGTACGCTTATTCACACAACTAAGTTCAAGCAAGAGTTCGATAAATATTGCCTGACACCAGCCAAGAATATGCAAGAGACCGTGTTGAAACAAATGCGATTTGTCAATCCCGGTATGTTCCCTGATGGCAATCTTGGCTTCTCGACGTATACAGTTAGGTGGGACTATTAGTGGGGAAAACGATTAGATGCAAATTGTGTGAAAACGAACTCGACAAAACAGCTATTGGACTTACCAAGAAACTAATTGGGAAAGAATCCAAGCGCTTTTTCTGCCTTGATTGCCTATCAGCATATCTTGACGTTACAGAAGAGGATTTGCTTGCGAAAGCAGAAGAATTTAAGGAAGAAGGCTGTCCCCTGTTTTTGTGAGGTGGAATATTAAAAACTATTGCGCTTCTCTCTGGCTGGGAAGCGCTAAGGATGGTGATGTAAGTAATGATTTACGCCGATAACGCAGCAACAACCCAATTATCAGATTTGGCGTTTGAAAAGATGCTTCCTTTTCTGCGTGAAGAATACGGTAACGCCTCCAGCCAATATTCGCTTGGAGCGAAAGCAAAACGAGCCATTAAGCAAGCTCGCCGGCAGGTTGCTGACGCTATCGGAGCGCAGTCATCAGAAATTGCATTCAATTCTGGAGGCTCCGAAGGTGATAGTTGGGTAATTCATGGTGTGGCGGCTCAAAACAGCGGCAATCCAATTCATATTATAACATCTTGCATAGAACACCGTGCCGTATTGGGTGCTTGCCATTCGCTCAAAGCAAGCGGTACACAAATAACATACCTACCCGTTGACGATGAAGGTCGCGTTTCAGTTTCTGATGTTGAATCAGCCTTGAGGCCAAACACAAAACTTGTATCGATTATGCTCGCCAATAATGAAATCGGAACGATTCAGCCTGTGTGCGAAATCGGTAAACTTCTTCATCAGCGAGGAATACTATTTCATACAGATGCTGTGCAAGCAGTCGGACATATTCCGTTGACTGTTGGCAACTTAAATGTTGACTTTTTGACAGCATCAGCCCACAAATTCAATGGAGCAAAAGGGACAGGGTTCGTCTATATAAAATCGGGTTTAGCTTTGCCAAAATTAGTTTTCGGTGGAGAACAGGAGCAAGGTTACCGAGCAGGAACAGAAAATGTTGCGGGCATTGTTGCTTTGGGCGCTGCGCTTGAGGAAAGTGTAGCCATGATGGATAGCGAGAGGGAAAAGAAGAATGCTCTTATTAGAAATACTATTTGTGAATTGAGGGCAGGTATCCCTGGCATCATATTCAATAGCGAAAATGCCGAACGATTGCCTGGCATTTTGAATATTACTTTCCCGGACGCCTCTGGCGAGGCAATGATGCACCTACTGGACTTAAAGGGAATATGCGTTTCGACGAGTTCCGCTTGCACTTCGAGCAAAGATGAACCGTCACACGTTCTGCTTGCACTGGGGTTGTCTAAACAACAAGCAAAATCATCGATACGTATTTCCTACGGGCGTTATAATAGAGTTGAAGATGCTAAGGAAATTGTCTTGGCTATCTGCAATGTCTACGGTAAAATTGTAGCCAGTAAAGTGGCACGGAAGGAGGAATCAATACATGGGAAATATCATAACGCTCTATCACGGGACTCTCTACGAGTTTGATAAAATCGACGTAACCAAAGGAAAGGGCAATAAGGATTTTGGGCAAGGCTTTTACACCTCTCGTGATATTCGTCATGCCGAGCGTCTTGCAACTCGGAATAAGATTATCGAAGAAGAACGCTTTGCTCTGCGCGGTGTGAAGAAAAACGTCACACCTTGGCTC
>Ga0082212_10005622_pt1 | contig 17030 bp, 14 predicted proteins | sample TergutNt197P3_FD_71548 | JGI IMG/M metagenome (GOLD analysis project Ga0082212, IMG submission 71548) | Neocapritermes taracua P3 segment gut microbial communities from Petit-Saut dam, French Guiana - Nt197 P3 | ecosystem: Host-associated > Arthropoda: Insects > Digestive system > Gut ... | reverse complement strand
TCAGGTTAATATCTGCAACCTGCCTGTAGTGCTTGTTGCTTTCCCACTTAAATCCTCCCGGCCCTATCTCGTCGGAAGCGACCCTTTTGAGGTCTGCAACAGTGGCTACCTTAAAGGGGTTGATTGGAGAACCGTCGCCGATTCTGTTAGGGTCGTCGAGATCGACCGTCTTTTCACAGGCGCTAAAAACTGCCATTGAAACCGCAATTACTGCTAAACTAAAAATGTACTTTTTCATACGATAAAATTTTTAAAAATTAATACTTTACTTTTTATAGGTTCGTCAAGGAGCGTTATCGCTTCCTCTTAATGCGAACTTTTTCATTTACAAATTACTGATTGATAAAAAACGGATTTTAAATGCTTTTACTCAAAATTGCCGAAATGCAAATTCAGCAGGACTGGAGTTTTTTTAACGATAATATAATAAATTTATCATGAAACTTATTCATCTCCTTCATCTCTTTCATCTTCTTCATCTTCTACATCTTCTACACCATGATTCCCCCATTTCGTTGAGTCTTCGTAAGTGTAATAACTAGGAGGAGGATCTAATCCTCTTAACACGTAACGGTCATTTATTACAGGCAATGATCTGCGCACAACAGGATTATCTTCCGGATTCCCCAGCCATCCTATGCAAAAATAGCATCCCTGAATCGATGCATTTACATTTCTCCCTAATTCAATCGGTATGACTTCAGGTTTTATTGTAACACGCTTACCATTCACTCTTTCAAAAGAATCTGCATGAAAACCAATATACATAGTGGTTAACGGTTTTATATTTTCGCGAAACCAAGTTGAAAGTTTATCTTCTTGTCCTATGAGCGATTCAAATTCGGATTTTAGTTTTTCTATAATAGCCCACATGTCACCTGTGGTATATAGCCCAACCTGTGCAGTATAAAATTGCAATAATGACACTTGACTTCCTTTAAAGTCGTCAAGGGTAAAATTCAAAGTTTCGTCCATTTCAATTGAAAATTCACACCCGCCGCCCGGGTCAAAAACTAAGGTCAATGGTGGAGAAATCGATATTTCACCAGTTGGACCGTATAATACAAAAAATTTTGATTGAAAGGTTTTATTACCATTATCGTCAATAAAAATTTGCGTGATTTTAAATTTACATCGAGTAACTCCAAATCCAATTATTTTACCGATAACGGGTATTGGAGGGTTGATAGGGGTGAGAACCTGCATATCCTCAATATTTATTCTAAATTTTAACTCTTTGCCATGCTGGCGAATCGACTTATTGAAAGAAGGAGCTACTCTGTTCAACCCTAACGACAATTGTTCATTCTGTCTACTCCACTCAAGATGCTGTTTTTCTTTCTCCAGCCGATCGCGATTTTCCTGCTGTCGCTTCCGATCATTCTCCTCATACTGCCGCTTTCGCGCACGCGCTTCGTCCAGTGCATTCTGCTGCAGTTGTATTTGTTCCTGATAATCAGTAAGGTCATTTAAAGGATTTCCATATCTCCAGATTTTTATACGAACAGCTCGCCATAGTTCTTGACCTATTTCCGAATTCGGAGCAGTTCTACCTTCACAAACATTCATCATTTTTCTTTCATTACATGCGTTTGTAATATAAGAAACAACAGCATTGGCACGATCTGAAGCCACTGTTTTATTTATGGGTGGATATTTTTTCCCTGATAACTCATCAGGGGTTGCGTAGCCCACCACATCTACATAGTGATCGCGATCTATGTTATTTTTTAACAACTTAATGACACATGTATTTAATGCTACCTTATGATAGTCTAAAAGTTCTTTACTCCGAGGGTTAAAGTTATATAATTCAACAACCTGATACGGTCGTCCATCCATATTAGTGGGTTCAATAACATAGTCCCCATAATGAGGGCCTCCTTTTTTTACAATACGAATTGAAGTTGACATAATTCAATAATTTTTTTAGTTTTGCCTACATTTACGTTATCGGCATTTCCGATAGTATGTTTCCAATGTCTGTCTTTCAGGCTATCAATTGCATTATTGTGAACCGTCGAAGCAACTTGATTATAGTTCATGAACAGTTTTATACTAATGTATTCCATTGATATTTATATACTTAATTAATATTTACAATTGGAGCATCTAATATCATGGGAGCTCCGGCATTGATATCCATTGTTGCCTGCGCTTCAACTTTCAAGGTTGATCCAGCAGAAACTTCCATAGCTCCACCAGATCCAATAAAAACAGAACCATTTCCCAAAACATTAGCTGTTGCATCGCTTTGCATTTGCACAAGACTTGGCGAATCCAATACAGCCTTATCCTCTCCTTGTGCGAAAAATGATTTACCTTCCATATGGATAGCGCCTCCAGCCTTGTAATAATGCGACCCCGATGATACATTGTCCGCGCCAGCGATTGTTGAAAGTCGGTTATGGCCTGCTTTTTGAATGATATCGTTGTTTGCTTCAATGATAATATCGTTTTCTGCAAATAGTTTAATATTCCCGTGCGAATATATCTCAATTTGATTATCAGTTGCCCTTAATCTTAAATAGTTGTCGTTAGAGTCAACTATTACTATCTGTCCTTTGTTGGTTACAGGGTCATCAAAAAAAGCAATGGCGTGTCCGTTTCGCGTGCGGATTCCTTTGAGGGAGTTGTTGGTGACAGCGCCCGAACTTTGCCCCCATGTATTCGTGCGTTTTTCTTTTCCTGTCCATGAATCCTTGGGCCGTTGTTTGCCATGCCATAATGTACCGACGACGTATGGTTTTTCAGCGTTGCCGTTCTCGAAATCCACCATCACTTCTTCATCGATTTCGGGAATAAAGTAAAAACCTTTTTGATCGCCGCCATGCGGTTGGGCAATGCGTATCCATGGCGTCATCAGGTTGTCATCCTGTCCCTCTTGCCAGAGGAACTGTACGCGGATTCGTCCTAAATTTTCAGGATCGTTATTGTCCATCACTTTGGCGCGCTGGGCAGCAGAATGTGGGAATGTGTCGCATTGATAATAGGGAGGATAATTACTATCGTCTGCAACGGCTGTAAAGGAGTTTCTGTAACCGCCATTAGCTTCGGTATAATGGACTATGCCGGTAATCATCATTGATTCATACAATATAGAAAAATTGCTATCGTTGTCGTCTTTAAACCAATGATCTTTTAACTGTATAAAACTGCCAATTGACAAATCAGCACGTACGGACGATCCTATACATACTGTCTGCTGTGTTTTTTCACTAAACAATTGCGTTTCGACCGATACATCAAGTTCCTTTATTGTGTTGCCTTCGGGCGTGCTACATTGCAGATGTTGAAATGTTTCTTTGGTAAATAATTTGATAGACCTGTCCTTGGCCTCTTTGGTTAAAAAATGAGTGGAAGACATTTTGTGTGGATAATCTGAATCGCTTTTCGTCGAATTTTCGTATTTCAGGTAATCGTGATGCGCATGTTTGAGTTTATGATGCGTGATACCAGCTTGAAAAGAATAGTTGAGGACGTCGTTCCGCTCTTCGAGCAATATTGGATCATCTTCGTTCTTTTTCTTTATTTTTCCGAAAATCCATTTCTCGCCATCATTATACATCCATTCGCCGTAGCGTTTCGCCAAGCGCGATAAGAATTGATGATTCGATTCGTTATACTGAACGGTATAGGGAATAGATTCTGTTGTACGCGGATCTATTCCTTCTATGGAAATGTTTAAATGGGCAAGCGTTGCCGTAACGATATCCTTTAATTTTTTACCTTCATACGAGAAACAGTGTGGATGATCCATTAATAGGTAATCGTGACTATTAGCTGTCACATCAATTAGCTGTTCAGAGAAAGTACCCGCGCTGGAACGAATATTGACATTAAAGATGACGCCGTTAAATTTTATCTTTTCAGATTGTTGCTCATCCGAATTGTCAAAACGAGTCGTTTCTATTTCACATACCACTTCTTTTCCAATTATTTCTTTATACGTTGGGAAATAGCCTTCTCCCATGCAATCTTTAAAATCTTTCTTTTGCATTGTAAACCGAAGCTGATTGGGCGTCATAAGCTGTTGCGACAACACAATGTTCAGGAAATTAAAATCCTTATAATTATTATTGTCAATCGTGATTTTGACTTTTTTTGTTAAAGTTCCCATACATTTTTTCTTTTTATAGGTTATCCCGGAAAATCTCTGTTACGAAATACAACTCCCTGACCAAAATTAATAACAGTAGCGCTAATCGTTATTTGCAAATACATCTGCGATGCGCCGTTGCTATAATACTCCTGCACGCGAACGCAGTGAGCCATTTCAAAAGACAATTCCCTTTCAACATGATTGATACCATGCGTAAGCGGCAAAAGGAATTTGCCCGGCTTGACAAGTTGCTTACTATTCAACAGCCAATCGTGAAACACGATGTTCTTGTCCATTGGGGAGAGTATCGTGAAATTGATAATACCGCCTTGTGGGGAAGCCGACGGTTTATAGTTGTTGTCGTAAGGCTTGTATAATTCATAATTAAGATCCTGTACATCGTAGGATTTTCCTTCTAATTTTAATGTAGCTTGTAGCGCCATAGTTATTTATTTTTTTAAGTTAAACATTTTTTATTAATTGGGGGTATTAGCTATATTTACTCGACTAAATTCCAAGTGTTTTCGAAATTTGCGGGGCCATTGGTGATTTTTCTGCATGAAATTGTAATTTCTTCCCAATGGGCGATAGGTGGGCTATAAATGTCGTCTTCCCAATGTTCTTCGTAATCCACACAATAGGCGTCTTCAAACACGTATGTTTTCATAAGCACGCCATTGGTCGTGTTATAAAATAAGATGTTCCCTTTGCATGCGCGCTTGTTATCCATCATCCAGCTTTGAAAATCGGCATTACCATCGTTCAGCGCTTTCAGCCGCATCGTGATTTTACCGCCGCGGACAATACCGGTTACCTGACCTTCCATGTCGGTCGACTGATTGAATGTCATGGTAAAGGTTGCAACTTCTCTTTTTTTCTCCTTGAATGACATTTCGTCAATGTTGAGTATTATCGGAATTTGTGCTGCCATAATAATTAATGTTTTAATTTGTAAATGTTTTTTTTGTATAGAAGCAATACATTGCATCTGAACGGTTTTTGTAGAGACGGATAATTACCCGTCTCTACAATCTGCCGTTTCAAACTGAAGTTTAGCTCCACTCGTTTTCGTAGGTCACGGACTGGTTGATGATTTCTTTGCACGTGATCGTGATCTCTTCCCAGTGGGCGAGCGCTTCGGCTTTCGTCGCGTCTTCCCAGTGTTCGTTGAAGTCGACGCAATAGGCGCCTTTGAATTCGACGTCTTTCATTTTCTTCGTTGCGTCGGACGAGTTCATGAATTCAATCTTCCCGTCTTTTGCCAGCGATTTGTCGCACATCCAATTGAGGAGTTCGCAGGTGCCGTCGTTCATTGCTTTCACCCGGATGGTGATCTTACCGCCGCGCGGTATACCGGTCGTTTGACCTTCCTTGTCGGTTGCCTGTGTAAACGCGTAGTTTACGGCGGCTACTTCTCTCGGCTTGAAGCCGTCTACCAATAATGTTACTGGAGTCTTTGCCATAATAAAAATTTTTAAAAGAGTTAATAAAATGTATCTGTTTCAAACACGCTGCAAAATTACAACATTTAAAAGGCCATGTGTTACCCCCCAAATAGGGTTTTTTCATGGTTATATGAAAAAAAATTCGCGCTGCTGATAATGAGGTTTTTATGCGTTTCGACAGGTGGTGTTTGTCGATAATGGGGAGTAATCGTGGCGTTTTTTTGCAAAAAAAATACCCCCTTTGGGGGGTATTGTCGAAAAATCTTCTTCAGCCGCTTCCCTGGCTTTGTCAATGGCATCGTCCATGCCCGCTTTTTACTATTGGCGCGTAATCCATAATATTTGCCGCTTCATTGAGTTGTATAAGCTGCATATACGCATTATCATTCAGACTGATTTTCAAACTGTCTTTTTTAATTTTTCCAATTCGTTTTTCAAACTTTCAATTTCTTTGTCTTTCTCTTCGATTTCTTTGTCTTTTTCTCTGAGCATTTTATTTGCCTCAATACGTGCACAATCACGAAGATACTTTAAAATCTCGTCATCCTCTTTCATCTGTTTTTTTATCTTTGAATCGCTCGCCGCTCCTTTCAAACGGCGAATGACCGGACGAAATTTTTCGGGAAAATCCGCTTCGCTGATATTCAGAATATGAATGTCGGATGTGCGGTTGCTCTGGTCAAAAACGGATAAAAGCCGCTCCAGTTCGTTGCGGCGACGCTCTTTCAGGCAGCTTATCTGAACAATCCACGATTTGTGGTGCAGACCATCGATAAATTTGCTGTCCAGTTGGACTGTCTCGCCCGTGGAAACGTCTTTTATCTCCGGGGAAATACTCAAAACAGGCGTGTCGTATATGCCCAGTTCCCTGCCCAGAAAATAGATGGCGTATATCTGCATGGCATCAATTTCCTGATTGTTTACCGTCCTGTTCTCCGAATCAACATACTGTTCGCCAAGATAGCGGCGAAAGCGCATGATGTCGGTAGGCAGTTCCGCCTTTTGCATTTCGATGACAATCACTTTGTACTGTCCGCCCGACAGCTTGATTTTAGCTGAAAAATCAAGGCGGTACACCGTCAGGTTGGGGATTCCACCTTGTTCCTTTTCTTCGTCCCTTTCGCGGGTGTGTTCCTGCGGTTTTGGTTCCAGACTGACAACATCTTCTCCGATGATGGACGAAACCAGCAGTTTCGCTACCGTGTTGTCTTCCATCATGTATTTAAACACCGTGTCGTAAATGGGATTCGCTATGTTCATGTTCTAATTTTTTTTGCAAAAGTATAATGTTTGGATATATCCAGTGAAATCTCCATTTTTTTACCTGTTGCTTAATAATATTCAAAAAATACGGTACAAACGTACATGAAAAATTCTGATTTTCCAAGCGTTTTAAAAAAAACTTTTCGAATTACCGACAACGGGATTAATCCCATTGTTAAGAGGCTTGAAATGAATAGTTACTGTTGTTATTTTTTGTCTTTGACTGTTGAAATATTGACGGAATGCAAATCCTGATACTCAATGCTGACGAATTATAAATTCGTCAGGACGGATTTGAAAAAAACGCAAACTGACCCTGTCTCAAAATTTAACCCTCTACAACACAGCGTTCTCTACATCTTGTTTTTCTCCCGAACACCCGTGATTACAAATCCAACGGTACAGTGACGAAAGCTTAAATATTTCCTCTTCCTTGATGCCCGCCCATTTCTCCTGTTTCTCCTTGCTCAGCTATCAATGCTCTCTCTTGTTCTGGAGTTAGTCTTATTTTATGCGGTTCGTGTGCTTGATTGTGAAGTTCAGTATCATTAAATGATGTGATGCCTCCCTCCTGAATAAAATATCCCATTCTCACTGTTTGTATAGTAATACCTATACCAAGTCCCCAATCCCAACCCCCTTCAAACGGTATCCATTTTAATGTTCTTTCTCCGTTTCTATCACGTATTTTGACTACATTACCTCTATCATCTTTTAGATCAGGGTCAAATCCAAGTACACTATATGATTGTAAACTCCCTAGTATAATCGAAACTCCCGGACCATCATTGTATGAAACGCCAAAAAACCTTTGAAAATGATGAAGAGGCATATAGCCTCCTGTCGTTTCAATCCCGAAATAATTTACATCACCCATATTTGGTTGGTAATTTGGAACTTTTGATAAAAGATCCAACAAACCTTTTAATTTTAAATCAACACCTCCTAATACAACTGGAGCTCCGAAAACGAAATCTGCTCGCTTTTTATCTTGCAAGTCGTAAATCCTGAATTTACCCCAAAAAACTCCTCCTCCTATTACGGCACCTGCTGTGAGTTCAAAGCTACTAATAATACGAATTGCAAAACGCAATCTTCTCACTGGAATTGGAGTAGGTGGCGGCGAAGGCCCCGGACTACTTGGCGCAACTGTAGCATCGAATATATATACCTCAACTGCCCGATAATATGGATCATTCGGGTCTTTCTTAGCACCTCTCTCATTTAAACCTACCAATTCATCATCACCCATATTATTTTCTTCGAAAATAAAATCTTGATTCGTTTTATATTTGTTTATTGTTTCTTTCACCTTATTGATGCGCTTTTGTGACAAAACTTTGTTTAAATGTCGAGGGTCGTTCCCTTTTGTGTGTTCCCATCGCTCAGAAGCGTGACCGATCAAATTAAAATATAGCCTACCTCTGCAATTTAGTTTGGCTTTTATAATATTATTACACAGCCAATTCGAGTGACCATCCAAAAGAATTTCCTTTTCCGTTTGAAAGTTACAAAATCGAACCCCCATTAAAAAGGTTAAATTATAGCATGTTCCATTGAGCGTTTTCTGAATATTCGATGCAGTTCCTTCTATCACATCGGCTATTGGCATAATTCAATAAGTTTTAAAGTATTGCCTCCATTTGCGGCTGTCGGCTTCTCCGGAAGTCTGGTTCAAACATCTGTTATTAAAGCTACAAATTGCATTATTGTAAGCTTTCGAATGACCTTGACTATTAATCATAAAAAATTGTTTCATCATGCAAACTATTATTATTTGTTTGCTTAATTAATATTTACAATTGGGGCTTTTATTGTTATTGGTGCGCCGGCTTTAATGTCCATGGTTGCATCAGCTTCTATTTTCATGGTTGACTCTGATTCTACCGTAACCGCACCTCCGCCTAAATAAGTTCTGCCTTGTCCTAGTACGATAGCATCCGCATCGCCTTGCATTTGCGCCTTTGATTTGGAATGTAATATGGCCCAACTTTTTCCTAAAGCGTAATATGTTTCACCCTCGATATGAATAGCGTCTTCTGCCTTGTAATTATGGTTCCCGGTTGACACGTCATCGAGACCGGCAACCGTTGAAAGACGGTTATGATCGGCTTTCTGAATAATATCGTTCTTTGCATGAATAATAATATCTTTATCAGCATACATCTCAATATTTCCATAAGAATGTAAGTGGATTCTGTTTTCATCCGCGTCGATAGCGATTACATTATGATTGGCATCAAATAATAATAAGTATCCTTTATCTTCATGGTTATCGTAAAAAACTACGGAATGTCCATTTCGGGAGCGGATGCCTTTGACGTCATTGGTCGCAAAGTCTCCTTCTACAGTCCAGTTTTCACGTGGGCGTTGTTTGCCATGGAACAGTGTACCAACGACGTATGGTTTTTCGGCGTTACCGTTTTCGAAATCTACCATCACTTCTTCATCAATTTCGGGGATGAAGTAAAAACCTTTCTGATCGCCGCCATGCGGTTGTGCAATTCGAATCCAGGGGGTCATCAGGTTGGGATCCTGCTCCTCTTGCCATAGGAATTGTACACGGATACGTCCCAATTTTTCAGGATCGACATTGTCTATCACTTTTGCGCGCTGAGCCGCCGAATGTGGAAATACATTGCTGTGATAATAGGGTGGATAATCACTGTCGGATGCGACGGCTGTAAAGGAGTTTCTGTAATCGCCGCTTACTTCGGTATAATGGACTATGCCGGTAATCATCAGAGGTTCATACAATACAATATTATTGCGACCACTGCCGTCATACCAATGATCACTTATTTGAATAAAGCTGCCAATTGTCAAATCAGCGCGTACAGATGAACCCGTGCAGACAACCTGCTGCGTTTTTTCGCTAAACAGTTGCGTTTTGGCCGACACTTCGAGTTCGTCAATGCCGTTATCTTCGGGATTGCTGCATTGCAAGTGTTGAAATGTTTCTTTGGCAAACAATTTGACAGACCTGTCCTTGGCCTCTTCGGTCAATGTATGGGTGGATGATGTTATGTTCGGAAAATCCGAATCGCTTTTAATCTTGTTTTCGTATTTCAGGTAATCGTGATGCGCATGTTTGAGTTTATGATGCGTGATTCCGGCCTGAAAAGAATAGCTGATGATGTCGTTCCGCTCCTCCAGCAATATCGGATTTTCCTTGTTCTTTTTCTTTATCTTCCCGAAAATCCATTTCTCGCCATCACTATACATCCATTCGCCGTAGCGTTTCGCTAAGCGCGATAAGAATTGATGATTCGATTCGTTATACTGAACGGTATAGGGAATAGCATCTGTTGTACGCGGATCAATTCCGTCTTTGGATATGTTAAGCGGGTCGAGTGTTGCGGTAACGATTTCCTGTAAAGTTTTACCTTCATACGAAAAACAGTGCGGATGATCCATCAACAAGTAATCGTGACTGAATGCTATCACATCTATTAACTGTTCCGAAAACGTCCCCGCGCTGGAACGAATATTGACGTTGAAGATGATACCCTTAAATTTTATCTTTTCCGATTGCTGCTCATCCGCGTTGTCGAAACGAACCGTTTTAATTTCACATTCCACCTCCTTTCCCATAATTTCCTTATACGTCGGGAAATAACCCTCTCCCATACTATCATTCACATCTTTCTTTTGCATTGTAAATCGAAGATGGTTGGGCGTCATAAGTTGTTGCGACAACACAATGTTCCGGAAATTAAAATTTTTATAGCCGTTACCATCAATTGTGATTTTGACTTTTTTTGTTAAAGTTCCCATACATTCATTTGTTTAATTGATTATCCCGGAAAATCCCTGTTGCGAAATTCCACTCCCGGGCCAAACTTGATAACGGTAGCGCTAATCGTTATTTGCAAATACATCTGCGATGCGCCATTACTATAATACTCCTGCACGCGCACGCAGTGTGCCAATTCAAATTTCAATTCCTTTTCGACATGCTTGATGCCATGCGTAAGAGGTAAAAGGAATATGCCCGACTTGACAATTTGCTCGCTGTTCAATAACCAGTCGTGAAACACGAGGTTTGTATCCATGGGCGAGAGTATCGTGAAATTGACAGTACCGCCTTGCGGGGCAGCCGACGGTTTATAGTTGTTGTCGTAAGGCTTGTACAGTTCATAGTTAAGATCCTGTACATCGTAGGACTTGCCTTCCAATTTTAATGTAGCTTGAAGCGCCATAGTTATTTATTTTTTTAAGTAAAACATTTTTTAGAGATTGGGGTTATAATCGATATTTATTCGACTAATTTCCAAGTGTTTTCGAAATTCACGGGACCGTTGGTGATTTTCCTGCATGAAATGGTGATCTCTTCCCAATGGGCAAGCGGAGGATTATAAACATCGTCTTCCCAATGTTCTTCGTAGTCCACACAATAGGCGTCTTCAAAGGCATACGTTTTCATCAGCACGCCATTGGTCGTGTTATAAAACAGGATATTACCCTTACATGCGCGGCTGTTTTCCATCATCCAGCTTTGCAAATCGGTATTACCATCGTTCAGCGCTTTCAACCGCATGGTGATTTTACCGCCGCGGACAATACCGGTCACCTGACCTTCCATGTCGGTCGACTGATTGAATGTCATGGTAAAAGTTGCGACTTCTCTTTTTTTCTCCTTGAATGACATTTCGTCCATCTCAAGAATTATCGGAATTTGTACTGCCATGATTTTATTATTTTATTTGTAATAGTTTTACGAAAGGACACAATGCATTGTGTCTCTGCGGGGTTTTTGCAGAGACGGATAATTATCCGTCTCTGCAATCTGCCGTTTCAAAGTGAAATTAGCTCCATTCGTTTTCGTAGGTCACGGACTGGTTGATGATTTCCTTGCACGTGATCGTGATCTCTTCCCAGTGGGCAAGCGATTCGGCTTTGGTCGTGTCTTCCCAGTGTTCTACGAAATCGACGCAATATGCGCCTTTGAACTCGACGTCTTTCATCTTTTTTGTCGCATCGGACGAGTTCATGAATTCGATTTTGCCGTCTTTTGCGAGCGATTTGTCGCACATCCAATTGAGGAGTTCGCAGGTGCCGTCGTTCATCGCTTTCACTCTGATGGTGATTTTACCGCCACGGGGGATACCGGTCGTTTGACCTTCCTTGTCGGTTGCCTGTGTAAACTTGTAGTTTACGGCGGCTACTTCTCTCGGCTTGAAGCCGTCTACTAATAATGCTACAGGAGTTTTTGCCATGATAAAAAATATTTAATGAATAAAATAAATGATTTGGATAGTAATCAACTCCAATCGTTTTCGTAGGTCACGGACTGATTGGTGATTTCCTTGCATGAAATCGTGATTAGTTCCCAATGGGCCAGATCTTCGGCTTTGACGAGGTCTTCCCAGCTTTCTTGAAAGTCCACGCAATAAGCGCCTTTGAACTCGATGTCTTTCATTTTTTTCGTTGCATCGGACGAATTCATAAATTCGATTTTACCGTCTTTTGCCAGCGATTTTTCAATCATCCAGTTGAGCAGTTCGTTGGTGCCGTCGTTCATAGCTTTCACCTTGATCTTGATTTTACCGCCACGCGGTATACCGGTCGTCTGACCTTCCTTGTCGGTCGCTTGAGTAAATCCATACTCTACCATGGCTACCTCTCTGGGTTTGAAGCCATCTACTAATAGTGTTACTGGAGTTTTTGCCATAACTAAAATGTTTTAATAAATGTTAATAATAAAGTAAAAAAATATGTTTTATTAAGATACATCGCAGTCTTTTTCGAAGCCTGGTCCTTTGTTTTTAGTGGCCGACAGTTTTACGACAAAGTTCTTGGCCGAGAAATAGGGGGTGATCTGCATGTCGACCGTGATATTTTTCGTAAGCGGGTCTTGCGACGGGTTGCCTAATGTATAGTCTTGAAACAGTTTGCCGTAGCCTTTGTGCTGGTTGAGGAAGTCCTGAATCTTTTCTTTCAATATTTTCGGCGACTTGATGGTGTCCCAGTTTTGAAGGGCTTCGTCGTTGAGGAAGTTCATCAGTACTTTTTTGATCCAGTCGAAGACACGGACGATGGTATAGGACGTCATGGCCTTGTTGTCGCCGTTGAAGAGGGTGGTGTCGTTGAACGCCATGACCCTGCCTTCGGAGAAGACCATGGGAATCACCTGTTTATCCATCAAACCGGCGATCTCGGATTTAAGCAGATCCAGACGGACGCCTTTCACTTCGTTAAGCGTGCCGTGCTTTTTACCTGCCGACGGATCGGCGATGTTCCGCGAATCGTCGTACATTTTTCCGGCAAGCGCGCCCGATGGCGGTACGTAGAAGTTGTCTTCCTCGCGTGCTACTTCTTCTTTTTTGCGTCCCAGCAACCAGTTGGATGTCAGGATAATGTTTTGCAGGAAAACGTCGCTGTCGCGATACCGTTCGGTATTGTCCACCATGTCGTTGTAGTTTGCCTCGTCGGCATGGTCGGTGATCAGCATCACTTTGTATTTATGTGCCATCTGCGCCCATAGACGTAATACCGTGTTGTCCTCGAATACATACCCCGGCATGACCATCAGGCTGTAGTTGTCTTTCAGACTCAACCGGTCGTAGGAGTTCTTCAACAATTCGTTGATCTCCCTGATAAAATCGGAATTGGAATCCTGTAACTCGTTTTTATCCACATTGATCAACCGGAGGTTGCGTATCTTGTCGCTGCCGGTGTTCTTGTAAAACATATCTAATGTACGGTATTCCGTTTCTAATTTTTTGATCGTCTCGGCGGCGATACTCAGGTTGTCCATGAACAGTTCTCTGTATTTCTTCTCTTTCTGGGTGCAGGATTCTGCAAATTCCATGGGCGTCTTTTTGTCTTCGGCCAGCAAATCCAACCATTTTTTCAGGTCGGAAGCCAGTTTTTTACGTTTCTCGCCAAAACGATTTTCATTCAGGAAAATGTTTCGTTGGGCTTTATTTTTCAAGTCCATATTCTCAGCGTCCGGAAGGAATCCCTTGATCGTGTTGAATCCGCCTATTTTGGATAACGAATCGGTGATGCTGCGTTCCGGTCTTTTCTCAACTACCACTTCGGGCGCTGCCTGCCCTGTTAGCTGTTCTTGTAATTTTGCTTCTGCCATAATTTTTATGATTAATGATTAAATGGGCGACCGCAAGGGTACGCCCCTACATTGTGTATTTATCATTTGTTGCCTTCCAGTTCATCCAGCAGGTTTTGGAGGACGTTGCGCAACTCTTCTTTTGATTCTGGATTGCCGATAATGTCGCGCAACCGTTTGTTCTGCTCAATGTTTTTCCGCATCTTGGCGTTGGCGTCGATGTTGTTTTTTACCGATAGCAGGAACGAACTGTTATTGACCAATTGTCCGCTACCGTTGTTCACCTCAAAATCTTTCATGTTATTGAAAGACATCGTTTCTTCCAGAATACCTCCGTCTTCGGTTTGAAATTCCACATCCACCTTGGGTTTGAATTTCTCGAAAACATCGTCGATTTTTTCTGCATCCTGAAACAGTTCAGGTTCTGTAACCGAATCAGTAAACTGACCGATATAAAGGGTTTTGTTTTGTGAAATGGCGTTCACCTTCCCCCCGGTTTCTTCATCGGGTGCATCTGAAATAAAATTTTCTCTTAGACTCATACTGCGTTTGTTTTTAAAATTAATATTATTTGGTTGTATGTTTGCTTTTGACTTTTTCCTGAAAACGGAAAATAATTTTTCAAAAAACCTATACATTATTATATATAATTTTTAGATATTAGAGTTTAGATATTAGAGTTTAGATATACTCTATACTCTACACTCTAAACTCTAAACTCTAAACTTTCGTCTTTCAATGTCAGAACTACCTTGTCACCGCCTTTAATCTGTCCCGAGATGATCATTTTTGATAACGGGCGGCGAAGTTCCTTGCGGATGGTGCCGATAATCGGACGGGCACCGAATTGGGCGTTGAAGCCCGACATGGCAATAAAGTGTTTGGCTTCGTCTTCGATCTGCAATGTGATGTTTTGTTCTTCCAAGGCTTTGAGCAGACTTTTCAGGTGTATCTCGAAGATCATTGTGACGATCTTTTCCGTGATGGGCGAGAAGGGAACAATCTCGGTGAGTCGACCCAGAAATTCGGGGCGGAAATTTCCCTGCATAATATCCATCAGGTCGTTGTTTTTGGGGATGATTCCTTTTCCGAATGAATCGACAATAAACTGGCTGCCAATATTAGAGGTAAACAGTATCAGGGCATTGGCGAAATATCCTGTCCGTCCTAAGCGATCGTGCAGTTTGCCTTCGTCGAGAATCTGCAGGAAGAGATCGAACACGGAACGGTGTGCCTTTTCAATTTCGTCGAACAGAACGACCGAATAGGGTTTCTGACGTATCTGGTTGACAAGCAGTCCACCTTCTTCATAACCTACATAACCCGGAGGCGCTCCGTAGAGCAATGCCACCGAGTGCTCTTCCTTAAATTCGGACATGTCGAAGCGAATCATGGCCGATTCGTCCTGAAACAGAAATTCGGCCAATGCTTTCGCCAGTTCCGTTTTTCCGGTACCGGTCGGTCCCAGGAAGAAGAACGAACCCATCGGCTGTCCTTTTTTGTTTAGTCCGGAGCGCGATTCGAAGACGGCGTCGAGGATTATTTTGATGGCATGATCCTGACCGACGACCCGTTTTTTGAGGATCGCTTCGGCATTTACAAGCTTGTCGCGCTCCTTCGACTGAATTTTACCCAGCGGTATACCCGTCTGCTTGGCGATAACGGCATACAGGTCGGAACTGTCGACCTCTGTACGTTTCACAGCTGCCAGCTCTGCCAATTTGTCCAAAACCTTCGTCAGGTAGTCGAACCGTTCGGCGATGTTATCAATCTTTGCAAAATCCACATCATCTTCCAACTGGGCGACAAGCAGGCAACTGATTTTATTAAATACCTCATAATGAATCCAGTCGAGATTAGTCATCAGTTCCTGTTCGCTCAAGTTATCGGGATTGCTTTTCGACATATCCAGTTTTTCGCGCATGGTTTGAATATCCTTTTGCGAGATGCTGTTCATGGTACGGATCATCGACATGGTACGGTCAATCAGGTCGAAGCCCGAATCGGGAAGTGCTTTTTCGTTCAGATAGCGTTTGGCAAGGCGGATGGCGTCTTTCAGTACCGCATCGGAGATGGTCAGTTCGTGATATTTTTCGTACAATCGCGCCGCGCCTTTCAGGATACGGAAACAGTGGTCGGGGTTCGGTTCTTCGATGGTGATCTTTTCAAATTTGCGGACAAATTCCTTGTCGGTTTCGATGTTTTTGGTGTAACCGTCGATGGAGGCCGTACAGAGCAGCAGGAGGTTCCCCCTGTTAAGCGCCTGTTTCAGAATATTGGAAGCGCCCGACAGGGAGCCGTGTTTGTCCATCAATTTGTCGACTGCTTCGATAACGAGGATTGCATTGTCGCTACCTTGCAGGTCGTCGATGATATTTTTAAACCGGTCTTCGGTCTCGCTTTTGTAATTCGAATCGGCAGCCATGGCGCCCAGATCGAGTTCATAAACGGTGGCTTCGGCGAGGAAGTCGGGTGCGTCCGACGAATGGATACGTTGCACAAAGCCATTGATCAACGCCGTTTTACCTACGCCCGATTCGCCTGTAATCAACAAATTGGATTTGGTTTTGCGTCCCAGCACCTCGAAGATGACGGCTATCTCGCTTTCAAAACCGATGACGGGGTCGATTTCGCCTGCGGCGACCATCGCGTTTTTGTTCAGGCAATATTTCTGCATGGCTTTCGACGAACCCGCCGATCCGACGGTGCGACCGGCGCCCGCACCTGAACCGCCACTTTTTCCGGAAGTCTGCGATACAGGGGCAGTACCCGCTCCGTCGATAATTTCCTGCGTCGTTAGCGGCATTGTTTTCAGTTGCTCGTACGTAAAACCTACGCCGGGCGTAGTCAGTGAAGCCAGCAGGCAGACAGGTGTGATCTTGTCGTGGTCGAAACGGATTTTATAACTTGCCGCTTCGCGTAATGTTGCATGGGCGGTATCATCAAAATAGACGTCGTCGGTTTTCTTCGTCGTTTTCGGATAAAAACTAATCTGAATGTCGGCCCATTCCAAAAGATAATAATAGTCCTTGTCGATCTGATCGATGAAAGGGATCAATCCGACGTCCTTATGTAACAGTGCTTTTAAAATATGCGCCGGCATAATCGATTCGTTCATCGATTCTTTTGCATATTCGCGTGCAATATA
>Ga0082212_10005621_pt1 | contig 17033 bp, 14 predicted proteins | sample TergutNt197P3_FD_71548 | JGI IMG/M metagenome (GOLD analysis project Ga0082212, IMG submission 71548) | Neocapritermes taracua P3 segment gut microbial communities from Petit-Saut dam, French Guiana - Nt197 P3 | ecosystem: Host-associated > Arthropoda: Insects > Digestive system > Gut ... | reverse complement strand
AAAAATACCGTGATAACCACCAGCTAATCACTTTTTGATTGTCTGTCCATCAGGGACGGAACGATACCGTATTGCCTGTAAACAAAGAAAACCTGTAAAAGAACAGGATAACGACTGATATTTTATTGAAAAGATTGAAAAAAAACGGGAAAGAAACGCAAATGAAATCCGGAAACACTAAAACTTTTGACAAAACACAAATTATCAGGAAACCACAAACTCGACTTTTTCATCGCAATCCCCATAAACAAATCAAAACAACCCAATCTGCCGTGCTTGCAATCGGTTTCGTTCAACTATGTTTTCATCACGCACTGCGTGCGCAACGAAAACCTGATTGTTATCTGCAACCGATGGCAATTTCGCCGAACGGAGGTTATTGATAATAGAAAAATAGACAATTATGTTTACACATTGTTTAAAAATTGCATTCCGCAACATGCGAAAATACAAAACGCAGACTATGATTGGCATTTTCGGACTGGCGTTTGGTCTTGCCTGTTTTGTTCCGGCTCTTTACTGGATGCGCTACGAAACGTCATACGATAGTTTTTATCCTGATGCCGAAAATATTTACCGAATCTATCTCTATGAAAAACAATCGGGTAAGGTAAACGAGCGGGTATCAGGAATTTTAGAAAGAAAAATGCATGAACAGTATGCAGCAACGGAAAACTCTACTATTTTCTTTATTGAGCAAAATGATTGCAGAACGGAGGAAATGTCGCACATTCGGCTAAATACTGTTTTTACCGACAGCGCTTTTTTAAATGTCTTTCCGCAAGTATTTGTCAGCGGCGACGCACAGCAACCATTGGGGATTTTGAACAATATTGTCCTTACAGAATCGGTGGCTGTACGCTTGTTTGGGGATGTGGAAAAAGCCGTTGGGCAACAAATAAAAAGTACAATTGATCAGTATGCACCTTATTACACGGTTACCGCAGTGGTGAAAGACCCGCCACCCAACACCAATGTATCGTTTGATGCCATTCTTTACTTTGAAGAGATAAAAATGCACAAATCGTTTATCGAAACCCGTGTGGAGCAGATATGGACTTTTGGCACGTTACAAATGTATGCAAAGTTTCATCCACAAACAGACATCGACGGTCTTGCGAAACAACTGCACGATTTTCCGGCGCGGCTGGATGCAAATGCCAATATGACGCTACGGATGATGCCTGTGAGCGACGTCCGCTACCGGCTAAACACGGATGTCCCATTTACAATGAATTTCATACGGTTGTTTGTTTCAGCCGGTATATTACTGATATTCTGCGCATTATTCAATTTTTCAAGTTCTCACCTTGATATTTTCCGCCAACGTTTTCGCGAACTTCGACAACGCATAGTACATGGAGCAAAAAACAGACAAGTCATCTTGCAGATGATATTCGAGTTATCATGTTCTGTCCTGTTGTCGTTGATGCTTGCATGTTTCTTCATTATCCTTATCCGTCCGATATTTTCCGAACTGCTGAATATTAGTGTTAAAATGTCGCAGTTGATGTTTTTTTTCGTTGTTTGCGGAACAGGTGTGTTGGCGGTTATGTTATTTGTCGGTTTTATTTCTTTTTGGCATTTGAGCCGGTTGGCCTGGCAATGCTTGTCGAAAAGAAATATCATTGCTCAACCGGTGTTACGGAGTATGGCTGTTACATTCCAAATAGCCGTCAGCATTGCGTTCATTGTTGCTGCTTCGGTAGTAATGATGCAAATGCGTTTTGTCAGCAGCAAAGATTTTGGATTCGACCGCAAAGGAATCGTTCATTTATCCGGATTGTCCTGGTACACCGATCATGATATTGTAACAGCGCTGAAGAATGAACTAACCTCAATCCCGCAAATCGAAAGCATTACAGACGCTTACTTCGAGCCAAGTCATCACATTAAGACAGAAACGCAGTTGGCCGAAGTGGAATGGTCTGGAAAACTGCAATCTGAAAATCCCCTGTTTCAAATAATCCCTACTGACAGCCGATTTGCCGAAACATTCAGGTTAAATATGCTTATGGGAGAATGGTTTGACGAAATTGGAGAAGAAAAAGTCGTTCTTAACGAGGAAGCAGTTCGGGTAATGGGACTTAACGAACCGATAGGCGCTATTATCTGGTTTACAGGCTTTAATAAGCGAGAATGTAAAGTGGTGGGCGTAGTAAAAGATTTTCATACGATGTCGCTTCGCAGTCGTATCTATCCGACCATCTTCAGCAATGCCATAGCTCCGCCAAACAACTTGTATATCCGGGTCGCATCCGGTCAGGAGCAAGAGGCGATGCAAAGAATCAACGCGATCCTTCCCAAAATTGATGCTTCTTTGGCAGAAGTTCATCCAACTTCCCTGAACGAATTGTTCGACCGCCTCAATCATTCGGAACAGGCTGGTTTGCAACTGTTTTCCGTTATAGCTACGGTTTGTTTGCTGATTGCATTGTTCGGTATTTATGCCATTGCTATGGCATCCACCCGACGACGTCGCAAGGAAATAGCCATTCGCAAAGTATTTGGCGCCAATGTCGGCAATATAGTCAGTATATTTTTTCGTCTATACACTATGCAGGTATTATTCGCGGGTATTGTTGCGCTTCCGTTGGTTTACTATGCCATGCACAATTGGCTACAGGGATATGCCTACCATCCAAAGATTCCGTGGTGGTTGCCTGCCGGCGTTATGACGGCAATCGTCGCATTAGTTTTGCTAACCGTTTTGGGGCAAGTTCTGAAAGCAGCCAATCGTAATCCTGCAGAGGTAGTAAAGAGCGAATGAAAAAGCGCTCTGAAAATCTAATTTTGTCAGTCAGCATTGAAAAAAGAGCGTAAGTCGAAATTTAAAACAGAGAGAGAAATGCGTAAACAGGAAGGCCGGCATCAGCCTCAAAATGAATATTTTATCATTTGGATTATGAACAAAATCGCACAATGCCTTGAAAACCTTTTTTTGCTGCTCAATCAGGGGAAACGGGAAATATTTGTTGCAGTCTTCCATCATTAGCCATATTTTCGAAATTGCACAAAGCGAAATTCCGAAGTTTTCATGCCGTCTTTTTCCACAGAAATACGTTCGGTTGTGGATGCGACGCATGTAACGCCTTGTTTTTGTAAAACGTTGACCAAAGCATATGTCAACGTCATTTCGCCCATGATATGGACGGTAATGGCAGAGACGCGGCGCGCCGCGTCTCTACAAATGTCATTGATTTTTTTCAGATAGCCGTCGTACAATAATACCCTGATGTATTCCTCATTGCCGGAGGGATCAACTGCAGGAAAAGGCAGGTCGATAACATTGCCATATTCCTTAGTAGCAGCCAATTGATGTGAAGACCAGTTGCAGAGCGGATGGTTGGAGAGGTTGATTAGCATTACTTCAAATGGAATAGTTGGGCAATACTTTGGCAATCAGTGATATCTTCTCTACAAAAAACATCAATATTAAACAGTTTCCCCCTTTCTACATGTGTTTCCTTCACTTCATTCTTTTCTTTTGAACTGAGGGTGAAAACAGAAAATTTTGAATAAAGACCAAGGTTTTTTTGTAATGCGGTAGCTTTGTAGACGGTATCATTCAAAATATTAATTTCTTCTTCTGTTCCGGATTTACTTTTTATGGACGTTTTACATTCAATCGTGTAAAGACTTCCATTCCATAGAAACACAATATCGAACTCGTTAAGAATATTGTTTTTTATTAGTGTAATGCCTGTCTTAATATTGTCGTCAATTGACAACTCTTGTTTTAGACGGAAGAAAACATATTCTTCAAACCAGTCGCCTGTTAAATATTTAATTTCTTTTTTGTTGATCAGCGTAAAATTTTCGTCGGAAAGTGGAAATTGAATTTTACGGAAAAAATCCTTGATTCCTGGAATTTCATTCATACCTGCTGTTTTTCCCCGCTTTCCCCTTAGCTGATTAATGATTCTTATTTCATCATCATTAAATTCGATAAAATAGTTGAAAAACCTTTGTGTATAGGTAGAATCTATTCCGCTCAACCGGCTTTCTCTCATTTCAAAACCATGACTTTCAATATATTCTTTCAAAGAAATAGTCTTTGTCAGACTTTTTTCCGGTTGTTTGGTTTTAGGGAAAACCTGTATGATTTTATTATCCAAACCTGTCAGATAAAAAATTTCAGTATCCGGTTTTTCCTTAAAAAACTCGGTCACAGTGTGCGACATAATCTTTGTACCACCCGTAACGTTCACGATGATTTTTTCATATTTATCATAAGTGATTTTGTTCAGATGATTTTCAATATCGGTTGGTGAAAATTGGTCGATAATGATTGTGATTACCTTTTCGGTCGAAATATTACATACTTTCCGAATCCATTTTCCAACGCCTTTATTTTCCATTTTTTGAGTACTGACAAACAAAAAATATGTGTCTGCATTTTGTTTTTCCTTAATGAATTGCACATTAGGTATCGGCTGGTCGCTTAGAAGCGTTACAATTAACTTTTTCATTTTATCGTCAGTTTCACAAATCCTAAAACATAACTCTCTTCATCCAACCGTCGCGTTTTTGGGAAGTCATATTGTTCGTATACTCTATGATTCGAGCGTGAAGCAGGTACGACAACATCCTTGAAATTGCGAAATTCCTCTGTCCAGGCACCGGTAATAAAGCGCCAGCCTGAAGCATGTCCGATACGCAACACGCAGGATTTTCCGGCTTCACATTGATTGATCTCCTGTGAAATCTTTTTCATTTCTTCCACATAATCATCTCCGTCGGATTTATCAACTTCGTTCCAGTAATTCATTTCTTTTTCCACTAATTGACGGGTATGTTCATTAATCATATTGAATAAATCGCCGGTAGAAGATACCGGTAAATTACCTGTTTGCGGATAATTTCTTTTTACGAAATCGTAATAATCGCTTGAAACTTTCAACTGAAATTCACTTACGGCCTTCGTTCCGATGGCTTCTATGATTTGAGACTTCGATTCGTCCCACAAACTGTCCTCGCGTTGCCTGATATTCAGACTGACCAGTCGTGAGGCAATTTCGGTTTCCTTCTCAAAATAAGCGTCGCCTGCGTGGATGAAACGGAAGATGTCGCTATTCGGATCGTCACCGAAGAGTTCTTTTTCGATTTGCGTCGCCTCGATGGTTGTTTTTCCTCTATTTTCTGCCTGGATTTTGTTTTCTCTATTCGAGATGGAGCCTGCTAACGACGCCAGGATCGCCGTCCGAATGGCGCCTTTAATGGAACTCCCCGGAATATAGGGTAATCCCAATCCATTATGAATACATTCTTTCAGGGTATCGTTCGGATTGATTTTGCAAAATAGCGGCATCCGTCGTTTTGTATAGTCTTTTGACTTGGCGTCGGGCGCAAAACGTTTGAGAAACTCCCTTAAATTTTCTCTTCCGGCGATGGCTTGAAGCCAGTTGTCCAAATGCTGCCCACCTAACAAATTCCACACTTTTTCTTCCGAGATAACTACTAAATACGGTTTGGAAATATCGCCTTTCCTGATGGTCACGCTCACAAAGTCGGTGTTATTATACAGCATATTCCCTGAACCGACATGCACGGGCGTAAGCGTTTCAATTTTTATTCTACTCATGGCTCATTGATTTTTACAGGGATATAAAAAGGCCGACCGCTTCGGAAAACGGGGTGCATCCGCTCGTCGTTCCATGCAGGCGCCAGATCGACGATCCTACCGGTCAGGGATTCATTAACGGGAAACAGCGAGCCGACATTAAACATATAAACCGACCGTTTGCGCAGGTGCCGGAAAGTTTCTTCCTCGCTTCCGGCCATAAATCCGCCGCGCAGCAGGATTTCGTATCGTGCCGCTTTTAATCGTAATTTGGTTATTTCTTCTTTTGTGGGAATATAAAGCGATAAAAGCATGGTATGATTGGCGTCCGGTATTTCAGGCAATTCCAGGGTGTCGGCTTCCGCTTCAAATTGACCTCCGCCGATGTTGCGGTCTGTGCCGAGACCCGCCTCGCCCAGCAGTTGGAAAAGTTCCAGTATCTCTTCAAACCGGTCGCCCTGAGCGTCGGTCAGACAGTATAACCCGGCTTTTTCATGGAAATATTTCCAGTTGAAGAAGAATGGCGATGCATCTTCGTTATCCATTCGCGGTACGCTGACGCGTTGATTAACCTGCGACTGGTACGGTTTTTCAAAACCGTCGGATGTATTGAGCAGAAACTCGCCTTTCAATTGCGATTCATCAACCAGCGCTTCATCTCCCCGAATAAGGTCGCACCAAAGCGAGAAGTCAATGTATTTCAATATTTTCAGCTGTTTACGATACGTTTTCTCTTCTTTTCCGGCAACTTTCACATTGATTTTTCCCTGATATTTAGGCAAAAAATACCTGTTCTCCCAAAAGGGGAAGGACGAACTGAGTGTAAATGACTGAAGAAACGCTTCAACATCGTCCGTTTTCCCCTGCCGGGCACGTAGAGCAGCCAAAGCGGCGGAAAGCGTATCGCTGTGCAAATCGGACGCCGAAAAGTCGTATTGGTTTTCCTTTCCTGTACCGATGTGCAACGGTGTGAGATTCTTCATCCTGATGATACGGTAGGCTGGCATGGCTTAATATGATTTTACAATACCATTGTCTACATCAATATCAATTTCCACCTGACCGTATCCGCGCGAGCCATGTCCGCCGAGATAGTCGTCATGAAGCAACTGTATCGCCTGTTTTAACGTTTGTTTCAATTGATTTTCGTTGTCGCTTTCAAAAACATTCAATACCATATTCAATTTGAATTTAGCCCCTGCGGGTACACGCTCAAACGTGCGCGGATTGGCTTTTGCCGTTACACGGTCGATGGCAACTTCCGTTTTGCTTTCCGTATAGGGCAAATCGGTATTGCTGAAAAAGTTTTCACCGATTCCCAATTCTTCATCGCAGACAACAAGTTCGGCGTCGCGGACAATCAGGCGCGAAGGTCGGCTGCTGTCCGTATCGCCGGAGATTCCAAACAGTTTCCCCGCTTTCGACTGTGGGTCGTTGGTTGGCTTGCCATTGTTGGTTTCGCCATTCGCAATTTCCACGAGGGCTCTCATTTTTCCTTTCAACGAACTGCCCGGTATGTACGGAATGTTATTGACAGGATTACGAACTACAAACTTATCGGGGCCGCCGATATTCAGCGCGGCATTCGTTCCGCCGATATGCAAACCGGTTTTTAATGTGAGTGTACCGGCATATACTATTTTTTTTGCTAATTTTATATGTGACATAATTATTATATATTTAAGATTATTAATCTTTTCCTCCGTTTGCCTTGTGATAGGCAAGGATAGCCTCCATGAAATTACAGAAGTTCTGAAAACTTTTCCCGTCGCTGACGTCTTGCGAACTGCGGTCGAAAATCAGTTTAAACAAATGTATCCCGTCATTTCTGTTTCTGTCTTCCCGTCCAAAAGCATACGCCACTTTCGGTTTCAATAGAATGAACGCGGATTTTTCCTTTTCAAAAGTACCCATCTGGATGCGTTTGATCTCTCCATAAATATTGCGAATTTTAGAATTGGTCAGTCCTTTTTTTACTAAAAATTCACCTGCCTTTTCAGCATACCTGATTAAATCTTCGTCCGCCTCCTTCGTGATCCATTCGGGATTGTAACGCAACTCTTTAAACTTCCGCTCGGCTTGCGATTCGCGCGGCTGTTCGGCATTGGAAAAGTTGCCTTTCTCCTTTTGCGGATTCTTGCCGAACCCGCCGCCTTGATTCTTCTTGTTTTGGTAATCTTGCATAATTGTTTATTTAATGTTTATTATTTATCTTTTCTTAATTCCAACTCAGCCCACCGCGCTGCAAAAGCCCACAGTTCCAACGAATGATATTCCGTTTCCAGGAACCTGCCATTTAGATACGGCTTATTTCCGCACACTTCGGCTATGCAGTTGTCTATCAATGCCTTAAAATTCCTGATTCTCGTGCGTTCCTTTAACCGGCTCAAGTCATACGTTAGCATCCAGTAGGTTTTGATATTTGTGATTTTATGCAACTTGATTCCGGCATTTGACGCGTGAGCCATTATCTTAGATAAGATTGGCCTGTTCCCGACTTTTACCAGTTCATCTTTCAAACTTTCAACCATTGGAAATTCTGTATCCCAATTCATCGGGAAATCCATAAAGGAGATACTGTTCTTGGATAAACCCAAGCCTTTGACGGTGTGGTTTTTTGCGGCCTTTTCCTCATCGGCGCTTTCGTCCGCGCCTTTCATGACTGGATACTTGGAGGGAATGATGGCTATGCCTCCCGATATACCGAAGTTCGGGTTGTAGCAGGTAAATTCCCTGAAATCACGGTGGATTTTTTTTGATATTTCGATGACTGCATCCCAACTGCCTACGACAAACAAATCATCGCCACCGCTGTAAACAATGAGCGAACGGTCGGGGTCGGTCTCTTTCCAAATCGTATTCAGATAGCCCGAAAAGAAATAGTCGAACGAACGGCTTAACGCGGCAAAACGCGACAGGGCGGCTCTTTTTGGTAATATCCCCGATTGAAAGATGTATCCCAGATTATCCACATCCATCCGTAACACCCCCAGGCGGGAAAAGTTTGGATTTTCGGTCATACCCTCAAAGGTTTGACCGTAATAATCGTTTCCACCATACAGCTGAAATTCATATGTATTGTTATTACCGCCAATAGGGAGATTAAAATTCAAATTGTTGAATCGGATGATTGCGACGTTGTCTACCGATTGCGTCAGCCCGTTTTCTTTCGCAAAATAATAGTAAAACCCCAAATCTGCCGGATTGACATAAAATTGTTCGTACCAGCAGGTCAATGGATTTTCAGAGACAATCATCAGGTCGGCGTCGCGAAGACGTTTTCCCAATTCAATCTGTTTGGCTGTACTTTGTTTAATGTAACAGTTGACTTCAAACGGAACCTTTTCCTCATCAGGCATCAGCTCTTCGCCGGTTATGCTGTCGCGTAATGCCTCTCCGCCCTGCATAAACGGCTCAAAAAAACTGTCATAGCCGGTTTCAATCAAATCGGCAAATTTACAGAATTTCTTTTTTTCTCGCTTTTCAAATAACTTGTGCCAGGCTTTTCCCAGATTGTGCGCCTCATCTTTGTGCATCAAATCGTCTTTCGACAGGGGAACAGCATCTATCGCCACAAACAGTGACGTACCGAAAGAGGTAAAGAATTTTTTTTCAATCGCCTGAGTGGCTTCAAGCAGTTTTTCTTTTACAAATTGAGTATTGGGAGCAATCAGGTAAAAACTGCCTCCCGAATTATAAACAATATTAGCCTGAAACAAATTGAGCGTTTTTAACAAATAACGAACGACCGCGTCGGAAAGAATACGCAAATAGAACGAGCGTCCTTTCAGATTTTTTCCGGCATATTTTGATACAATCTGATACAAGTAAGACTGTATACCGCTGAAGTCGGCGCCAATCAATAAGAATGGCTTGTCGTTTTCCGGCAAACTGTCAGGTTTACCCTGCCGGTAATCATACAAACAAACGGCCAGCGCTGCCGTCGTCCTTAAATGATCGTACAGCGACACATCCGGAAAATTTACGGCGCTTGCCGGAATACATGACGTATATTTGTGAAGTAAATTCAAAAATGTCTCGCTGAATGTGCAAAAATCACTTGCCCGGATATATTTGAACTCATTGACAAATTCGTTCCATAACTGTTCGTAATCAGGCTTTTCATCAAACTGTTCTCTGGGGAAAAAATCTTTTGACAAAGAAATTTTTGATACCGGCATACTGCGTTTGACGCCGGATAATCGGGGAGGATGAACTGTTTCCAAAATCGGAATCATTCGTTTCTCCATGAATAAATCCCAGTTCTGCTCGTATTGATCATCTTTTAATGCCTCTTCAAGTTCCCTGTCCATCCCCGATGAAAGGCAGTTTGCCTCTTTCACGATTTCTCCTATTTTGGATAACTTGTTGTTTTTCAAATGATGGCAGGCAGCCAGACTATACAAATTATTTTCGTTGGATAGATCTGAAAAATTTGCTCCGATTAAATTTTGGAAAACCGACTGATGGTCCTCAATAAACTGAGCGGTCCAAAGGCAGTGTTTATGCGAATAAGTCCCATTACGAAACGGCAGGAAAAGTCTTTCCATTTTGCAAATCTCCGAAAGGAATTTGCTGGTCGAAACGTTTCCCGTATCTGCCCGCTGATAGAATTTCCCGATGTCGTGCAGCAATGCCGCTACATAGAGGTGCTCTCTGATATTTTCCATATTTTTTTATTGATTTTTCTGATTTACTATTCTTTTCACCGTCCCGAATCCATGACTTACGCCGATTCCCAATCCGATATGATCAGGCAGGGATACGTTTGTCCTGAACATCAGGTCGAAAGATACGAATGGTTGGTTTTTATATTTTACATTTGCTTTTTCTTCCAGTTCCGTCACTACACAAACTACCTCTCTGTCAAACTGTATGCCGATATGATTTGCAAATAATAACAGGTTGGCCCTCAAAATTTCACCTATGAACCCGTCGCGTCCGGATTGCTCTGTGATAGTTTGGTATTCAATATACTTATCATTGCTCAGCGGCAAATAATTTTGAATGTAATAGGTAAAATTACTGTCCCACGCCTGAACGGTTATTCTTTCCGCCTTTACAACTTCAATCTCTAAAACAACCTTTTTCTCATTAACAGTAACTGGCTCGTCCGCTGAAGAAAAAAAGCCGCCAATGTGCTCTGTTCCCTCGCCAATACAAATTATAGCAATCTGCCCGTACATTCTTTTGATTTGTATGAACGGATAGCAATACCGGGTTCCACAAAGAATGAATTGATGAAACAGTTCATTATTATTCATTGCATTTCGCACAATCGCTTCAATAAAAAGAGGTAAATCGCCATGCCGGATCTTATTTTTGAAGCGAATAATTAACTGGTGCAATAAAAAGCCCCCCACGCCACGCCCCGTAAGGGGTGAGGTTGGACTGTCCAATTCTCCTCCTACCGGAGGGGGTAGGGGGAGGATTTTTTCCAGTGTCTTCACCTCGTTTTCTACTTCTTCTATTTGATTTTCAGTGATACGGTTTGTCGAAAAATGCTTCATTACTTCATACCGTCCCAAGCCGTAAACCGTATCGTTGCCGACGCCCAATTCCGTCATAAACTTTAACAGGGGGAGATACCGGTCAAAGTATCCTGTATAGGTCTGTTCGCCTATGTATCCGGATAAAGGCATCTCGTTTTTCTTTTCTTTCTTTTGGGTGACGGGCAGGCTCTTGTATTCGATGCTGGCTGTCTTGAGTAGCGGAAGCCCCGCTTTTTCGAGATAGGCTTCGATCAATTCTTCTTCAAAAGGCGATGGGGAACAGTTGGTTGGCGCTACATACAGGGCATAAAGTTTCTGCATACGGGATAACAGTGACCGCGTCAATTGATACAAACTTGGGAAACGGTTTGTTTTGTCCTGATAACTCAGTTGGGCGTTCTTTTTCCCCTTCAGGCGATTCAGGATCGTTGGCGTCAGGAATCGAATAGTCAGCGTTGTAAAACAGTCGACGGTATCAGCCTGTATGTAGTCCGAAAAAGTAACCGGCGACAACCGGCTTTCCGAAATATCAATCAGTTGAAAAGGCGTCATCGGTTTGCCGAAACCGCGTTCGCACATCTCCCGGATGGCTTCAAAAAAATAAAACCGGTAATCATTGAACCGACCGGTTAGCAGCAGGGTAAAGGAAAAATCCTCTTCCTTCAAGATGGTTCCACAGGGGTAGGACGAATCGAAACGCGTGAAATCCGTCAGGACATATCCCTTTGGAAATCCGTCCTTTAGTTCTTTATACAGGGGATGATTTTCGGCCAGCGGCAATGCGTCGATTTGTTCACGCAGCGTCTTTCCTGTTTTATGAATCCGGATTTGTTCGGCAGCATACAGCAGGTTGTTCCGTAAGATTGCGCCCGGCCACGCATCGAAAACGACGTCGTCAGTTGCACGAATCTTTATCTCAAAACGACTGTAATATAAATCTTTATATAAATTTAAAAAGCTCTTCATTGAAAATTAAAAAAAAACATCTGCAAAAATAGCGAAAATTTGGAATAACACAAAACAAACTTGTTTGTTGGGGCGATTTTCAAATTGTTGTTTAGTTGATAATTTGTTTATAAGAAAAAAATAGTATTTTTGCGGGGATATTGACGTTCAATTCAAAACGTGAATGGTGCGTAGATTTTTTAATACTGAATAAATATATTTTATAAGAAATGCCTTACAATTTGTCATCTTTATTTTTAAATTATGAAAAAATTATTACTTATGATTGCTGCCTTATTGATTTTAGGGCAGTTACAGGCACAACCTGCGAAATCGTATCATTTCGATTCATCCGGCATATCGCGGGAAGTACTGGAGAATTATCTCGAACGGTCCGTAACCATGTCCGAGTTTCTTGGGCTTGATAATTCCGCAATCGACGGCCCCTACCCGTACAAGGACGACGATGTGCGGATGATAAAAAACATCGGCGTAAAGTTTATCGGCAGGGCGCTTTATCGCTGGGGAAGAGAGGATGCGCTCAATGATCCCGAGTTTCTGGGGAATGCCAGACGAATTATTGAGCAGGTACACGCTTTTGATAAAGACGTCGTCTTTCAGGGCGGACTGTTTGAATTTATCACTGAGAATGTGAATAAAATTCCTGTTCCGGACTGGGCTTTCGAGGCGATGGAACTTCCGGTGGAACAGCGCAATTTCAGTTACAAAGGAATGTGTAACCCTGACGGCAAATTAGTCGAAAGTTGGCGGAGAGGCGCAAGCACGCCCGACATCACCCAAACGGAAACACAGTTGTGGTTCATGTTTCTTGCCGGCTCTTATTTCAGTGCCGGTTGTGAAGCGTTGCATCTGGGGCAGACAGCCCTGATCGGCATGGCTGACCCTGATTTGCTGCACTGGCAATCGTTTCTCGGCAAATTGCGGAAGTTTGCACGCACGAAAACACGTCGCGGGTGGGTACTGCTTGACGCGCATGTGCCTACGCACGGCATGGTGGTAGACGGGGTTAGTTTACTGGATTTCAATACTTTTCCGTTGCGTATCAAGGAAGTTCCCGACAAACCGCAGCAAGCCATACTGGAGGTGGGTTATTTAGACGCTTTGTATGGTCGCAGCAAGGGTTGTGTCACGCCATCCGGATGGTCGTGCGCCTCGCTGCCCTATCTGGTAGAGTTTGACAATTTCAATTGCAGTCGCACACCCGGCCAGTCAACGATTGACAGTCACTTTATCTGGGGTTACGACGAGATATCGTGGTATTACCAGCAAAGCGAAGATTACCGCAATCAATGGCTACACTACGCCTATAACTGGTTGCGCGAACATGATTCGAACGGGTTTCTTCAAATGCCTGCGAGCCGTGTTGTCAGTCTGTGCAGTGATAGAGGGCGGGCAAAATTTCGCGCCAATACCCGGTCGGCGACAATGCCCGACGGCTTGAACCTGGAAGAAACCATCAAGGCGGTGTGGGGAAATCCTCCATATCCTTAAAATCCGCAAGCGTATTCTTTGAGGATATTCTTTTAAGCGGTATAACAATGCAACATTTTTACTACCTTTGTCGTCATATATTTATAACGGAATTTCAAACTCAAAAAATATGAAAATCAACAGGGTATTTATTAAGTGGACTAATTGGGTATTGGCTGGCATCCTGAGTATGCTTGGCTTTATCGGTTGTGAAAAAAATGCGATGATGGAAGAATACGGTACTCCTCATGCAGATTATACGGTCAAAGGCGCTGTTGTCGATAAAGCGACAGGTAAACCCATAGCAGGCATACGCGTAGGATATGGTCCGGAATATCCAATAGTCTCCATGTATGGCACCCCTCCGGCGCCTTTCGTACCCAAATCTTCTGTGCTAACCGACGCCAAAGGCGAGTTTAAACTTTCGGACACCTTTTTCCCGACAAATAGTCAAATACCTGTTTACGTTGAAGATATAGACGGAGCAGAAAATGGTTTGTTTCAATCGGATACATTACAGATTAGTTTCAGTGAAGCCGATCGCACGAAAAAGTCAAAAAGTTGGTATCATGGTGAATTCACAAAGGAAGTGAACGTGCAACTGACCGAAATTCAACCTGAAAATCAATGAATAAAAAGTAACATGAAAAGATTGGTTTTATTAATTGTTACCGCATTGATTAGCGGAATGGTGTTGACAAGCTGCAGTTCTGAAATGGAAAATTCAACAGATGACAATTATATGGTCATGCAAACAGAAAGTATAAAAGCAGCAAATATAGAAAACGGCGGTAGAGATATTGTTACTGTAAAAGCGATAATAACCAACATGCTTTGTCTTGAAACGGATACGTGTAGGATAGCGTATGAAGTTGCTACTTCCAATTATGAAAACGGCGGGTTTGATCTTATTTTTTCTGCAAGTGTTCCCGATGTATTTTTAGAGCCAATTTTTGTAGATAAAGGCTTCACAGCAAGCGATAATCAAGCCAAAATCGGACATGTCATGTTAGGCGCATTTGACAGTGCAGGAAATCTCATTGGTTACTTTGAGATAATGAGCAGCATGAGCAATAATAATTATTGGTCTGCCCATTATGTATATACCGACAGAAGTTTTACCATGAAAGGAAAAACAGAATATGGTTTAGTTGTTGATTATTCTTTTAATAAAGGTTGGAATATGATATATTATTCACATGGAGAAGTACATTATTACACTACTCAAAAACCTTTAAATGTAGATTTCAAATGTTTTTTTCCTAACCCAATACGTTGTGGGTAAGCAAAGTCTCGAAAACGCAATTGAAAAGGAGATTATTTATTAAATAGTCGTATCTTTGCAGGCAGATAAAAAAATGCAATAAATTTATGTATATCATGGAAAAACAGGAAAAAGGAAAATTTAATCGACGCGAGTTTTTCGCTGCAACTGCCGCCATTGGCATGGCATCGGTAGTTCCCGGTTCAGCGCTTGGTAACGTGTTCATTCCGCAGGGCGGAGCGAATGTAAATGTACCTTTAAATGACAAGTTTTACGGTTGTATATGCGGTTCGCATATAGGTTCGTCAATGGCCGCTATTGTTGAGGGCTGGCCGTATGCGCGAATAGAAGAAAAATACGGGACGCTTGACGAACTGCTGCCATACGAGCATTATGACAACGGCTGGCTACGCGACGCGGGTACGACTGAAGACGGTATCGAACGCCAGAAACTGATGATAACTGCAATCATGCGTAAAGGCGGTCGGGTAAATGCCGAAGATGTCAGGGCTGTATGGCGTTCCGATATGAACCCCAAAGCCCCGGGTAATGTTTCCGAACCGTTTGAGGGAGAACTGCTCGCCATGGCGAAAACAGATATACCCGCCAGAGATATAGGCAAATACTGCGACTATTCCGGTTTAGTCAGTTTTTCACGGTCATGTCACCCCATGGGACTGATAAACGCAGGAGACCCCGTATCGTCGATGGAAGATGTTTTTGAAGTGGGACAGCTGTATCAGACATCCAACAGCCGAGGCTTGCAATGGGCGTGTGTTACAGCGGTAGCGATTGCTTCCGCGACAAAACCGGGCGCCACCGTTGACAGCGTCATTGGCGATATATTAAAATACTGCGACTTCCGGGCAGTTGTGGAGGGACGCGAAGGCTGGTATGCAACCTGGGCAGGAGTTAATATTGTCGCGGAGATAGAAAAAGGACTTAGCCTGACAGCAAAATGTAAAGATTTCAAGGAGTTGCGAAAGGCTTTTGACAGTGTGTACAACGGAGTGGGAATGCCCTACAGCATGGCTTATGCAAACGAAATCGTCACAAAAGGGGTATGCATATTTAAACTGGTGAACGGAGACACCAAACAGGCGATTATTGCCGGAATAAATTTCGGACGCGATACGGATTGTTTGGCGGCGGTTGCGGCGGGCATTTCGGGTGCATTGACCGGAACTTCGTCGATTCCTCAAAAGTGGATTGATCAGGTAGATGCCGCAACGAAAAAAAATCCGTATACAAATACACAGCGTACCATGCGTGAAAATGCGGATGGATTATATAACGCTTTTAAAAATCGTCTTAGTAAGGCAAAAGAATATTATGATGTAATGTATCATTTATAATTATTATGAAAAGACGGGATTTTATTACAAAAAGTATAAGCGCCGGCGTAATTGCCGGCGCTGTATTTCCACTATCGGCTCAACATGAAAATGCTGACCGTCAGTTATCCCAACGCGCCCATACCGTTACTGACAAATCCGTTATGAAAGAAAAAATACTGCTTGATACCGACATAGGCAATGATATTGACGATACCGTTTGCCTTGCATATTTACTGTGCCAGAAACAATGTGAGCTGCTTGGCATCACAACTGTATCGGGTGAACCTGATATTAGAGCCATGTTAGTCAGCGCCATGTTAAAAGCCGCCGGAAGGGACGATATACCCGTTTATCCGGGTGTTGCCATGCCGCTGCTTACTCCGCAAAAACAGGCGACAGCCCGTCAATCGAGTTACCTGCCCAAATGGCCTCACGAGAAAAAATTTCCGGCAGGCGAAGCTATTGAATTTATGAGGCGGACGATACGCGCTCATCCTCACGAAATAACACTTCTTGGCGTTGGTCCGCTTACTAACATCGCTCTTTTGTTTGCCGTTGATCCCGAAATTCCCCTGTTACTGAAAAGTCTTGTCATCATGTGCGGTACGTTTACATACCGTTATAAGGGAGAGCCTTGCCTCAGCGAATGGAATGCCCGCTGCGATCCATACGCAACGGCTATGACGTATCGCGCTCCGGTAAAAAATATCGTCTCGGTTGGGCTTGATGTTACTTCAAATGTAATTTTGGAAAAAGATGAAATAATCGAGCGTTTTAACACCGGTATTCTAAAAACGGTGCTGGACTTTTCCGGAATATTGGACAATACACGCCAGTCGATCGTCTTCCACGATCCGCTTGCAGCTGCGGTAATTTTTGACAGGGAAATCTGCCGTTTTGAAAAAGGCATTGTCGAAGTCGAAATAGAAAGCAAACGACTT
>Ga0082212_10005620_pt1 | contig 17035 bp, 7 predicted proteins | sample TergutNt197P3_FD_71548 | JGI IMG/M metagenome (GOLD analysis project Ga0082212, IMG submission 71548) | Neocapritermes taracua P3 segment gut microbial communities from Petit-Saut dam, French Guiana - Nt197 P3 | ecosystem: Host-associated > Arthropoda: Insects > Digestive system > Gut ... | reverse complement strand
TCGCACGGATCGACAGCGGCTGCAACTGCTACCTTCTCGTACTTGATAGGACCCGGTACCTCATAACTCTGCTTTTCCCAATGCCCGGAGCGTACCGGAACTGTTTTTTGATAGTATTCCGGCACACAAACGGTATAGGGAACTTCTTTGGCACAGATTTCCCTGACCGGTTGGCATACGGTGTATTGCCGTTCCCTAAGTTCCCACTGCGGCACGCAAACGGTATAGGCGACGTGTTTCGTGCGTGTTTCGTAAGCCGTTTTGTACTCGGTCCAAGTCCGCATCTTCTGTACTGGCACCGCTTTGCAAACGGTGTAGGGAACCTGTTTTTGACGAATTTCGGAGGCGAGCCGACTCACTGTATAAACATGTTGCCGGGTTTCCCATTGCGGCTTGCACACGGTGTAGGTCACGTGTTTCGTTTTGGTCTCATAAACCGGTTTGTATTCCGTCCATGTTTTTACCCTTTGTTCATATTGGGGCACACAAACGGTGTAGGGAACATGCTTTGTCCGGGTTTCCCATACCGGTCTACAGACGTTGTAGGCAACTGTTTTGACCTTGGTATCCCAGACCGGTTTACAGACAGTGTACTGAACGTGCCTTGTCCGGGTTTCGGGAATATACGTGCAGTAGGTTACTTTTCGGGCGGTGGGGACTTTTTCAAAAACCGTTTTGTAGCATGTAACCTGCTGATGCTGGAAGACAAGTTTTCTGGCGAAACGAGTCATCCTGGTGCGATGTTCGACATAATCACTACATTGCGGGGCATGCTCGCTTACTCCGGCTCCGCAGTAGCCCGCACGGGCGGTAGAACCGGACAAGGACAATGCAAAAGTAGCCAAAACAAAGAGCGACAATCCTAAAAATCGTTTCATTTTCTATTCTCCTGATGCACCAAAGCCGGCGTGGACACGATAACACCGAGACTATCGGCGGTTCCGACTGGGCAACTTGAGTAAAATTTTTCTCCCCCGTATAACCGGTGTTTTCGGTACTACTGATTCGCAATTCGTGGAAGAAACGCTCGGTGGGATTCAGTGGGGTGCTTTTCTGAAGTCTTTACCCAAGATGTTCGCCGCGACAAGATACGACAAAGCCATAGGGACAACGCCAATGAGGCAAGAATCCCTCTGTCCACGTCACTTTTTTGACGGGATTCGGTTTCGATGCTGTCTCTTTTCTCACCGAAATGCAACACGAATTCCGGTGCCTCCCTCGTCGGAATAGTGAATTCCACCCTTTTCCAAACGAATTCCGCTTCCGATTTTTTTGTCGATGAGGAGCGGACCATCGACACCCACGTAGTCCAACAGTGGAGCAATCTGCGCCATTGCCGATGCTCCGACCGAAGACTCCACCGTGTTTGCGCCTGCCACTTTCAAACCGAGCCGGCGTGCCTGCTCGATTGCGTCCCGAACCGGCGTTAAGCCGCCACACTTTCCCAGTTTGATGTTCACACCATCAAACACTTCGGCGCAACGTTCAAAATCTTGGACGGTCCGCCACGATTCGTCGGCAAAGATCGGTATCTGGCATTGCTTCCGCTTCATCGCCTTCTTCAATTTTTTCATTCCCTCAAAATCGTAGGCATTGAGCGGTTGCTCCAACAGTTGTACGCCGTACTGTTGTAACGGCTCGATCATGGTGAGGGCTTTGTCCAATGTCCAGCCACCGTTAACATCAACGAAGAACGGAGCGGTCGTTTTTTTCCTGAGGAAACGCAGGGTATCTATGTCCCTGCGGCTACCCAACTTTATCCGATAGAGAGGCCAGTCCGGCACTTCAGAAAAACGTTCGTCAAGACGTTCTTGAGAATCAATACCGAGACTATAACTGGAAATCGGCAAATTGTCTCGGTTTAGTCCCCAAAGTTTCCACAGAGGACGATTCCACATTTTCCCCCAAAGATCGTGAGCGGCACAATCTATTGCGCTTTGGGCAAAAGTCTTACGTGCAAGCATCGGTTGCAAGAAATTCCAAAATGCGATGGGATCGGCAAGGGCGTAGTGATCAATTTTTTCCCGGCATCGGTCGAGTTGAGTGTAAATATCTTCGACGGTTATACTGTAAAAGGAGTCTTCGTAGGCTTCTCCATGCCCGCGCAAGCCATCCTGTTCTAATTCGACGATTACTGTCCGAACAAGACTGATTTCCTTTCGGGAATTGATAAACACATGTTTGAGCGGCAAGTCCACTCGGATCAGGCGTAGTTTCATAGCAGTTTCTCGGCGGTATCGGGGGACGTAATCCCCCTTGCACCTTTTCTGTTCCCCATTCTAAAAGTTTGGGGAGATTCAATCAACCCCCGCCGAAAATTTTGGTAGGGCTCTAGGGCTTGTCCTGTTTCAAACAACCCGATACACTGAAAGACGACTCCACGTAAAGACCAATTTTGCGGAAATTTCTGGAAAGAGCAGTGCCCATGTCGTCCCCTAACAAAAAATGGGGCAATTTTTTTCCCCCCATTGTTGCAAAACGAGTTCTATTTAGGTAAAATGCACGGGATGTCGTTGGTTATTTTGTTGTTTGACAGACGAGTCTTTTGATGGGGGAATGGGAAGAAGAGTTAAAGCGGTTTCGTAAACTGACCTTGTCCTGCTGGTATTTGACCGGTTCGACTGGAGTCGGCAAGAGTAAGGTTGCGCTGATGTTGGCGCGCTGTTTGGATGCAGAGATTATCTCGATGGACTCGATGGCTGTCTATCGGGAAATGGATATTGGTACGGCTAAACTTGCTCCCGAAGACCGAGCGGGAATTCCGCACCACCTCATCGACATTGTCGATCCGAGCGACAATTATTCCCTTGCCCAGTACGTCAATGAAGCAGCAGACAAGATTGCCGACATTCACCTGCGTAACAAGAACGTCCTTTTCGTTGGCGGTACTCCACTCTACCTCAAAGCGATGCTTCGCGGCATTTTCGAGGGACCGCCCGCCGATCAGGAGTTTCGGAGAGAACTACAGCAAAAAATGCAGGGGCAACCGCCGGAAGTTCTCCACGGTTTGCTCAAAAAAGTTGATCCCGAATCGGCAAAAAAGTTGCATCCCAACGATATTAAGCGGGTGGTCAGGGCATTGGAAGTCTATGAGAAGACAAAAAAACCGATCAGCGAGTTTCAGAAGCAATTCGATGTCGGCAATCCTCCGGCACGGTGCAACGTGTATGTCATGCAGATGCCGCGCGACTTGCTGTACACCCGCATCAACAAACGAATAGACCGGATGATTTACGACGGGTTGCTCGATGAAGTAAAAATGCTTGCGAACCGGAATTTTCCCATCGGCACATCGGCACGTCAGGCTCTTGGATACAAAGAACTGTTCGATTACCTTGAGGGTAAGAGCACCTATCCGCAGGCGGTCGAATTTATCAAGCAAAACACTCGGAACTTCGCGAAGCGGCAAGAAACGTGGTTTCGCAGTCTTTGCGAGTGTCGGTTTATTCCGGCAGACAAGCCGGTTTTTGAAGGCGTGGACGATTTCCGTTTTGAGCCACCGACACTCCCCGCCGCTGGAACTCGGTATTCGTTTGCAGAGGAAGAGGGGTAGCGGTTTTCGTTTTCCGCTTTTCCCGTACTCTGACTTGATAATGTTGCCCAATAGTGTAGAATCACGCCGCTTTAGTGCAAAAAATAGGAGGTAAACCAGTGCCAGGTACTGCCGTAATCGGTCTCCAATGGGGGGACGAAGCCAAGGGGAAAATTGTCGATCTGCTGACGAGTCAGCATGACATTGTAGTCCGATATCAAGGGGGTTCCAATGCCGGCCATACTGTTGTTTCGGAGGGGAAAAAATACAAACTTTCCCTAATTCCCAGCGGTATATTTCGCCCACACGTCCAGTGCGTCATCGCTGGCGGAGTCGTGCTTGACCCCGCAGCCATTTTGAGGGAAATTGACACCCTGACTTCCCAAGGGATTTCCGTCGGAAAAAATTTGATGATCAGCGACCGCGCACACACCGTCTTTCCCTGGCACCGCATTGAAGATGCCCTGTTCGACCAAATTGGCAATGGTGAACCCATCGGCACCACTATGCGCGGAATTGGTCCTTGTTACAGGGATAAAATGGGGCGGTCTCTTGCCATCCGACTCGGCGATTTCTACCATCCTCATTTCAAAAAACGCATTGAAGACATCACGGACTCGAAAAACCGCTTGCTCGGCGGATTGGTCAACGATGTTGATGCATCCATGGGAATGCCCGGCATCGATTCAGAATTTCGAGCAGACCATGTCTATGAGGAGTACCTTGGATACGCAAAACGTCTGCAACCTTACGTTGCCGACACGACCGATTACCTTCTGAATGCCATTGATGGAGACCGACGTATCCTGTTTGAGGGGGCACAAGGTTCCTTGTTGGACATTGATCACGGAACATTCCCGTATGTCACGAGCAGTAATAGCAGCAGTGCCGGAATTCCTAGCGGTAGTGGTGTCCCTCCACGATTCATTTCAAAAATATTCGGCGTGATCAAGGCCTATACGACACGCGTCGGTGGAGGTCCCTGCCCGACAGAACTCTCAAAAGAGTATGGGGAAAAACTCCGGGATCGTGGAAACGAGTACGGTACAGTAACAGGGCGTCCCCGACGCTGCGGTTGGTTCGATGCCGTTGCCGTCCGATACGCCGCTCGGCTTTGTGGTGTCGATGTACTGACTCTGACGCTCTTGGACGTGCTCAGCACCTTTGAAACAATACAGATATGTACGGCTTATGAACTGGACGGTCAGCAGATTCGCTCCCTTCCGAGTTTGTCCGAGGATTTGCGGCGGGGGAAGCCTCTCTATGAAACGTTGCAGGGCTGGAAGGAAGAGATTACCGAAGTGCGAAAGTTCAGCGACTTGCCGGTGAACGCACAAAAGTATGTCCAGCGGATCAGTGAACTCGTCGGCAAACCTGTCGAATTGGTTTCCGTCGGACCCGACAGGGAACAGACGATCAAAGTACAGGGTATCTGAAATATTTGTGTCGTCTGTGGACCGCTAAAACACTGCGAGTCGAGCAGGGCTGCCGGGTTGGATAGTACCGACACCCTCTGGTAAATTGAGTGCTGTTGCCCCCTCGGATGTTCCCAAACGATACACCAACTCCGGTGCGACCGTCGGATGTTGGTGTAGAACAGTCTGCATTTCTTCGACGAGGCTCAAATTGGGTGCCGATGCTACACTGTCCGTTCCCAATAGAACCCGAACGCCGTTGTCCAGCATTTTTTGTAGCGGATAAGATGTGTGCCGAAAATAAGCATGAGACCGAGGGCAATAGACGACAGACATCGTTTCCCGGTGTGCCGCAAGGAATCTCAACTCGTCGTCGTCCAAGTAGTTGCCATGAATGATCAATGCAGTCGGGGCGGCGGACAGCAGTTGCAGGTAATCCATCGGACGCTTGCCGACTAGCACGAACTTCGGATCGTAGTCAGGATCAGCACGGCGCATCATTTCGAGTAGCGGACCGGTGTGATGCCGCAATAGTTGTAGTTCTTCCGGCGTTTCGGCAAGATGCATTGCAATCGGGACATTTCGGCGGATTACCGTCTCCAACAGTGCCGGACAAACCGTGTGCGGGGCGTGCGGTGAGAGACCGAAAGTTTGAGGAATGGTCTCCTCAATCTGTTCACTTCTCCATGCAATGAGTTCGGTGAAGGGCAATACGAGCAGGGGATTTTCACCCTCTGATTCTTGATCCAGAGACTCTCTCGGTACAAAACAGGGGGGCGCATACCGCTCGCCCGTGCGATGGGAAAGCGGCACAATATCGGCAACGGCACTGGTCGATACCAACAATTCTGGACGGCGAAGCGCCTGTCTGATTCCCTCTGCGGCATCGTACCCGGTACTCTGACGGAAGGCGAGTAACGCGGCGACCCAGTCGGACATGGATCGACTGGGCACGTCGAGCGGAGCCTTCAACTGACTCAACTCCAAATGGGCGTGGGCATTGACTGCCGCTGGCAGAATGATGCTGTGTTCTCCAAGATAATGGGCAGGCAGGTACGCCGGACTTCCGGCAATGGATTCGACTTTACCTTCCGTGATATTGATCCAGTGGTTCTCCAAAGGGGAACCCAGCATGGAATGAATCCATCTTGCGCCAAGCGAGTGGGAGCGGGATTGTTCGGATGCAATGTTCAACTTGCGGCTTCGTTGGTTTCCGAGCGGATTTCCTTCGTTGTTGTCCATTCTTTTAGTACGTCGTCAATTTGCTGGTCGAGCCAAGCCAATTTATCGATTAACTCGCCGTGCCGAACATCCAATTCTAGCAATCGTTCTGTTATGTTATTCATCGAACCGCTTCCTCAGTAAGAGTCTTTTTGTTGTATCGGCTAGTACTTCCTAGCAGAATAATCATACTCCAAAGAATCCATTTTTTCAATTTAATCCAAATAAAACACCCAGTTTTCTTATTTTAACTTTGTTTTTTTTAACTTTGTTTTTCAGAAGCCGGAATGGAGTGGTTCAATAGGGAAGAATGTTGTTTCCCCATTCCACGCTTCCCGAAATGCCCATTATGAACCTCACATTATGAACACGTAGAAAGGTTTGCACGTCCCCCTGTGGCCTCTATTTGTCACAAAGAGACTTTACTTTCCGAACAACTATGATAGTTTATGATTGCGATGGTAGCAAAAAGGACGTTCCAAATTTTGATAGACTTTTGGCACCAACTGTGGTCACAGTGGTCTCCCGATCCACTGGAGCATTGTCGGTGGATCAGGTTTCCTGCCACCCGGAAGAGTCGATCTGAAGGGGAGAAAGATCGATTGGCACGTGCAGGAGAATATGCTGCGGAGGAATATCTTGTATCGAAAGGATACTCGATTCTACATCGAAACATCCGTTTTCCCGAAGGTGAACTCGATTTCGTGGCAAAGTCAGGCAAAACGTTGGTCTTTATCGAGGTCAAAACGAGGGAAACTGAACAATTTGGTCAACCCCATCAGTTTGTTTCAGTGCAAAAGCAGCAGCGTCAGGTAGCGATGGCAAGCCGGTTTATGTCGCTGTGCCGATTGCAGAGAGTGGCTGTGCGGTTCGATGTCGTTTCTGTCATTTTACCGTCGGGACAGCCGCCACAGATCGAACACATCGAAAACGCCTTTTTGGTTAAGGACCTGGATTTCAGGGAATAATGATGGGATTGTGCCACATATACCTTCTTTGCCATTCCCGCCCATCGTATTCAGTAAAGTTTTTGCAGTTTTGCTACTTTATCTGATGCGTTCTTTCGACTATAATGGGAGAGTCCCCCCATCTTACGTGGATTGACGATGACCCGGCTGTTGTTGTGGTGTCTGCTTGGAATCGGCGTTTGGTTCTGTCATGCCGACGTTTCGGGGCAAGATGCGCCCAAACTGCCCGGTCCTGTGGAAGCCAAAAACGAAACCATCGTTCGGAAAGCTCCTCTTGATTTGATCATTCTCTACGATACCGAAAACAACCGGAGTTTGAAGTTGCCCGGCGGCTGGCCTCTCGCCGAGCTGGACGGTCTCTATCGTACCCTCATGTCTGATCAGCAGGATAAGGTACCGCCGTTCATTATCCGCAATGTTTCTGCTACAGGTTCCGTCGTCGGGAATCATGTCGAGGCTAACGTGCAAATCGAATTGGCTACGTCTGGGAACCAAACCGTGCAGATTCCCCTTGGCTTCAAAGAGGGGATTTTTCCGAGCGAGGATCAAACGGATGTGCCCACATTCAGTTATACGGGTTCCGGTTCCGCTTCTCTCACGTCTCTCATGATTGATTCCCAAGAAAGACAGTATGTTGCCCTCGTGACCCCTCACGTAGCGCAAGCGTCAGAATCGGAAAAATCGGACTCACCTGAAACGCCGCTATCCGATCGACATACTATCTCACTGTTGCTGTGGATTCCCCTGGTACCGAACAGCGGCGGTGAAAAGCGGTTGTCCCTCTCCTTTCCACAGTCCAACAGTTCGCGGTTCCTACTTGAAATCCCCATGACCAACATTGACGCTTCGGCAACACGAGGTTTTTTGCTCGAACCTCAAGAAGATGCAGAACGGCGCACAACGTTGCTGACTGTCCAGGGGCTCCGCACAGGCACCGAAATTGCGTGGAAAAGGCGAGAAATCGCGGTTGTTGATGACCAACCTGAGTTGCTCGTCGAAAGGGGAACGATTGATGTCAAACTTGATGCTGATGCCCAGTCGGCTATCTATGACGCAGTATTGCCTGTAAGTAGTGCTACCGGCAGTTTCGACCAGTTGCAAATTCAACTTCCTCAAGGCAGCGTATTGGATCGGGAAACGACTGAACGATACGCCGTTGCGGGCAACTACGTTGTTGAGGACGTGAGCGACCAAGCAGTCTTAACCATTCGATTTTCGCAAAAAACGGCTGGTCCAGTGTCTATTCATTTGAGAGCAACGCAACAGTTTGAAGGTGACGTGTCCGATTTCCGGCAAGATCTGTCAGGTTTTGAGGTTCTTGGTGCCGAACGCCAGACGGGTTCTCTCACCGTTTCGGTTTCTCCTTCGGACATGCAGCCCCGTTGGGAGCCGGTACGTGGCATTCGCCGCGCCGAAGGGGGGAACAGTTCAAGTCCCAGCATCGGAGGTACGCGCTTTGACTTCAATTCGCAGCCTTTTCGACTCCGAGTGCAAGTGGCGGCACCGCAAATCCGCATAAATGTCAAACCAGACTATTATTTTCATATCAGCAGAGGAGGGATTACGCTGACCGCCCGGCTAGCCTACACGGTCAGCGGTTCTAAAACGGGTGCTCTCTACCTTCGCTTGCCCGATTCTCAGTGGGACTGGGAATTTGACACGTCGGGCATTGTCGATGCTTCTGGCGTAGCGTTAGATGAGTTTGGCGATTTGAAAATACCTCTCCGCACTCCTCAAGAGGGGGCGTTCAACATTGAATTCCGTGCCCATCGGACGATTGAAGCCGAAGACGAGCAACGGCATCGACTCGTCTTACCGATACCGAGACCTGAGCGAGTTAATTGGAGAGAATCGGCAGAAGTAACCATCGTGTCAGCGTATGACATCGAAGTACTTCCAGTCGTTCAGGATACTCGCGGTTTGACTCGTCAGACGACCCGGAGACCGACGTTGCAGAGGATTGACACGACCGACACACAACAGGAAGCACTCTATTACCGCGCTGAATTGCCCGATGCCGTTTTTGTTACCGACTTAGTTTTCCACCAACAGAAAATCAGTGCGGTCATGCAAACAGATGTTCGGCTGTTTGATGAAAACCCGCAAGTGTCTCAAACGATTTCCTACAATGCAGCATACGGTCCTGCCGACCGAGTCCTTCTCCTGTTGCCAAAAGCGTTGGATGCGAGCGGCATTGTTCAAGTCCAATGGAAAGGCAGAACATTGGAACTTCGAGACACGATTGCCGCTCCCCAAGAAAATGGTTCCGATAATTGGGTTCGTAAAATGGTGCACATTCCCGAATCTGCATTTCAATTTCAGTTGACGTTTCTGTATGCTCCACCACCAATTGTTGTTGCTGCCGACGATACGGTACCCTTTTCATTTCCCTTTATTTGCCCGGTTGACGTACCAGTCACAGATCACTTGATCCACTTTTTCACGCCAACCGGGTACAGAGTTCTCTTGCAGTCAGAATCAAAACTACAATGGGAACCTTTTCGGGAAATGCGGCTCCCTGCCGTGAGTGTTACGGAATCATTCCGCTCTGTACAGTCCCCGAACGTCCAAACTCCGACAAGAATAGTATTGTTTGTATCCGCTACCGAACAGAGTGTTTCGGGAACAACGATAGTGGAACGTGCCTGGCTGCAAACTTGGCTTACGGGCGCAATTCGTCGAGACCGGGCAACATATCTTGTTCGGAGCACGAACGATTCGGTAGAACTTCAACTTCCGCCAGATTCAATGCGAGACCACCGTGTTTCCGTTCAAGTGGAACATCAGTCGATTCGACCGAACATTTCTCCAACAGGTCTGCTTGCCATCCCGATTTTACCGGAGTATCACAATCGCCCGATTGAAATCTCCGTCGATTACCGTTACGCATTTGAGATGACCGCTGTTGAGGTGCCGATTACTCTGCCGTCCTTTGCTGGGGACACACTGGTCCAATACAAGTTTTGGCAAGTCATTCTTCCACAGAGTCGGCATATCATCGGTAGCCCTGCGGGTTGGACACTAGTATACGACTGGTCATGGAACGGATGGTTTTGGTGGCGAGTGCCCTCGATTCGAAAAAGTGACATCGGTTTTGTATCGGATTTAACGACTCCCGATGCGGTCGTTTCTGGAGGGAGCCAATATGTGTTCAGCCATCTCCAACCCACTTCGCGTGTCCGACTTTACGTTGTGAAGCGTTCGCAGGTTATTCTCTGGTCGAGCGGCATCGCCTTGTTCATTGGTTTGGTACTGATTTATGTACCACAGTCCCGGTATGTAGGGTCGCTGTTCGGACTCGGAGTTGCTCTGCTTGCCGTTTTGTTTTATCAACCCCCCTTGGTGTTATTGATGCTTCAAGCCTCTACGTTTGGAGTATTTTTGGCACTAGGAGCAGGATACATTTATCGAATATTTCATCGTCAGAGGCAGTGGATACCACCAACATTCCCAATGATGGAGGATTTGTCGCAGTCCTATCCGACACCGTTGCCTTCGCAAACGCTTCACGAAGTTGTGATAGATGACTCCTCCAGCAATGAACCTTCGGTTATCAATCATCAGTAGATGTAAACATGTGTGAACAAAGGGGGACAATCGTGATGAAACCCAATCTGTTAACATCTGTTGAAAAATTTCAACATGACTCAAAATAATCACCCCATCGATCTTTCGAGAGTACCCCGGCTGTTTGCTTGTCGGTGGGAGACCGTTTTGTGCTTTTTTCTTTGGATTCTGTCGTTTTCGGCTTCCCTTTTGGCAGACGACGAGAACGTGGTCGAATTCCGTCGTGTTTTCAATCCCGAAGATAAAATCGACAGTGCTCCCCTTTTGATGCCGAGTTGGCCAGTGGATCGGCTACTATTGGAAAACGATCTTGCCCTGTTGGACCAACGGTCGAAAGAACAGAACAGTACACAACCGCACCTTTCCCGAATCGTTTTGAAAGCAACACTCGAAGGCGAGCAACTGACATCGGGTCAGGGCATTTTTTCACTTCTGCCGCGTTCCGACCGAACCGATTCCATCCCATTGAGTCCGCTAACATTGGCAGTGAGTTCACTCCGTTGGTCGAACGATACTGATACGGACTCCGATGCGATTCTCTTTTGCGAGCCAAACGGTAATAATCGGCTTTTGGTTCCACCAGAGACCGATTCGAATTCCTACGATCAACTCCAATTTCGCTGGTCGCTACAAAGTCGAAAGGACCTTCGCAACGGAATCGTCTTCGATATTGCACTTCCCCCGTGCTTGAACATTGAATTGCAATTCGATCTTCCTGATTCGATGATGTTGACCGCCTCGTCTGGACTTGTGCTTCCTGACGAAAAAGACGATAGCACGACGTTTAGCGATGCCGACCCGACGCGGCGCACTTGGCGGGTTCTGTTGGGACACCACTCCAACACAACGCTGACAATTATTGCAGGCAAGACATTACCATCGGGCAAGCAGAAACCAACGATCCGTCAGACAACGCGCTATCTCGTCAGCCCGGAAGGATTGGAAACAGAGGTGCGGATCACGTTCGATAGAGCCGATCCACGACCAGAGGAATTACTTCTGGAATTAGAAATGCCGCTTCGTCCCGTCGAGGTCCGATATGGTAGCCGTCCGGTCGCCTGGACAAAATCGCCCATTTCTCCCGACGCTATCGAAATCCGTGTCGATCTTTCCCCCTTTGTCCTCGAAGAACCTTCGGAACTTTTCATCCGGTCACTGGGACCCCTTCGGGAAAATCAGCGTTGGGTACTCCCCCGTGCCTTGGTAACATCTTCCGATGTTTTCTGGACGGCAACCCGTTGTGCGCTGAGCGTGTACTCTCCTCTTCGGGCACGGAATTTGAAATACCACCAGGCGGTTCAAGTTACACCGCGAGACTTCCCTGACTGGGCAGAACGTGAATTGTATGTGTTCCAGTTTTTTCAGGACGACGCACAGATTGAACTGGAAGCCGTGTACTCGATTCCGAACGTTACGGTGAATGGTGCTGCTCAACTTCACTGGACCGACAATGAAATTCAAAGCACCATTTATTTGGACTGTAGTGTTTCCGAAGGGGAACGATTCGCCCTTCATTTTCCTGTCTCGGAACATTGGATTATTGATTCGGTATCATCGTATCCACTGGCGGCAACGATTTCCGCCGATGAAGATGATATTTCATCATGGATCGTTTCAGAAGTCACACAATCGCAGATGTTGTCCGTACAGTTGAATCGTCCGCTCAAACCAAGGCAAGCCGTTGCATTGCGACTATCAGGTCGATTTATCAATAGTTCGCAGTCTCAGTTCCGGTTAACGGACTTGTTTCCTCTAGTCTTGTCTCATCGGCAAGGAGAATCGCATCTGATTGCAACCCGTCTTGATTTGACGACGTGCCAACTCAAGTCCAACGTAGATATGATGGCGTTCAATGTCCCACAAAATTTCTCCATCGGCGGAAACTCCGTGGAACTGGTCGGGAATGTTTATCCCCTCGACTCACGGACACGGGACATCTGGTTTGAACGGGAACACGTGCATCCCAATTACACGGCAGACATCTCGGGTAACATTTTCATTGATCAGAATACTCTCATCCCGAAGTATGAGATTAGGTGTGCGCCGATTGATTCATCCATCAGCCGTGTGTTCATTCACTTCACGCCGTCCAGTGCAACCGAGTCGGCTGAAGAGAGTATTCCCCGACAATGGGACTGGTCGTTGGGAGAATCCAATTTGCTACGATCATTCCGGGTGTACCGGTCGTCCGCTGCGGAGATGCGGACACTGTTACCCACTTCCGAACAACAAAATTGGCTTGAAGCCTGGGAGCGTGGCGAAATTTGGGAAATCCGCTTTGATGAGTTGCAGACAACACCGTTTGTTCTTACGGCACGCTCTTCGATCCCGCTTGCCGATTCGATAGCGATCCCTCTCGCTTCGGTACCGCTTGCTTCCATGCAGAAAGGGGAACTGACAATCGAATCGCCACAACATTTTGACTACCGGATTGTTGGTGCTCGGCTTGATTCGATTCCGATTGCTCCTGCCGCCTGGGATCGCTACTCCAGTGTCCGTGCGGCACTTCGTTACGATCCTTTAGAAGAGTTACGCCGCTCGCAACACTCGCCGTTAATGCTGAAAAAACTAACACAGGACGAACGAATTGATACCGCCTGGGTCTGGTCGCTTCGCCTCGACTCGCAACATATCCCGGAAGGAACTGTCCATAATAGAGCCTTGTTTCTTGTCGAAAATCAAGGACAAGATACGCTTCACATCATTTTGCCGGACGGAATTAGTGTTGACGACGTTTTCGCAGTTTGGCGGGACTCCCAACAAGTTCCTTGGCAGCGTGACGAAGATCGAAGGACAATAGACGTTGCGTTGCCCGCTGGTCAGCGATTTGTATCCATTGCTCTCGAATATACCTACCAGGATTTGCCGTTGGTTCGGCAACGAAAACTGCGCCCTCGTTATCCAACAACAAGTATTCCGGTTTTGTCCGGCAGTTGGATTTCATGGTTTCCGCCGGAATTCGATGTCAGTTTACGGCATTCTGGCGAGAATTCTGCAACGGAATCGGCACGCCATCCTTCTCTTTCGAAGGCGTTGGATTATCTGTTATCCCACACGTGGCGATCATTTCTTGGATCGATGTGGGAAGAAATGATGTACGGGGAACAATGGCGGTTGGAAGCCGAAACTGCCGCCGAATACTTTTTTGCGGAAGTTGCCGACACATTCCAAAACAATCCTGGTGCAACTTCGTCCGCCACGACTTGGGGGGAGTTCGTCGGGAATGAAAGAATTTTGTCCACCGTCAGGGCTCGACTCGAAAACCAAAATACGCGACGTGCCGTTGATGCAAAACTTCTTATCGACAAGCAAGCATTGGCTTTTCTTGGAATTACGCCGACGACGCCGATGGGGGCACTTGGCGTGATTCGTGAAGAAAACGTTAGAAAAAAACTTTTTGAAGATGCGGGGCTAGTACTTTTGGTCGCAACCCGCACGCGATCAGATGGCATTAATGAATACGTGTTTGCGCTCACTACACCGACAACGCTTTCACTGAATCGACAGTTGCGCCCCATTCCAGCGGGGCACTGTGTCCGGGCGGTGCCGTTTGAAATTTTCGACTCCCCGTTACAATCGTCCTCTGCGCCGTCTTCGCAGTGGATTCCGGCATCCCGCTGGCTGTCAGAAACGACCCTTTCGTCTGCTCCATGGTCGATTTTCACGCAAGTCATGCAACGGACAGCATTCTCTTCGGACTGGAACGCTTATGAATTACCGATCAACACGGAACAATCTCTCTACATCGTACATCACCAGAAGTTTGTAGCACTACAATGGGTCGCCTTTTTGTCCGTCGTTCTTATTACCTGTCGCAAGCCATTTTCCTCCCCAATAGTGTTGTTTGCCATGTTGGTGTTCTTTGAATTGATCGCCCGGTCGGTCGCACCTTGTTACATCGGCATCCCCAGTGGTGCGTTCCTCGGTGTTCTCGTGTCCATTGCATTTTTGTTGATCCGTTCGCAAATCGACGCGCAGGAGCCACCGCCGGACTATTCATCCCAGCACGATTCGACCGAATGTTCGGTCTCGTTCGTGAAGACACCGCTGTCTTTCCGGTCTGTTTTGCTTTGCAGTTTGCTGACCGTTTTGATGGGAGGACAGGCTATGCCCGTTGAGGCACAATCTTCCTCTGAACAAGTTCAAGTTCTTAACACTCCCCGAAAGGAACCGTATCCGATTGTCTATCCCATCGATTCGGAGGGGCAAGTCGTCGGCGATAAAGTTTGGGTACCTGTGGAGTTTCTCCAGTTGTTGCATAAGAAGATCAATAGGGATATCCAGGCGATGTTGCCGCGATGGAACATTATCAAAGCGACGTACCTGGGTTCGCTGATTCGTGGTCCATCGGGAGTCCTCGAATGTGCGGAGGACTTCAAGGTGGTATACGATGTTTACCTCGATTCTCCCAGCGCAACGATTACCTTACCTAATCTACCTGCTGTCCCTGGGAAATTCTATTGGAACAGCCGCCCCATTCAGCCCATTTGGACTGACGACGAACAAAGTGATACGCTCTCGTTTGCGCTTGAGAACGAAACACCCGGCAGGCACACGTTGGAAATTGCGCTCTCTCCCAAAGCGATATTGCAAAATGACGACGAAACGTTTCAAATTGCCTTTACGATCCCCAAAGTACCTGATTCGACTTTAAGGCTTAACGTACCTCTGGACATCCCGGAGATACGCGTGCCCGATGCACTGGGGGCAGTGAAGCAAAGTACCACACAAGCACCGGTTCTCGCCGCGGAACTGGGACCCTCGCCGCAACTGTCGCTGTCGTGGGTAGATGTCCCCAACCGAAATGGAACGTTAACAAGTGAAGTCGAACAGTTCTTTCGGATACGAGTCAAACCGCAGCAAATTGAACTTGAAACGTTGTTTCGGTTTCGTATTGAAGGGGGGACTGTCCGGCATTTGAGCATACAAACCGACCCACGGTGGCTTTTGCCAGGACAATTTAAGTGCGACGAGGGACATTCCTTTGCACCACGGCTCGGTACGCCTTCGGGCAAACTCTCAAGGATCGATTTTCTTTTGCCGGTGTCTGGTACTGTAACCCTTCGGGCAGATTTCGTGCTGGATGGAGATTTTAGCGTGATCAGTAATCTTCGTTTACCTGAATTCAGTGCGCTCCAATCGCATGTCACACGGTCAATGCTCGCGATACATGTCGATCCGACGCTTGAACCGAACTTTCCCGTTGAAGGACGCAGTAGCGGTTTTGAGTCGGGCTGGAAGGGAACATCAGTAACCATTGATCTTCCGATATTCCGAAATGCTCCTTTTTTTGACATCGCCAATTCACTCCTTCCAAGTCAAGACGACACGATCCCGGATGCCGAGTATGATCTCACGCAAACGGAACCGAATTGGATGCTGAACATCCGTACCAAAAAAGTGGTCCCCGACGTTGCTGTTTCGCAGTTTGTCCAAATAGATGCCGACGAGTCACGAGTCCGAGTTGTTGGCGAGTTTACGGCAGTTTCCGAAGTGTTCCGACAGAGTTTCGCAACAGACAATCCGATCCAAATCGAGACCGTTGAAGTACAGGATTCGCTAGGCAATGTTGTTGAGTCCCGTTTTCAGCAAATAGACTCGGCAACGTCGTCGGAGCAATACCTAGTCTTCTTCAAACGTCCTGTTATCGGAAAATATACCATTACCGTTCGTGGATATTTTGAGACAGATGTGCAGGGAGAACTTGCGCAACAATCGGTTCCTGTGTTAACCTTCTGCGAGACACAAACGACCGAGAGTTCGCTCCATGTGTTTCGGACACCGGCAGTCATCGTGGAAGTATTGCCGGAACCGAGTGGTTGGGTGAAGTCGGGTGCGCTGCCCCCTGTTCCCGAATGGTTTGCCCGGTCTATTCCGCTGGGAATCTGGAGAAGAGCAGAGGTAAACGAATCTTCTCCATTGGAACCACAGACCGATGCATTACGGTTCTCTCTTTCACCGAATCGTCCGAAAGTTAAGTGCAAGACAACCTTGTCGTTAGATGCCGATTCCGATGACCAATGGACGATGACACTTGATTTTACTGGGAGTGCCACCGATGGCGAATTAAAAACGTTACATTTCCAATGGGACGAACGCTGCGGCATCATTCAATCCATTGAACCTCCTGCGAGTTGGTTCTTCGCTACATCCGGTGGACGGCAGACTTTGGCACTCTCGCTCAACGAACCGCTACGAGAAGAACAGCATGTCAAAATAATGATCTCTCTGAATATTTCGGGAACGGCTTCTCTCCCGAATGTATTCCCTCTTCCTAACGGAACGGATCAATTTGAGTCGGAACTTTTCGTCGAACTGCCGCGACAGCCGGG
>Ga0082212_10005619_pt1 | contig 17039 bp, 14 predicted proteins | sample TergutNt197P3_FD_71548 | JGI IMG/M metagenome (GOLD analysis project Ga0082212, IMG submission 71548) | Neocapritermes taracua P3 segment gut microbial communities from Petit-Saut dam, French Guiana - Nt197 P3 | ecosystem: Host-associated > Arthropoda: Insects > Digestive system > Gut ... | reverse complement strand
GCGTTTTTATTATCAATACTAGTCCTAAGCCTCTCATATTCTTTTGATTCATTTTGGGTATTGTCATTTCTTGGCGCAATCCATACCGCGAAAAAATTACTCAATATCACACAAACAACAATAACAATAGCCAATGTAACCCATGGTGATTCTCTTTCATTTTTGTCCTTTTGGGCAAAATTCATTTCCTCTCCAAGCAGTAATATATTATTTAGTGCTGAAGGTAAAATTATTCTTTTAATGATTTCAGCATTCTTTTCATTATACGATTCTTGGATTAAATCATAAATCGTATTGCTAAGAGATCCAATATTTGTATTGGGTGATGCTTTTAAGAGAAATTCAGATGAAGTCATATAGTTGGTTAGATATTCAAATAATTCATCTTTAGTAATATCTGTTTTTTCATTATTCAATTTTATTGCTTGTATTCCCAACAATATTTGTCCATTATCCTGAGAGGATTTATTGAAATTTTCTACTCCATAATAAAACTTACATTTTCCGACCACATCCGCTACATGTTGTCCCATCTTTATAAATTCATCTTCATGATCTGATATGAACTGTACCATTTTTGTATTGCTCTCTTCAAAAGTGCTATGCGATGAAAGCCACCTAAACAGATAGCCTATAATTTTCTCATGGGACTCGTAAATATTGGAGTAATCAGGGTATATTTTATCAACAATTTGATAATGTGATAATTTTCTACTTGACTCTGCACTCTTGTTAGCTACTTTACTCTGTACAGTTAAGCCTAAATAAAATGTGATGATGACTACAAAAACATTTGTAACAATTGCCCAGTAATGTCCACGCTCGGTAGACGAAAGTCTTTTGTAAATTTTACGTAAAGGAAACATATTATTAATTTTTTTTTATTCTGCCTACTCTAAATAGTTTTCGGCTTCCCTATTCAATTTATAAGGGGACTTCTAAAACTCTTTTATTACTTTCTGACTTTGCCAAAGGATAGAAATCCCCATTTAACTCCTCTGGAAAATCATTTTTTAAAACGAAACAAAGTAAATACAAATTTTATAATGACAAAAAATATTTTTATAGCTTACTCCCGCAGCCGCTGCAAAAAGCAGCATCCGCTTCTACCCTTTTGCCGCAAGTTACGCAAAATTTATACGAACCCGAGGTGGTTTGCGTACCCTCGCGGTTTGTTTTATAGGCTTCCCTTGCAATTGTTTGCGCTGCTATTTCCATCACGCGGTCGTCCATTTTCGCCTGCTTAATCAAACCGGAAATCTGGGCGATCAGCACCGGCCAGAAAATGAATACGGAAATAATCGTAGGTATGGCTTGCTGACCAAAAATACCCACGCCGGCATCTATTTTTATCGTGTCGGCAAAAGGTGTGATATTTACTTTCAGTGCGGTTTTCATACCCAGTACGGCTTTAAACATTCCTCCTTTTGTGATTGAAATGTCATAGCCGCCGCTGATGAGTTCCTGTGATTGTACCTGATATCCGTCATTTGTAAAATCGGAGGTGATGTCGCTTACGATGACCGGAATGATTGATTGTGGCGCATAAAAAGTTTTGGTTGAGTTAAAAGGTCCCATTTGATGTAAGTTTAAAGTGATTGATGTATATCCTGTAATTCCCTGTACTGCTGGATGGCGCTTAACACGCTCATTTCAGCTAATAGTTGCTCCACTACTTTCAGCTTTTCCGGTTCCAGTATTGCTTCAATTTGTTTAAGCATTGATATCACCAAAGCGCCCTGATCTTCAACCTCTTTTTCGGTAACCACGCCATCTTCCATTATTTTACGGAAAGTAGGCTGCCGGTTTACTAATTCGTCTATACAAAAAAATCCGTCTTGATTAAATAACATAATATTGATTATTAAATGATTAATATAATTTCTTTCCGCAATGTTTGCAAAATGTCCATGATTCATCCATCGGGCGGTTGCACGAGGGGCAAAGCAATCCCGTACCAATGAGTTTCATTCCCTCTACAATCCGTCGGTACTGTTCGGTCTTGCTCCATTTAAGTATCTCGCGAACCCTGATGGCGGCAAACGGATGCGAGGCGTTCATAATGGCAATGTTCTGCAACAGTCTGTCCCATTTTTTCTCATCCAGCGCATCGTAAGCATCGGCCTGTTTCACAAATTCATCAATGTTCACATCCTTCGTAACAGCAATAGGGCCGCCTGCAAACCTGATCTGAACTTCCACCACTTTTTGCGCGCTACCTAAAGCCACTGCCGCAGCCCTGTCGGCTGACAGCTCGCTCCTGCGACTCCAGTATTGCAATGCCAGAAATGCAGGATAGACAGCAACGCCCAAAATACTGTTATTCACCATATTCATCAGTAAATAGGCCAATGAGTGATACAGCATGTGCCGACAGGCTATATGCCCACATTCATGGGCGATTACCGACGATACTTCCTCGTCGGTCAGGTATTCCAGCAAACCCGAAGTGATGGTGACCATTGTGCGCGTATCGCCAAAAGCGAACGCATTAGGGAACGGGTTCATTTCAAGATAAAACTCAGGTTCCTGAATGGACAGTTTGTCGCATAGAGGCAAAATTTTCCGGTAAATTTCAGGAAGTTGATTTGGCGAAAGCCTGATTTTGTTTGCCATATTAACCCCATGCATCATCTGTTCGTTATAATAACGTAACAGCGTCTTCATGGCATTGGCAAATCCGGGCAATGCTTTCAGATTTCTCATCGCCGCCTCATCTTCGGGATGAATGTATTCAATTGGTCGTATCATAAATATTTATTTAATTATTTAATTTATTTCATCTGTCTATTCTACACTAATCATATAAAACTTAGAATCTGCCCAACTGTCCATAAACTGTTCAATTGGATATGTATCGTATTCATTTTCAGTCGAAAAATCGTACAGGGTGACTGTCCGCGCGTCTTTCGGATCAATAGCGGCAACTATAACGGCATGATCGGGAATTTCTCCAATTTCCACGTCTTCTACCATTTCAAGCAGCAAGTTGCCAGTCAGCTCGCCTCCGTCAACGTATGTAATGACAAAATGCCCCGCCTGCAACGCTGTCTTCAAATCCCCAATACCGGCGGCGAATTTACGCTCGACGCTTAATCCATGCCATTCAAGCAGTTTTCCGATGCAATCCGGCGGCGTCCCTCTTTGCGGATAAAACCAGCCATTTTTCATGGCAACTTCTATTAACGAATCTTCCGGAATATTTATTCCTTTTTTATGAAGGATAAACTTTTCTGAAAGAATACAACACAGTACATTCCTGTCGATCGACGAAGCCGCATGTACATACGCATAACCTAAACTCGAACCGGCAATGTCAATGATCTTTCCGTATTCGTCGGAAAATTGCATCACTTCCTGTATCATTTTTTTTTCTTCGACGGTTGTATTACCATCCAAATAAGCAGCCAGAAGTTCGTCGGTAATTTTTTCAATATAATCCATCATAACCATCTTCTTTTTTGATAATTTGAGAGAACTGTTGTAATGCTCTGCTTTTTATGTTGTATAGATTATCAATCGTTACACCCAGTTTGTTTGCAACTGTCCGGGGTTCCATATCATCAATATAGAGGGCGTGTATGACCTCCCGGTAACGGGCGTTCGGCATACGTTCAAGCAAATGATGAACATCCATTTTGATCAATAGTTTTTTTAACGGATCATATCCATTATCTATTAGAGCATTTATATCGTTATTTTCTATCAGCAGATCGTGTTTTTTCAAAAAAAAGCGTGTGGCAACTATTGACAACCAGGTTATCAATTTACTCCGATAGTCAAACTTGCGAAGTTTACGCCAATTATCTTCCTGCAAATAAATATAAAGTTCGTTCACCAATTCATCTTTTTCTACACGATTAACGAATATCGCATTAATGATATACCTCAACATGGGTGTACATTTTTCAAAAAAGAAATAACGGGTCACTTGTTCGTCATTAGCAATCAAGCCTTCAATTATTTCCTTATCAGTAATAGTCATACCTGTTTTGTTAAAAAAGTTGCAAATATAGAAATATTTTTTTTCCTAAAGCTTATCGATCATCAAAATGTAAAAAAAATTTGGTTAAATGAAATTTGGTTTACGTAAAAAAACGTTTATCTTTGTAGCCAGCAATAAATTATATTACCAATGATTTGTTTTTGTGCTGTCAATAAAAAGTTATACTTTTGTAACAGTTTAGAAATCAAAACTGAATCATCATGCTTTATTTTTAATACATTCATTTCATGACAGATAGATAGATGGCAAGAACATTTTTTATTATCTTTTCTTTATTCTTATGCCTTCAAACACTTGGACAGGAAGTAGATTTGGGTAGCGGCGAGTTCGACAAGTTGGCTGCTTTGATTCATACAATTCACAGTTTTTCAAATCACATCCCCCGGGAAAAGGTATATCTGCATTTTGATAATACAAATTATTATCAGGGTGACAATATCTGGTTTAAGTGTTATGTGGTTACTTCCGCACAACATCAGTTAAGCCAGCTGAGCAAAACCCTGTATGTCGAACTGTTGAAACCGGGCGGAGAAGTGGTCGACAAACGGATTCTGAAAATAGAAAACGGGCAGTGCCACGGTGATTTTACACTAAATCAATTGCCTTTTTATTCAGGTTTTTACGAAGTGCGCGCCTATACAAAATACATGCTTAATTTTGGTGAGGACGTTATCTTTTCCCGATTATTGCCGGTTTTCAACAAGCCGAAAACAGAAGGAAACTATGAGGAGAAAGACATGTTGAGATATGGCAGATGGGGTGTCGGCAATTTCCCGATGAAAAGAGAAAGACCGGAAAAAGGCAAGACGGTAAACATCCGCTTTTTCCCCGAAGGAGGTAATATGGTTCAGGGCGTCGCATCGCGGGTTGCTTTTGAGGCTACGGATGAAGCCGGCAATCCGATTGACATTACTGGCGTGGTGATAGATGCTGCAAAACAGGAATTATGCCGGATCGCTACCTTGCACGAAGGGCGGGGCGTATTTATGTATACGCCCGGCGCAGGAAAAAAGAAAGACGTAGCTGTAATGGAATATTCCGGTAAAAAATATCAGTTTGATCTGCCTGCAGGCTTGCCGATGGGAGTAGTGATGGAAATAGATAACCTCTCGTATCCCGACAGTATCGGTTTCGTCCTGCGGAAAAACGGAGATACGCCTGCCGGCACTTATGGCGTGGTAGTGATGCACGGCGGCAGGCTTTTTAACCCTTTTTTTGTCCATATAGAAGAAGATGAAATCAACTTCAAAATGAATAAGGCGAATTTGCCTTTAGGGGTTTCACAAATCGTACTGTTTAACAATCAGGGAGCGATTCTATGCGACCGGTTCGTGTTTGCAGGCAAGAGAGAATGGTTGGATATAAATGTAAAAACCGACAAACCGGTTTACAAGCCATACGAACCGGTAGCCATGGATATATCCATAGCCGATGGGGAAACAAATCCGGTACAAGCAACTTTTTCAATATCGGTCAGGGATGGAGCAAGCGAGGTGGCTGGTAATCAGAACATTTTAACTGACCTTTTGCTGATGTCGGAGATCAAGGGATATGTACGCAATCCGGATTATTATTTCGAGGAAAAAAACGATACTGTGGAGACACGGCGCGCCACGTCTCTACTCGATTTGCTGTTGATGGTGCAGGGCTGGCGGCGTTATTCATGGAAGCAAATGGCTGGAATTGAGCCGTTTGAACTAAAGTATCTTCCCGAACAGGGAATTGAAACCCGTGGAAATATTGTTACCTTAGCCAAACAAAAACCGAAACCTGATGTTGATGTTTTTTTGTTGGTTTATCAGCCAGGCAAAGAGGATGAGATGGGCGTTAGTGCAACACAAACTTTCGTAACAGACAGTCTGGGGCGTTTTTTCTTTGTATCGGATGTGGATGGAAAGTGGAACATGATATTAAACGTATCCGAAAAGGGTAAGGCAAAAGACCACCGGATCATCCTGGATCGGGTTTTCAACCCTGAACCCAGAAGATACCGGTATGCAGATTTACAGGTAAACATGGCAGAAGATAATATGGATGACGTGATAAGCGGCGATGAATCATCTGATGATGATTTTGATAAAGATTGGAATGATGTCTTTGCCGCCTATCGGGATTCACTGGCTAAATTGGGAATAGAAGAGAAAATCTATCAACTGGAGGAAGTAACGGTCAAAGCCAAAAGAAGAACAAAAGAACAGGAAATTTACAGAAACCGGTCGACGTCGGTAGCCTATTATGACGTCGCTTCGGAATACGATGACATTTATGACAAAGGCGAGTATGTAGGCGATGACATACACCAGCTGCTGAAGAATATGAATCCGGATTTTTCTACCAGACTGAAAGGTGATAGAGAATTGATTTACTACAAAAACAAGATGGAAGTTTTTGTGGTTAATTATGAACAAACCAGATGGGATGAATTGGGTTATTTTAAATATCAACTGATCAATCTTAATGCCATTAAATCAATTTATATTAATGAAAATACTTTAACTATCGCTCAATATATCTATTCTCCAGATCCCATGTTATCAGCCATAGAAATAGCAATGGGGCTTAGTTGCGCTGTTTTCATTGAAACGTATCCGGAGGGTCAGATCCCCGTTGGAAGCGCCAAAGGCGTAAGAAAAACCTGGCTGGAAGGCTACAGCGCTGTGAGTGAATTTTACAGTCCCGACTATTCGTCGCAGCCGCCGATGCCCGACTACCGCCGTACTCTCTACTGGAACCCGTCGGTAACTCCCGACGAGAATGGCAAAGCAAGCATACAGTTCTACAACAACGGCAGTTGCAGGAATTTCAGTATCAGCGCAGAAACCGTTACGCATGGAGGAATGATAGGAGTCCATCAAGATAAGTCAAAAATCGTAAAAGCGTTTTAGAAGCCCCCAAAAGTAATCAATGAAGAAGTATCAAAATAGCACCTTTACCTGTTTTATTATCTGCATTTCGATAATACAAGCTACTATCAAGGCGACCCTATCTGGTTCAAGTGCTATGTTGTAACATCCGGAGATCGTCATTTAAGCCCATGGAGCAAAACCCTGTACGTCGAACTATTGAATCCGGGCGGCGAAATCGTTGACAGGCGGATACTGAAAATAGAAAACGGGCAGTGTCACGGTGATTTTACGCTTGACCATCTTACGTTTTATTCTGGCTTTTACGAGGTTCGCGCCTATACAAAATACATGCTGAGTTTTGGCGACGACGTTATTTTTTCCAGACTGCTGCCTGTTTTCGACAAGCCGAAAACAGAAGGTAACTTCGAAGAAAAAGACATGATGCGATATGGCAAATGGGGTCCGGCCGGTAATTATCCGATGAAAAGAGAACGTCCGCTCACGGAAAAGAAAGTCAACCTCCGCTTTTTCCCCGAAGGAGGCAATCTGGTTCAGGGCGTCGCATCGCGCGTTGCTTTCGAGGCTACTGACGAAGCCGGTAACCCGATAGACGTTACGGGTACGGTGATGAATGCTGAAAAACAGGAAATCTGTCGATTTAAAACTTTGCACGAAGGGAAAGGCGTATTTACATATAAACCTGGAACTGGAACTGGAACTGGATCCGGCACCGGCTCCAGCGCCGGAGGGAAAAAAGACATGGCAGAAGTTGAATATTCCGGAAAACAATACAGATTTGATCTGCCCCCGTGCCTGCCGCAGGGAGTAGTGATGGAAGTGGATAATTTGTCAAATCCCGACAGTATCCTAGTTTCCCTGAGAAAAAACAGTCTTACTCCTGCCGAAATGCTTGGCGTAACTGTTTTGCTCGACGGAAAGTTACAAATCGCATACTATACCCGCATAGAAGAAAATGAATTTGACTTTACAATAGATAAAGCGCAATTACCCCCGGGTATTTTACAAATCGTACTGTTCAATGGTACGGGAGAAATTCTTTGCGACCGTTTGATTTTTGTCAACCTGAATGAATTATTGAACAGTGAATTGCTATATATCAAGGCTAAAACCGGTAATCCGGTTTACAAGCCTCACGAGATGGTTGATATGGAACTATCTATCGCCGACCATGCAGCGAATCCTGTTCAAACAGCGTTCTCACTGTCGGTGAGAGACGGTGCGAATGAGGTTGAATGTGGGCACAACATTCTGACCGAACTGTTGTTGATGTCGGAAATCAGGGGTTATGTCCGCAATCCCTTGTATTATTTTGAAAAAGACGACGATACGCATCGTGCTGCCCTGGATATGCTGTTGATGGTACAGGGGTGGCGCCGTTATTCGTGGAAGCAAAAACCACAACCAAACGTTGATGTTTCCTTACACCTTCACAATAAAGAAGAGGATGAAAACGCCGTCCTTTTAATCAAATCCTTCGTGACCGATCAGTCGGGATGCTTCTCTTTTACGTCGGATGTGTCCGGCAAGTGGAGTATGATTCTGGCAGTATCCGAAAAGGGAAAGAAAAAAGACCATCAGATACTCATTGACAGGGCTTTCAGCCCCGAGCCAAAGAGATACGGGTTTGCAGACTTGCAGGTTAATACTGCAAAAAAAAACACGGAACACTTTAATGACGATGACACATCCGATGATGATCTTGATGACGATCCGGAATCATTCCTGGCCTCTCATGCCGATTCATTGGCAAAATTGGGAATTGACGAGAAAATCCATCATATACCTGAAGTAACGGTTAAGGCTAAAAAAAGAAACAGGGAAAAGGATATTTACCAAATCCGATCGACTTCAGCAGCCTATTATGATGTTTCTTCGGGAATGGATGATATTTATGACAGAGGGGAATATATAGGTGATAATATACATGAACTGATAGCAAATATATCTCCACTTTAGAAGATATTTATGCATACAGGTTGATCCCGCTTAATGAAATTAAAACAATTTACATCAATGAAACAACATTTGCAAAGTGTCAATATTCAGACCCAAGGGCGACATGTTTTGATGCAGCCAGTTATTATGGTTGTGTCGTATTTATCGAAACCTACCCGGATGGGCAGATTCCTGTCAAAGGCGATAAAGGGATACGCAAAACATCGTTGGAAGGATATAGCGCGTTGAAGGAATTTTACAGTCCTGACTACGCTGCACTACCGGCAGAATCAAACGATTTCCGCCGCACGTTATACTGGAATCCGTCGATATCATCTGACGAAACAGGCAAGGTAAAAATTCAATTCTACAACAACAGTAGATGTACGAATTTCAGTATCAGCGCAGAAACCGTTACTCCTAAAGGAACGATCGGGGTCTATCAAGATGAATAAACATTGTAAATTGATGAAATTCTTTAAAGCATTACCCTTTTTCCCCGTACTTTTCACCGTTTTCGTGGGTGGGTATACTCCGTTTTTTTCCAGTTAGCAGTGAATTATACGATGGAACAGTAACAGGCAAGTATTTTTGGTTTTACGGAGCCATGATTGCCGGGTAAATATGAGATAATTTGTGAGTTGAATCTGCGTTTTTTTGATATTTACAAAACATTTTGTAATTTTGCAGAAAAAAAATTATGGTAACAGTAAAAAGCCATGAGAAAAAATCCCGCCATATCCGTCGTTATGCCCGTGTATAATTACGGTCACTATATCAGGGACAGTATCGACAGCATACTCGCCCAGACCATGTCCGACTTTGAATTGATCGTTGTCAACGACGGGTCTTCGGATAACAGCGGTGAAATTGCTCATTCATACCTTGACAGACGAATCAGGATAATTGATTTTGACGAGCAAAGCGGATGTTATCCTGCCCGGAATACAGGCATGAAAATTGCGAAAGGAAAATATATATGCGTGATGGACGCCGATGATGTAAGTTTGCCTGATCGTTTGGAACAGCAATACCGGTTTTTAGAAGAAAACACGGAGTTCGGAGTTATTGGAGGAGCCTTTCAAATGATGGGCAACCAGCGCGTTTTTTACCGCGAAACAGACTTTGAAACGATTAAGCTGTTAATTTTACGTTTTTGTTATTTATGCCATGCCACCTGCATGATAAGGACATCCCTTGTCAGGGAACATGGCTTGTACTACAATGAATCATACACTTACGCCTCCGATCATGACTGGATAGCAAGAGCATCCTCGTTATTTCCGGTTACCAATATGAACGAAATCGTGTATAAAATCCGGACGCATCCGCAACAAATATCAACGGCTAAATCGCAGATGCAATCATTTTTCATTGATCAAATCCGCTTGAAGCAACTTTCATTTTTCGGTATCGAACCGACCGAAACCGAAAAAGAATTGCATCTTGCGCTTATCAAAGGCCTCGCCGATGAACGCTTTGGTGAAAAACAGGTTGACCGATGGATCGAAAGATTATCGGCAGCCAACCTGACAACACGGCGCTATTCGCAAAACAAACTGCAAAAATTTTTGCAGTCGCTTCGTTATGTATACGCATTCAATCTCAAAGAAGCATGAAATCGAATGAAAAATTGTCAATCTGTCTTGACATATTTGTACGGCAAATTGCAAAAATCAGCCCTTTTATTCAGGAAACAGGACTACTGTCGGGAAAAACCGGCGTTACCATCCTTTTGTATGAATATGCACGATACAAAAACGATCCGGAAATAAAGGAAACGGCAAACCGGTTGCTTGATATGATTGTTCAGGAAATCGGGATAGATTCGGGACTCGACCTTGATCGCGGACTGTGCGGCATAGCCTGGGGAATCCGTTATTTGATAAGCCGGGAGTTTGTACAGGAAGAAGAGGATGTGTTAAGGGAAGTGGACGCCATTCTGTTTCAGGAAATAGACAGACCTTTTATTTTGCAAGATTTCCCGATGGAAACCGATAATGCGCTATATGCGCTGATTAGCCTTACCTCCTGTCGGCCAGATACCATCAATATATGGCGTCAGCGCATCGATAACTGCATGCGTGATTTTCAAAATATATTGCTGCAAAGGTACAGAAGTATTGATTTTCCCGCATTTCCCTGCAGAAATTTAATTCGTTTTTTTCATCTCGCCAAAACGCTTTTTGACCGGGGACAATTCTGTCGGGAAATAAGTTCACTGTATGAAGAGTTGCCGGAATTTGTAAAACTTTCACTTAAACAGGAACAATGCCTGTCCGACAAATGCCTGCTGACTTCCCTGTTTGCCGATATTCCCCTGTTTGACAGATTTTTACGGGACGACTATGTCCCGCAAGCAATGACGTTGACAGATACAGTAAATTATAATCTGACGCGATTATTACTGGATAATGCCGTTTCGATACCCGGATTTGCAGATGAGAACCTGCTGTCGATTGCGGCAAACAATCGGAAGGCGGATGAATTACTGTATCAGTTGAATCCGAATCATGCGGGTCTGGAAAGCGGCGCTACCGGTTTTGTATGGTCGTTACTGCAATGGTGCATTAAAAACAACCCCCTGCCTGTCAATGAAAAACAAATATTGACGATCGATAAAAACCGGCATGATGAAGTTCGAAAACGTCAGACGCTTGATTTGATTCCAAAACTTAAACCGCTTGAAAACAACACTTCACCGCAATTCATCGTCTCGATGACCTCCTACGGCAAACGTTTGGCAGAAACCGCTCCCTTTGCAATTATTTCGCTTCTGAATCAAACCGTCAAGCCCGACAGGATGGTTTTGTGGGTTGCACGGGAAGACAGGGGAAAAATTCCGCAAGTGATGGTCGATTTGATTTCAAAGGGACTGGAGATACATTTCTGTGATGACGTCAAATCCTACAAGAAACTTGTCTTTGCGCTTGAGATGTATCCTGACGATTATATCATTACCGCCGACGACGATATTTTTTTCCCGCAGAACTGGTTTGAACGGCTGTTGAACGAGCACAAAAAAAATCCGAAGAAAATTATCTGTCACCGCGCACATGGCATAAAAGTCGACGGGAAACGCAACCCGCTTCCGTATTCGCAGTGGGATAAAAGCATTGAACCTTGCAGTTATTTTTCAACAGTTTCCGGTAATAGTCATCAACCCGCGAGCATATTTCCGACTGGCGGAGCCGGGACATTATTTCCGCCAAAATGTTTTCACGGAGACGTTACAAACAGAGACTTGTTTATGAAACTTGCCCCGAAAGCCGACGACATCTGGTTTTGGACGATGGCCGTGATAAACAAGGGATATTTCGGCAACGAAATTCCGTTTGTTGTCATTGAAAACGGGTATTCGGATTATTTGCATGTGATAGACTCTGAACTGCAACAAGGTGAAAACGCCTTGTGGAATTATAATTCACAAGGCGGCAACGACAGGCAGCTTAAAGAAGTTATTACGTTTTATCCGCAAGTGAAAGATTATCTTAATAAAATTGAACCGGCCAAAGCTGCCGACAACAACATGGAAACTTTCAGTTCCGAAGAATATTGGGAAGATCGATATGCAAAAGGCGGTGACAGCGGCGCGGGAAGTTATTACCGGCTTGCTCAATTCAAGGCGGAAATAATAAATGATTTTGTAAAGAGAAACGCTATAAACTCCGTAATAGAGTTCGGATGCGGAGACGGGAATCAGTTGTCGTTAATCCAATATCCGGATTATACGGGATTTGATGTGAGTGAAACGGCAATAAATTTATGCAGGCAAAAGTTCGTTGGAGATCACACAAAACAGTTTCGACTGATGAGCGATTATAAAAACGAAACCGCCGAATTAACACTGTCGCTCGACGTCATTTATCATTTGATTGAAGATGATGATTATGAAAATTACATGAAAATGCTTTTCCACGCGAGTACCGGATATGTAGTTGTTTATGCAAGCAACAAAACAGAGCTTCAACGCACTCGTCACGTAAAGCACAGAATATTCACCGACTGGATTAAAGATAATTTGAAAAACTGGAAATTGTTGCAATTTATACCGAACAGGTATCCGGCAACCGGTGATGAAAATGATCCGGCCACATCATTTTCGGATTTCTATGTTTTTGGAAAGAAAAATTCTAAATAAAAAGGCTATTATACAGGGATTTAATTTTATTTTTAAATATTGAAATCTGATATTTTTCCAGAAAACGCTTTCGTGCGTTTATTCCCAAATGAGAGCATAAGTTGTTATTTTCAAGTAATTCCTCAATAGCGTCCGATAGGGTTTTCACTTCATCTTCTTCTTTTTGATTGGGAGACAGGTCAATCAATTTCCCGGAAATACCATCCTCTATTATCTCGGCTAATCCGGATGTGTTGTTTGCAATGATTGGAATCTGATGCATCATCATTTCCGCAGCAACGTAACCAAATTCTTCATAAATTGACGGAACAACGCCAATATCCGTTATTCTGTAAAGGTTATGCAAGTTTTCAATGTTTAAAAAACCTGTAAATGTAATTTTCCCCCATGAATGTCTAACCAATTTGAGAACTTGGGAAAAATCGCCTGAGCCGGCAAGAACTAATCTTATGGAATGATGTTTTTCCAACAAATTTAAAAACGCTTTAACTAATAAGGCCGCATTTTTATTGAGATCAAATCTTCCTACGAAAGAAATCACTTTTTCGTCCGGAGATATTTTAAATATATCCCTGATTATTAACGGATTATTATTTGTCGGTAATTCAAAGCAGTCCTGTATTCCGTTGGGGACGATAACGATCTTATCGGGATTTACAGAAAAATCTTTTATAAGTGAAAAATACGCATGATTTCCCAAGACAATTACCTTGTCACAGTAATCGTTGATAAACTCCTTCTCTACGTCAATATGTTCGGAGGCAGATAATTGCCGATAATGAATTGTAATCAGAATCTTTGCTGAAGTATGCCGTCTCAGCAATTTCGCTATCTGCAAACAATTTAAATAGTTGAAATGAAAGACCGTTTTTTCATGCTTATCGATATAAGGATAAATTAGAAAAAACACATTTGTATAATAATCCCGTTTGTCCGCATATAGGTTTGCCGGAGAAGGAACATAAACATACCGGATATTACCGTCATATTCAGTATACAATTCTTTATTCTTTCCTATTGTTTTACAGACAGTTATTTTTACATTTTCAGTTTTTAGGGCGGCAATCAGGTTTTTTATATATGTCCCCACTCCGAAAGATGCCGCATTTCCACTGGCTTCTTCAAATAAAAACAGGTGTTTCATCTTAAAATACAGTTTAATCCGTATCCGGCTAACCCGTTGTATAATCCCAAAGGAGTATCTTCTTTTAAATCATTAAATATAAGATGTTTTCGGATTATTGTTGGAATAGATAACATGCAGGTTTGTTTATTGTTCCCTGAAAGATAATCAAGGCACATATCCGCCCATGCGGGGTTTGAAAACGCTGATCTACCTTCTTTCAATACATGGCACAAATCATTCCAATACCGGGTATCAAAAGGGAAAGATACATTATTTTTGTTACTGCATCTGCTGATCCAATAATGCATGATTCCTTCCAATCCGGTTGCAATACTGTAATCCGTTATTCTTCTGATATCTAAATTTATAATTTGCCTGTCTAATTCAGTCAATACTTCATCCGTATCTACTTCAATGAATTTTTGCCGGTTTAAGTATTCAATCCCCAATCCTATCCTGCACAAACCGTCTTGAAAATTTACAGGCGTGTATGTCGTCAGATCGTCCATTACCTGATCCAGTAAAAGTTTGGCAAATTCAACATAAATCTCTTCTCGGGAAAACTTGGCATAATGAAAAAAAAAGAGGCTAATCCCCATCTTCCCGTTAAACAATCCTATATCAGGGAATGAAGAACTGTTTAAAATAAGATAATGGACTATACGCGATAAATTTTCCATTTCTCACTCATTTTTTCAGTTTTCCTAAAAAAATAACATTGTTATCGTCTTCCGTCAAGCTGTTGTTGAACTTTATCAACTTCTCTTTCATCTCCAAAGTCAACACTTCAGGCCTTGCAAGCGCTTTTTTCATCTTTTCCTTCAGGTCGTAGGGAAACATGCTGCAATGAAAATAGCCCCTGTCAAAACTCAGCCAGTCAGCGTCAATGTTGCCCAGCATATCAAATTTTATCTTTACATAACTGCCACGGAGATTGTCTTTATCTATCAGGACAGGATTAAGTGCGGGAGTCGTACTGAAAAAGCGTACAAGATAATGATTCGGCAATTCCGTGTATATATGACCTAAAACATCCCTGTTTTTCCAGTCAATGGTAAATACGGATTCCAATACATTTTTCTCTTCGTCATAATGGTAAAGGGAATCCACGCGATGCTGCCAGTATATCAAAGAAAAATCCATGACCGCCGTATTCTGTGAGTGGCCGACTTCATTGTTGTAGTTACCGCGTTCAAGCGCAAAATGACCGACATCTACTCCCTGCAGGATATTTCCATCAAAATCCTGTTTCCAGACAACTAATGGATTATCTGAAAAAGGCAATACCGTTACAAGTAATTCTCTTTTCTCCGTATCAATGCGGAAGCGCCCTTTATGAACCGTGTACGGAAAAGGAATGTGTTGCAGGGCATTTCCTTCCAGGTCGAACACCAGTAATTTATTGGCCCTGAATGAAAGCAGATAAATCCTGTTATTCTCTTCATCTATATAACTGTCATAAAGTGCAATCCAGAATTCATTGGGACCCTGGCCGGATGATGTTATCGTTCGCACAAATTCTCCGTTTCTTTTAAACAGTTTGTATTCTTTTTCGCTGTATAAGCCAAGATAGTTACTGCTTATTGCATGAGCCATCGTGTGTCCCACTATGGCCTCATCCGAATTTTCCAGACGAATGATTTCAAAATCGGACAGCAAAGAACTTAACGGAACAGAAACGGTATCCTTTAAGGACGAAATATCAAGTACCGTTAACGAACCGTTCCGGTAAGCAATAACCGGACAGTCGTCCAGTGTGGACTTTTTCCCCTGTCTTTTATCATTGCAGGAAAATAACAACAGAAAAAAAAAGGTAAATACAGGAATGTAAACAAAGTTTCTTTTCATAATTTTTTATTTTTTTACGTGACATAAATTAAATTTTCCGATTACAATTTCATAGTTGCCGGGAGAAGGACATAAATTTTTATAGATACATTTTTCGCATACGCCTTCATTTCTTGTTTTCAGCCAGGCTTTGGAGTTGCTGATTTCCTGAAAAACAATTTCCGTCAACTTTTGAGTCGACAAATTGCCGATTGGAGGGAAATTTGAATTTGAATATACCTGTCCGTCAGGAAATATGGCTAATTTGCCGAAAAAGTTTTCATTTAAGACTTGCCTTCTGAAAATTGCCTGTTTTTCGACGGGTTCGCTGACAATATCTTCCAAATCATTGTATACATGTTTTTTAAAAAAAGAAAGGTTGGAGCCATTGAAGTAGGGTATCATCTCATAATTTACTTCGGAAAGAATTTTCAGCTGCTCAATTTGAGACAAATCATTTTCATCCGAAACAAGAAATATCCAGGTAAGAAAATCATCGGTTTTGTCGTGAATTTTTCTTGTTAACTCTTGAGATTCGTCGGTTAGATGAACCATGATTTTTACGTTAAAACCGGCATTTAAAAAATCCCTGATAAATTCAGTTGAAGCATAGTATCGCTTGTTTGTGGAACGGACACCCACAAACGCAACAACCCCCGCCTCTGGAGCCTTTTTGTTCAGTTCAGACTTGCTTAACTGAACGAGTTTTAATTTCTTCATAATCATTTAATTAATTGTAAAACAATGTTTTGTCAATTCACGGTGCAAATTTAGGTAAAGTATATCATTACATAAAAATACATAATAAAATTTAAATAATGTTTTACAAATCATTATCAGTTGATTAAAGCGCGAAGGTGACTACTTAGCGCCCCCATTGTTTCTGCGACAGATTTTGTAAAAAGTCTCGCCTACACCGTAAGCATTCGGTGAACCCCGTCTTTGCGAGTCCAAAATAAAATCCTATCGATTCGTTATAGAGCCGGATGTAATTTTTACAGGTATGTTAATGCATATCCGGTTGTTTATTGAAACCATATTTGTAGATACCGTACTGCAAGGCTGTTTCCAAAGCCTGTTTAAACAGGTCGCTGTCCGTGCTTCCTGCCAGATGAAACAACCCGTCGCAGCTCTTGT
>Ga0082212_10005618_pt1 | contig 17041 bp, 8 predicted proteins | sample TergutNt197P3_FD_71548 | JGI IMG/M metagenome (GOLD analysis project Ga0082212, IMG submission 71548) | Neocapritermes taracua P3 segment gut microbial communities from Petit-Saut dam, French Guiana - Nt197 P3 | ecosystem: Host-associated > Arthropoda: Insects > Digestive system > Gut ... | reverse complement strand
GATTTTCAGAAAGTTTTTTGAGCAGGCCAGAATTGCCGGCATGACGGCGGAAGAAAAAAAGGAATATGACCAGTCACTTGGTTATTGAGCTTGTCGAAATATAAAAATTATATAGATATGTACACGATAGTAAATGAATACAAAAGCGAGATTGTGGCAATGAAAAAAGCGTATAATCAAGCACTTGCAACAAAGGATCAAGCGATTGCAACAAATGAAAAAGCACTTCAAAAAGCCCTTACTGAAATAGCTGAATTGCGGCGAAGATTAGGAGTAAACAGACAAACCGTTGAAACAGATAATTAGCAAATGACCCCGTCTTGCCGTCCTGAATCTTCCCCTGTTTTCAATTTTGCAGTTTTTGTACAACGGCGCCTCAGGCCACATACACAGTCTGGTTGTCTTTCACTTTCATTTATATAACTTCCAACTGTGCCAAATACAGTAGCATTCCCATTACAAATCAATCAGTTTTAATGAGTAATGCATAGTTTATTAGATGTTAACAATATTACTGTCCTTTGCTGCGACATTCGCGCCGGTAGCCTCTCGGATCAGGATCATGTCGTCCTTCAGTTTTTGGCTGAACAGTCCCAAATCGGAACTATGCAGGACAATGTTCAGACCTTCTTTTATCCATCTGATCTGGCGCTCCGCACTACCAGGAAAATGAATCCCTGCCGCTATCCCTCTTTTACGCGCCTGATGAATGATCGTCCCAACCACCTTTTCAAATGCAGGATGCGCATACTGTTCGGGAAGTCCCATGTTGATAGACAGATCATGCGGCCCAATAATCACCGCATCCAAACCGCGACAATCCAACAGAGATGATAATCTTTCAACCGCCGACATACTTTCTATATTGATCAGGCACATACTCCCTTCGTTGTATTTTTCCAAATAGCTTACCAAAGCTTGTTCAAGCGTTTCGACGCCATCCAGCACCCTTTGTAGGCGTTCGCCTTTCAGCGGTCGGTATTTTGTAGCGCCTACAAGTTGCTTTATTTGCCCTACATCCTCCACGTAGGGCGCAAGTACGCCCATAGCGCCCGCATCTTTTGCCATACATGCCAGGTAGGGATCAGGGTATGGGATACGTACAATGGTCGTCAACCCTTTTGCCTGATATACCTGGCATAACATTGCCAGTTCGTTCCTGTCCATTGGGATATGTTCGGAATCCAAAAGCACAAAATCCAACAACGCGGGAGAGAGCGCCTGCGACCATATCGGCGCGGTAGAAACAATACAAGTCCCATAAACGATTTCCCCTTCTTTCATTCTATGAATCAGATGTTTATCCATATAATAATATTTGTAATCAGTAATTTTTATTTGATAAAATGATCCATACTTCCGCTACCTGGCTGCCTCGCTCGCCTTCAACGGTTTCCCATCGGAGAACGATTGTCCCTCTGCCGTCGGTAAGGGCTTGCGGCGGAATCGTGTATTCGTATGTCGGCTGTTCGCCTGCGTGGATATAATCATGCACTAAATGTCCGTTTGCAAATAATCGCATGTTCGACCGGTATCTTCCCGTATAAGATACCCTTATTTTATAGGCGCTTTGCACATCCAAACCTTCATATTGCACCTCTAAAGGATTTTCGTAGAACGTAGCAAACTGTGTCATCCATTCTGACGGACATACCTGATTATCAAATCCCATCGCTGTGATCACATGTACCCATTCAATATTGTTATGCAGGATACCAACATCTGAAACCGGCGACTGCAGGAATCCGGGATCATCTTCCCAGAAAATTTTGTTTACTAACCTGCTTTTTGCCTTTATGCTGCCAAAATTATCATAAAAACCGCCCGGTCCGGGGTTGGTACGATTTATTACATCTTCGATACGCGAAAGTCGTTCCTGCTCGTTGTCCAGCGCTGCAATCCTGTCAATTTGCTCCAATAGCCAGGGCGAGTTATTCAACGGAACATCAATATAATCCATAAAATTTCCCCGTCCCTCCTCTGCAAAATGTTTCTCAACGGTCAACTGCGCTCCGATATTGACGAAAAGCGAATCGGCAAGATCAAAACATTTCCCGCGAAGCATGTTCAAATAATCCGATGCAGGCCTCTCTGTTAACATCTGCTTTGCTACCGATAACGCGGTCATTGCGCCTGATGTCTTTGCATTTGACAGTACTTCCAACGCCCGGGATTCCATCGCGTTCTCACGGATCAGTCGCCGATAGATATATTCGTCATAACAAGCCCTGATAAGCCCTAACTGGAAACGGTAGTTCCGCGCCTCTTTTTCCGTCAGTTTTTCTTCGAGCGCCTTCCATTGCAAGTAGGTACGCGTGACATTGGTATTGGTGATCAAAGCGCCTTTGAAGTTCTGTTCCAGCGCCAAAATACCCTGAGCAATTTCTTCGGTATAATCAGGCGATATAAAAAAACGCGCATAATCACGCAATGTATGGATGACCGGCGTTGCGGAATCCCAGTCCTGGTCGCTCCATATCATCTTATTAACATCGTCGTTGATGCCTTCCGAATAACTGATACTGCCGATACAATACGGCGCCATACAGTTGTGAATCGCTTTCTGGTCAAGCGGTCTGGGGTTGATACATTCCCGGCTCAGCGTCCTGATAAAAGCAGGGTCCCAATAGGGTACAGGGTATTGGCAGGCGATGCTGTGGGTGATGTCCGGATAATGACGTATCGGGATGGCGGCGTCGACTTGGCTGCGCATCGCTTGCGGCGAATCCTTCACCCATGGCCCGAAAACAATGCCGCCAAACCACGGATATTTCCTGTTTACATGATAATAAAACCTGTCCAACCATGCCCTTGTCGGTCGGAAAACCTGTGGAGACACCCAAATCGTAGCATTCGGATGGTATTCCTTCAAGACTGCCGCCATCTTGTTTAAAAAGGAGAAAAGGATATCGGGTTCCAATTCGCCAGGGTCGCCTCCGGGAACAAACACAGCATCTATCCTGGGGATTTTCCGGAAAACTTCCCGTCGTTCCTCAAGTTCTGCCTGAATAGCTTCGTCGCCGGTATAATCTTTTCCCATATTGGGATACCACATCCAGACGTCCAACCCATACGCATCGCATATCTTCGATTGCTCCATGGCCATATCCAATAATGACAGTTTCATCACCGGGCTGGTTGGATCATCATCGGTATTCGGGGGCATGATCTCTATCGCATTAGCGCCAAAAACAACCAGATCGCGGATATAAGCATCCATTTGCTCGACGGTCCATGCGTCGTAAGCATTCGTCTTAGGCCTGTACCCTAATTGATGTCCTCTCACCTCCGACTTAGGCGTTGAGGCGATTTTCATTGTTTCCGGTATTATTATCCCTTCTTTTCTGATTTCCATCATGCGGAGTAATTTGCCAACGCCATATAAAACGCCGCGGGCATCACATCCCACAACCAAAATAGCTCCTTTGCTGTCCAGTTTGAACAGCTTGTACCCTTCTTTCCCGATTTTTTCCATAGAAGTGATTGCCTCCCTGTACGGCGAAGAAAAGTGTTCAAGATTGTTTTCAAGACAAAGAATGATGCTGTTTTCAAGCGATTTTGGAAGTTTGTTTACAGTAGTAATTTTAATTTCACTCCTTTTTTCGATCTCTTCTTTCAAAACATCAGCAGCACATTTTACTAATTTTTCGCCCTTCTCCAAATTTACAATCGTAAAAGTAGAAGCCCTCTCTGCCTGACCATAGACCATACTGCCCAAAGCAGCCATCAGTCCCCAAAATAAAATAATTCGATTAAAATGAAGCATCACGATATTAATATTTAGGCGACAAAGTTAGCGTTTATTTAGTAATTACATAAACCGAATTTCTTTTTTTGGTGTATATTTGGCTACGTCACACCTCATCGATGTTCCGCATTTTTCAGGATGGGACGGCTTTTCCAACTTGCTTCGGTACCGAAACGGGTTTGGTAACGTTTCAGCGGTAGCTTGTCGTATTCAGGGTAATGATATATCATTCTGTTAGAGGCGAAAAATAATAGGGATGATAATACAAGAACGGCAACTCCACTTAACCAAAACCGCCGGTAAAGTTTTATACTTTCTCCGGGTATTGTATCCGTGATTTTTAGAGGAGTGGGCGTGCGTGTTATTAATAATACGGTGGCAATGATAGCGTTGAAGATGATGATCCATTCAGTAAGCAGGCGGACGGGATGCCAATTGACAAGCGCCCTTTCGAAATTGGCTATCACCATGACCCAAAGAACGAAAATATAGATGAGCTGACCTTTAACAAAAGGACTTGCAGGGATAAAGGAGAGCGGCTTTTTGAAATGCCGGTAAAGGATATAAATACAAGCGAGCGTCAGTATGATCCATGTTAAATTAAACCATCCGGTAGGGGTAAGGTGTAGGAAATGGATACCGGGCAATCGGCCAATGAAAGGGATATCCCACAAGGCCTGAACGGTTTCAGTATGACCTGTTGCATCGGTGATAGTTTGCGTCCATACTTCCGGATTGAGTTTTGAAGCCCATTCCGACACATTTTTTACTGCGTTGAAATAGGTCAATCCGAGCATGACAAATAACGCGGAAAATGCCAATGTCCATCGTTCTTTTTTCATCCATCCCGCAGAAACATGATTGACCTGCTTTTTATCGCGACCATCATTAACCTGGATTTTTATACGCGAAGCAATAAAACCTATTGCGACAGCAATGGCAATGCCGTTCATAAAACCGTAGCTTTGTTCAAGAAAGCTATGCCAGTTTTGCGACTGCCAGTTGGCCCATCGCGAGGTGATTTCGATAAATTCAGGCGAACCGGGTAACATCCCTTTTGCTTCCAATATCCTTGGATTTCCGCATGAGACCAGGAACTGTTTCAACCATTGGATACCCGACAAACTCAGTCCGCCGATGATGCCGCTGATGAGTGAAGCAATCGCAACCGGTTTCAATTTGTTGCGCCACATCCATACACTAGTACCGATAAAGACGCCCAATACACCCGCCCAATTATCGCCGCGTGGAGGCGTCATCCGTAATCCGCCATAATTTTCAAAAAAAATACCGCCAAGAACGGGCAAAGCAAGAAATGCAATAAACCACCCAACTCCCATATACACAAATAGTGAAGCCCCATTTCGGAATTTTCCGAAACGAAAAAAATAAACGACCATACCCAGCAGCGCGCCGATGAACCAGCCGATATGTTGCGGGAAATCGCTAAACCATTGCGGCCAGTTGTTGAGCATATTGGATGCTTCGTAAGCCGGTTGTCCCGAATCCGGATTGAGATAGGAAGGGTCGCCCTGCAAATAGGTCAGCGCTGACGCGACATGTACTTCAACGCCTGTTAATTGAAGAAGCGCCTGTATCCCCCATCCCAATAATGCGCCTCCAACGATAAAGGCCGGTAGAAAAAGTCGGTTCCGTTCTGACTTACGTTGTGCAAGGTCATAAATACCAACGCCAAGAAGTGCAAACAAAGCAGGCAAATAATCCGAGTCAAACCAGTACAATGGGTTTCGATGACGCGACAGGTTTCCATCGAAATCAACATTCGACTGTAGCCAGGTGGCAACGGGTTCTTCGATGATATCGAGTAAAAGCCACGCGCCAAAAACACACAGCAACGGTCGGAAGATTTTTACGAGGCGCTCGCGGGATGCTACACCGGCAAAAGCAGTTCCGGCGCCGCCCATTGCCGCCCAAAGAAAACCGATAACAAAAAGGGCTAAATAGCCATATATTTGTGAGGCGGCATGACCGCTATCTGTATAGGAAAGAACCTGCATGTACGACTGTGATGCGCCGAATCCCCACCCCAACGCGCCGAAAAAGGCAAAGTATGGCGCTCGCCGCAGCCAGTCTTCGCGTCCTGCAAAAAGGGCAATGGATAGCGCAGCCAAACTGCCTGCAAAAGCCGCCCCATATTCGTGGCCAAAATTTCCCCGTATACCCCATCCTATGGCTAATGATAGTCCGGTCAGGAGTATCGCCGTTTTTGATATTCCGGATGTTGTAGAAATAATCCTTATATTTTTTAAAATAAATGCCATATTTTTTTTATATTTTATCGTTTTAGCAACCAGATATCGCATATTTTCGATTGACGGCGCCAGTTGATGTTCGATTCTTCAGGAATATCAAAGGTGACGGTCAGCGTTCCGGTGGCAATATATCGCCGGTCTATCAAAAATTCTTTAAATGTTTCCAATTCTTTGTTGTAAACCGTTGGCGCTATCCGTTCGCCATTGACACGCAGCAAAGCGTCGCCTTCACCGGCAATACGAATGGTATAACGCCCATTGGGGTCGAGACCATCGTAAACCAAGACCGGAGACTTCTGAAACAACTGGGTAGAAAGGCGTTTCCGGCTCATTCCGTCGTCCCACCAGGCCACATCGCAAGCGTCATACAAAGACTTGGTGACTAAATGCGGACTTTGACTGATATTGGAAATATTATCGTAAAAGCTTCCTTTGCCGGGGTGATCCCATGAATGAATGATTTCAATGGCGGCTAACTGTTCTTCAGGCGTTTTCATCTCACTGATTATTTTGAATTGATCGGCTAACCACCACCGGTTATTCAAAGGGTAATCGATAAAATCAAGGATACATCCTCTTTCCTTGCCGGAGGCGCCATGTTTTTCCACGCTCGTTTGGTAACCGATGCTTTGGTGGAGCGCTTCGCAGTAAGTGACAATTTTTTTGCGGAGCGCTGCCGAGGGGTTGATACGGTCGGCTTCGTTTACCTTTTCCAAAGACAGTTGCATCGCCTTTTGTGCGCCTATTGCGGGAGCTTGCGTCAATATCCGGTTCGCTTCCTGTTCCAAACCCTGCTCGTATATCTTCCGGCGTCGGATATAGGTGTCGTAATAAGCGCGTAAGACAAACATTTGCCACCGCCAGTTATCTTGTAACCGGGGATAGGCTTTTTCTAATTGCTGCCAGCGCAGAAAGGTCATCTCAATGCCCCCATTCCGCTCTATCGGTCCATTCCAGTTGTTTGTCAAACCCAACACAGCTTCAGCTACATAGTCAGAAGGCTGCGCGCCAAAGAAGAAACGGACATACTGTTCGACAATTTCAATCACATCCGATTGGGTATTCCAGCCGCACATACTCCAAACAATTTTATTTAAATCGTCATGCGAGCCGTCGGAGTATGCCAGAAATCCATCAGTGACCGGTGCAAAACGGTTATGAATTTCTGCATAATAAAAAGGATCGGGGTTGACAGGTTCGCGTCCCAGCGTCAAGGCGTAAGCCTGGTCCCAATTGAGGGTAGGATATTGGCAACGCAAGGTATGCGTGATGTCGGGGTAATGGCGGTGTTTGTACTTTTTGGGCAGTCGGGCGCGCGTGTCCGTCATGGATGGACTGCTCGGCCCGCTTACAACACCTGTAAACCATGCCGGGTCTTCTTTTAAGAGGTATTGATAGAAATAATCCACCTGTTCGTCGCTGAACCCTTGTAATGACAACCAGATACCTCCCTTCGGGTGGTATTTTTTTAACTCCGACGCCAGGTCTTTCAAGAAAGGCATGACATATTTGGGATGGTTATTCCCGGGATCGCCTCCCGGAAGGAAAACGCCATCAATACGCGGACAACTTTTATAAAAGTCGCTGTGTCGTTTTACTTCGTCTGCATAACAGGCAGGGTCGGACAAATCCCCTTCTACCGGCGTCCATATCCAATAATCCATGTCATACCGGCGACAGACATCACTGATAAAACGGTTCATCTCGTCCGGTGATTCCTTCATAAAAGGAACTAATTTTTCGTTTTCATGAAAAGGAATCGTTTCAATGCTATTCGTCCCGAAAATGGCCAATTCGCGAATATATTGTTCATATTGCGCCTTTGTCCATGCGTCGTAGGTGTTGGCAGTAGTTCGATATCCTAACTGATGCCCGCGAATCGGGTATTCGGGCGCTGTAGCGCAAAAATATTTCGTATCAAAAGCGATTCTCTTTTTTGACATGGATGCAGTGCGCAACAGGTATCCCGCAGCAAAAACCGCTCCTCGATTATCGGCGGCAATGAGCCACAACGTTTTTCGTCCTCCATTTGTTGTTTGAATAAGCTGAAAGCCCTCAGTACTTGAAGTTTCTTTTGACGTTTCGGGAACAGGTTGTCCATATAAAAACGGGTCCGATGACAAGGCAATCGCAATAAACGTCGATCCTTTCCACTCGCCAACCTCTGTAATGCGTAACTGTGTACGTTTATTCGTTTCCTCCTGTATCATTTGAATGATAGTCTCCCTGACAGGAGACATAATGCTGGATGATACCAGCATCGTGGCATTGGATAAATCTACTACCACATGAGGTTCGCCATCCGACGAACTTGAAACAGCCGAATGTTCCGAAATAACATCCATTTTTGTTTGTGTAACGGCAGCGTTGCCCAAGCAGGTTAATAAGGCTATCAAGCCTAATGTAAATGAGGTTTTTCGCTGGTATTCAGTAATGAAAAGTTTTAGTAAATTTTTTGTAACCATATTATTTCAATTATATTCGACAAAAGTAGTGTGTTTTTATCAAATAAACAAGATAAATTTCTTTTAGATTTCCCGATGCGGCGATGGCGTTTCGGATGTTGATGAAGGCGAAAATCGAACAGCTGTTTTTCGTATAGAGATTAATAACTGTTTGGATAATGCAAATTTTCCCTTTATTTTTGCAGTATGTTTTATACGCGCAAAATATTGATTGATGTTGGAATTATTAATGGAATCGGATGCCTGCGTACCATCGATGGCGATACGGCGTTTTATATTTCCTGCCACATTGACTGTTCTAAAAAAAGAACGGCGCCAATTTTTAATAAGTTTTACTGAAAAATATTTCCGATAGCGTATAACGGATATACTTTGATTTTATCGTATCGGGAAAAATTTTCAAGCGAAGTACGGATTCCGTATTCCAACTGTTTTTCGTTGAGAAACAAGTGCAGGCTTTGCATCTTTCCGATAGTTCCCGCTTTTACTTCGATGGGGATAATTTGTTCGCCTTGCTGAACTAAATAGTCAATCTGAGCGCTCGATTGCCTTTTCTCCCGTTGCCAGCAATACAAGGATTTGGGATTGTAGCACGAAGCGCTTTTTATTAATTCAAGCCCGACAAAGATTTCGGCAATGGCGCCCCTGTTTATCGCCTGAAAATCGTTTGCAACCAATATCCGGGCAATGTCCAAATCAAGAATATGCTGAAACAGACCGGTGTCAAATAGAATGAAACGCTGATATTTCAAGTTGATTTCAGCGCCCAGCGGAATTCCGTTTGCGGCGCTATGGGTTACGGGATAAACCAGCCCGGCCATAACAAGCAAATCCAATGCTTGTTTTACCTGCGCATTAGAAGATTGGACTGTTGCCCGTTCGTATATAAATTTTCCTTCGGCTTGTCGGGCGACCGATTCAAATACTTCATTGATACGCAATGCGGGAACTCTTTTTTTATACTTTGCAAAATCATTTTTTAATGAAATGAGAATATCGCTCAGTACGTTTTGACAATGCAAAAAATCTTGCGTTTTTGCGTATTCGGCAACAACTTCGGGCATTCCGCCAATAATTAAAAATGTTTTTAGAAGATTAACAAGTTGATTGTGTACAGGTTCTTGCAACGGGTTTTGAGGCGTCGCCTTTTGGTAAGCTTCAACCAGCATACCGTCGCCCAGTGCTTGTAAAAATTCTTGAAAGGAAAATGGAAACATGAATATCGAACGAATTCTTCCAACGCCGTACGACGGCGTTTCCTCAATTGCAAATTCCAGCAACGATCCGGCTGCAACAAGATGCAATTCGGGGTATTGTTCGTAGAAATAACGCAACTTTGACAATGCCGGTAAACACGCCTGTATTTCGTCGAAAAACAATAATGTCTCGTCAGGTCTTATGGGAATACGATAGACTATCGACAGTTGTTGACAAATTTCCTGCGGCGACAGCGTTTGTTCAAAAAAAGTGTGAACATCTTTCCTGTCATCGAAATTTACTTCCACAAAATACTTGAAAGTTTTTGACAGATTTTTAACAGCCGATGACTTTCCAACTTGCCTTGCGCCGCGTAAAAGTAATGGTTTCCGGCCAGGCGTTTTACTCCAGGCCAACAATTCGCGGTCAATTGTTCGAGGGAAATATTGATGATCCTTCATATCAACATGTTTTGGTTTGTAAATCAACTGCAAAATTAATACTTTTTTCAGTATTTCCAAAAATGTAAGGGCGAAATATTAGTTAATTTGCAAAAATGTAAGGGCGAATTTGAGGTTGTTTTGTCAAAATGTAAGGGCGAATTTGAAGTCAAATAGTGATTTTTTCTAAACGAAGCGTTTTTCCGCGAGTTGTCTGCCATGTCGCGCGGCCTGTGATTGTTTCTCCGTCTTGAGCAGATGTTATCTTCCATTGGCCGGCAGGCAGGTCGACGGGTATTAAGCGGTCGGGGCCGTCAAATGAAATTTCAATCGTGTTTTTCGTCGCCTGAATGCGGATCACCTGATCTTGCCAGCGGATTTGGTCGATGGCCAAGTTGTCCCAATTTTGCGGGAGGTTCGGACGCACGGCAAAACCTTCCAACCCAGCCTGAAATCCCATGAAGCCGAACAGCATGATCTGTGGATACATCACGCTTTCAAAAAACTCAAGGTCAAGACCCAAACCGCCGGCGATATTTCCGCCCTGCATATAGCCGCGTTTTTTCTCCGGCGCGTAAAAGTTACGATATCCGCCTTCCGACTGTATTTCGCGGAACCATTTGACATTTTCAACCAGATACTTGGCTACATTGTCCGGGCCGAGATATTTAAGGCGTGCCATGAGGTCGAAATAAGCGAAACCGAGTACGCCGCCGCCGTCTTGTACCTGATCCCCGAACGGTATCGTGGTGGCGCCTGTCCAGCCCCAAAAATAGTATTCAAGGTTTCGTTTGGTTGTAGACCGCGGGCCGAACCGCCAATGGTATATATCTTTCCCCTGCGATGTGTCGTCGGCCACGATCCGGTCGCCGTTGAGCCAGCTTAAAATGGATTTTGCCTGCTCGTCGTTGGCAAATCCGTAATAGATCGCCTCGTTGTTGAGAAAAGTGAAGCCATAGTCGTAACGTTTGCCGTCGACGTCAATAGACGCAACAAACCGACCTGTTTCTTCATTCCAAAACATACTGTTCGCATCTTTCATTTTTTGCGCCAGCGAACGCAACCACGCGGGGGTACGGACGACCGACGTTGCAGGTATCTTCCATTCGGGATGCCGCAAAATCGATTCTTCCAATCGCGACATCTTCAGGATCGCATCGTAATAATAAATCGAAGCCAGACATTCTTTGCCGCCGAAAGGAAGTATATCCCAGTAGTTTCCGCCGATACCTTGACCGATGTTTTGCGTCGTTTCGCCCGTTTCTGCATGAAAGGTAACACCTGAACGCCCGTCGTGTCCTTTCCAGGGGACGTTCACGCAATTGTATTTTTCGATCTTAAATTCGCGAATGGCGTATTCAAGGGCGAAGCGCATCCGGTTCATGTTTTTTTGCATGAAATCAATGTCGCCCGTCCATTGCAGGTAGTCGTAGCATCCCTGAATATAACAGCATTGATTGATTTGGTGACGGCTGTCGAAAGTTGCGATCCACGAACGCAGGTTGATGTTCGCATCCTTGCCGTTTTCGATCACGAGGCGCAGTTGGTTGACGATCCCTTTCCACGCCGGTACCGTATGTAAAAACAGGTGCGAGTAAAATTCGCCTTGCAGGGGTAAAGCCACCGCGACGCGGCGTTCCGCAGAAAATGCCGGTTCGCTCTCGGTAGTCCATTCCAGGTAAATGTTCGGCGCAGTTCCGGTGATATCCCAGTCCCAGCGCAGCAGCGCGATGGCTTCCGTATTGACGGAACAGCGGGGAGACGTCAGGATGGCGTTGTCCTGCGTGATCTGCAGTTGAAAACCTGTCTGCTCCTCGAATCCACTTTGATATAATCCTTTCAAGTCGAATTCGTCAAGCGATGTGGTGAGATGAACGCCATACTGTTCGTTATAAAACATGCCGTGAACATGTGTGAACACCCAGCCCGATCCTCCCTGTGCATGAAGCGGGAAAGGCCATCCGTCAGCATGAGCATATCCGAGATGCTGGAGCGTGGTGACATATCCCTCCGCATCAATTTTGCGCGAGAGCAATGCGTCTTTCCAGCGCTGGCGGATATGATCCGCGTTATCCGTATTCGGCCAAAGCGACGGCGCGGCGAGCCATCCGTCTTCGAATGTGGACATAGGCCCTGCGCCCGGATAGTGATGCCAGAACAAATCCCGCATGGCAGTCCCCGTCTCCTGACTTCCCTGAATCGTAAATCGCGGGAAGTTATCGGGTATTTGCGGGTTCGACACTTGCGCAAAACCCTGTTGCGCAACAACTGTTAAACTAAAAAACAGGAAAAAAAGTTTCGGTTTCATACGAATGTAATTATGAATTGTTCGTTTACTTGACACAACAAAGGTAATAAAAGTTTTTTACAAATAATAAAATTTATAAAATTACGCAGTATAAGATTTTTAACATTCCAATTCCGGAAAGTGAACCGGAAGTCGAAGAAATAACGGGAATACAGGCTTGACATGACACTAAAAATCTCCTGATTATCCAAATTATTTTTTTTTTTCGCACGATAGTAATATATTTGCAACGTAAAATTGAATATTTTCAAAATACTAAATGCAACAGGTTATGAAGCGGCTAAAACTGCCCAAAGGAATACAGACTTTTGAAGACCTTCGAACAGGCGGTTATGTTTATGTTGACAAGACAAAGTATTTTGTCGACTTGATTAATGACGGCAAACCTTACTTCCTGGCCCGTCCGCGCCGTTTCGGGAAGTCGCTTACCATATCTACTTTCGAAGCATTGTTTTCGGGTAAGAAAGAACTTTTTAAGGGTCTTTTTGCGGAAAAGTTTCTTGACCGGCCCGACTTTCAGCCAAGTCCGGTTATTCGGTTGGATATGAGCAGTATTTCTACCAGTGAAGGAATCGAAGGGATAAAAGATTCTATCATCAGTTTGACCAAAAAGCTGGCAAGGAAGTTGAAAATCGAATTGCCGGATTCAAAAATTCCCGGTGATTTATTGAGTAACCTCATATCGGAAACTGCCGAAAAACACAATCAGAAAGTGGTTGTTCTCGTGGACGAATACGACAAACCGTATACCGATTTTGTGAACAACAGCGAAATGGCAATAAAAGTTCGTAATGTATTGAGAGACTATTATGTACAAATTAAAGCAAACGATGAATACATCCGGTTTATTTTCATCACCGGCATTTCCAAATTTGTTAAGATTGGCGTGTTCTCTACCTTAAATAATATTGACGATATTTCCATGATGCCGGAATATGCGGAGATATGCGGCTATACAGAGGAGGAGATTATTCAATATTTTCCTGATTATCTGGAAGAAATTTCCAGTGATATGAGGCTTTCAGTTGAAACGTTGATTGAACGCATGCGTCATTATTACAACGGTTTCTGCTTCGACAGGGAAGCGAAAGCGAGGCTTTACAATCCCTTTTCAACGTTGTTGTTTTTCAGTCATAAAGATTTTGCCAATTATTGGATTGAAAGCGGGAATTCCAGGTTCATTGCCGACTATATGCGGGAAAAGAACCTGACAGTCGAACAATTTTGTAATATGCCGGTATCAAAAGAATTTGTCCGAAATCCGGGCGAAATGGATACAACCGATCCCCCCGGTTTTTTGTTTCAAAGCGGTTATCTGACACTGCGTCAGGGGATTGACGATTACTTGTCGCTGGATTATCCGAATATGGAAGTCTTAAATTCAATGTCGGAATTGCTTGCTAAAAACATTTTACGCGATGCGGACGAAGATTTCACCCGCTGTCGTAGCGATCTGTTAAAAGGTCTGCGCACAGGCAATCACGAAAAAGTTATCAACGCACTGAATCGCATACTGGCAAGCATCCCTTTCGATGATTTCACCAAAGCAGCGCTGCAAAGTATTTCCGACAATGATTATGACATGACGCCACAGGAATGGCTTTACCGTTCGAATATCCTATCTTTCCTGCGCGGTTGCGGGGTAGTTGTCATCGCAGAGATGCACACAAACAAGGGGCGCGCCGATCTCGTCGTTTCACACAAAGGTCAAACATGGGTCATTGAGATCAAAGTAGCCTTTAAAGGTCAGAGCGCCGAAAAGAAAGCCGAAGAAGCGCTCCGGCAGGGCATGAGCAAGAATTATGCCAAACCGTTCCCGGATGCTACAATTCTTGGTTTATGCATTGATAATGAAACACGCCTAATCACTGCATCGCTCGTAAAAAATACATCCTGAAAATACTTCCGGAATTGTGTTATTAATCTCTTATTTTCAGCCATTTGTTGAAAGTCCTGTTTAATAATTATATTTTTTTTAGTCAATAGATTTTGTCATTTTACAAAAAAGCAGTACCTTAGCACGCTTTTTTATGAATAAAACGGTAAAATGACTGAAGACAGAATTATCAAGATTGACATCAACAACGAAATGAAATCCGCGTACATCGACTACTCCATGTCGGTTATTGTTTCGCGCGCGCTTCCCGATGCCCGGGATGGATTTAAACCCGTTCACAGACGTATATTATACGGAATGAACGAATTGGGAAACAACTCGGATAAACCCTACAAGAAATCTGCAAGAACGGTCGGCGACGTGCTGGGCAAGTATCATCCCCATGGCGATTCGTCTGTCTATATGGCGATGGTGCGTCTGGCGCAAAAATGGTCGATGCGCTATATGCTGGTTGACGGGCAGGGGAACTTCGGGTCGGTTGATGGCGACAGTCCGGCAGCGATGCGTTACACGGAAGCGCGGTTAAGCAAACTGGCGGAAGAGATGTTGCGTGATATTGATAAGGAAACGGTTGATTTTCAATTAAACTTCGACGATACATTACACGAACCGACGGTTTTGCCGACCCGAATACCTAACCTGTTGATTAACGGGGCGTCGGGTATTGCGGTAGGAATGGCGACCAACATGCCTCCCCATAATATGAAAGAGGTGCTGGAAGCGTGTAAGGCATATATTGACGCACGGGGCGAGATTGACGTCGAAGGGCTGATGCAATATGTGAAAGCGCCCGATTTTCCTACCGGTGCGACTATTTACGGTTATGCAGGCGTGAAAGAAGCATTCGAGACAGGACGCGGACGTATAATACTGAGAGGTAAAGCCGAAATTGAAACGACTTCAACACACGACAAAATCATCATCAGTGAAATACCCTATTTAGTTAACAAAGCCGAACTGATCAAATACATCGCCGACCTTGTCAATGATAAGCGGCTTGATGGCATATCCAATGTGAATGATGAATCCGACCGTAACGGTATGCGTATTGTTGTTGATATCAAACGCGACGCCAATGCAAGCGTTGTGCTGAACAAGTTATACAAGATGACTGCGCTGCAATCGTCGTTCAGCGTAAATAATATCGCACTGGTAAAAGGACGCCCCAAGCAGTTGAATCTGAAAGATTTGATCGGTTATTTCATTGAACACCGGAAAGAAGTTGTCGTGCGTCGCACAAAATATGAATTAAGAAAAGCCGAAGAACGCGCTCACATTCTGGAAGGTCTGATTATTGCTTCCGATAATATTGATGAAGTCATTGCCATCATTAAAAGTTCGGGCAGTCCGCAGGAAGCCATTGCGAATCTGATCGCGCGTTTCGGCTTTACGGATATACAAGCCCGTGCGATTGTTGAAATGCGCCTGCGGCAGTTGACCGGACTGGAACAGGAAAAATTACGTGCCGAATATGATGAAATAGCAAAATTAATTGCCCGGTTGAATGAAATCCTTGAGAATGAAGACGTCCTGATGGGCGTTATCAGGGATGAAATACAGGAGATCATTGACAGGTATGGTGATGAACGTAAAACAGATATTATTTACGCATCGGAAGATATGAACCCTGAAGACTTCTATGCTGATGATGAGATGATTATTACGCTTTCTCATATGGGGTACATCAAACGGACGCCCTTATCCGAGTTTCGCGCGCAAGGTCGCGGTGGGGTAGGGGTCAAAGGCTCAGATACGCGCGATGAAGATTTCGTGGAATACATTTATCCCGCCTCCATGCACGCCACACTGCTTTTCTTTACAGCCAAAGGCAAGTGTTACTGGAAGAAAGTATATGAAATACCCGAAGGAGCGCGTAATACAAAAGGGCGCGCCATACAAAACCTGTTGAACATTGACCATGACGACAGCGTTAAAGCATTCATTCGCGTGAAAAACCTGACTACCGATACCGAATTTATCAATTCCCATTATCTGCTGTTCTGTACCAAAAACGGTATTATCAAGAAAACAACGCTCGAAGCCTATTCGCGTCCCCGCCAGAATGGCGTCATTGCAATTATCTTACGCGAAGGCGATGGACTGATTCAGGTACGGATGACGAATGGCAACAACCATGTCGTGATTGCCAATAAAAACGGACGCGCAATCCGTTTCCATGAGAGCAAAGTGCGCGATATGGGCAGGGTAGCGACAGGCGTTATCGGTATGTCGCTTGACGATGGCGACGATTGCGTCGTCGGAATGATTTGTATCAAACATCCTGAAAAAGAATCCATTCTGGTTGTCTCGGAAAAAGGATATGGAAAACGTTCCAAAATTGATGATTACCGTATTACCAATCGAGGCGGGAAAGGAGTTAAAACACTCAATATCACAGAAAAAACAGGTAAGTTAGTCGATATTAAATCCGTTACCGACGAAAATGATTTGATGATAATTAATAAATCAGGCATTGCCATTCGAATAAATGTCGTCAATTTGAGCATTATCGGACGTGCTACACAAGGTGTCAGACTGATTAATTTAGACAAGCGTAACGATGAAATAGCATCCGTCTGTAAGGTTATTTCTTCAAAAGAAGAAGAAAACATTGCAAATAAAAGTGCATCGGAAAATACCGGAGAGAAAATTGAAGAGCAAACCGAAATTCAGGAATCCCCGCTGATCGACGGTCAGGATGAAAATGGTGAAA